>Ga0114922_10000661_pt1 | contig 33153 bp, 18 predicted proteins | sample AartaG_FD_100975 | JGI IMG/M metagenome (GOLD analysis project Ga0114922, IMG submission 100975) | Deep subsurface microbial communities from Aarhus Bay to uncover new lineages of life (NeLLi) - Aarhus_00045 metaG | ecosystem: Environmental > Aquatic > Marine > Oceanic > Sediment | place... | reverse complement strand
TAAAAACGCGCTGATAACTGAGTAATGTCCCTTTTTTTTAATATTCTTGAGAATTTTCTTGACCAGAACAGTTTGCCCGTTAAAATAGCGCGCATTGTGAGGAGAGGCTCTTTGCACGGCCTCACACCAAGTGATCGTTGCTTCTGTAAGTTGTAACTTGAGGTGTGTAAAAACAATGGAGACGGTATCAGTTTTTAATGTTTTTTCCAATGGGGGCTTGGGAGAGAGTCTGCGCGCGCATCGTGCGCTATCCAATATAGACATTATCCAATATAGACATTAACGAGTTTTGCCAATTTTTTGCGGGGGCGAAAGGAGGCGATGCCTGCAAGTAACGAAAAGAAGCTAAAGAATCGGTGTAGTTCGTAGGGTGGGCCTTGCTTACAGTGTTTACACTGAGCGTGTCGAAGTGTGCTTGTCGAACTTGGCCCACCAAAAGTAGTAGTTTTAACAAACGCAAGAAAGATTTATGAAATGAAAGCGAGGAAAAGTAAAATGGAACAAAAATTAGGAAAATTAATGATTTTGTTTGTAGTGCTGGCGCTGTGTGCAACTACCACGCTTGCTGGATGGACTAAAGTTGATGACGCCGATGCTTCTATTTCTTATACAGGTGATTGGGAATTTAATAGTGGTGTAGGCTGGGCTTATATGGGAACCATACACAGTGGAGCAATAAGCGGTGTTTACGTATCATATACTTTTGATGGCACACAAGTACGTCTATATGCAGGCACACAACAGTGGGGTGGTAACGGCGATATCTACATTGACGATGATTACCAAACCACCGTCAGTTTCTATTCACCGACGAGTATAGGCGATGTGATGCTCTATGAGAGTGGCACGTTGTCTTCGGGTTCTCACACCATTAGAGTTGAAGAGGGCGGTGAAATTTACATCGATGCTTTTGAGCATTTCTCCGACGTAGACGACACCGACCCGCCCTCGCCTGATCCGATGACATGGACTTTTGTACCAAATGCCGACAGTGATACTCAAATCAGCATGACCGCGACAACCGCAACGGACCCGAGTGGCGTTGAATACTACTTTGCCGAGACCAGCGGCAATCCCGGCGCCAGCGACAGCGGCTGGCAGGACAGCAGAGGCCACACCGATACCGGCCTCGACGCCGCCACACAGTATTGCTACGAGATCCAGGCCCGTGACAAGAGCGCCAATCAGAACGCCACAGCCTGGTCAACGAATGAATGTGCAACCACCCAAAGCGGCGGTAGTGGTACCCCTATATCAATAACCAATCCGAGCTTCGAATCAGGTTCTACCGGCTGGAGTGGTGCAACAACCAACAATTCCGAGTACTATGCATCGCCTGACGGAGAAAATTACGCTACCCGCTCAGGCGGCTCAGGTTACACCTCGCAATTGACCGGCCACACGATAGCCGCTGGTGAAACCTATGAACTTAAGGTCTGGGCCCGGAGTATAAATGCCAAGGCAAATTCCGCTGCGACTAATGCCGAAGTACGATTCTACTATGGTTCGACGACGATTACCGCCTTTACGCGGGACGTCTATCCGGTAGCGCTCTCGGGTTCCCCGGCAACCATTCATAATGATGATGGCGGCAATGTCTGGATCGACGGGAACTACAGGATGGCGTGTGCAGGAGAGGTTTTTTATCAGACTGTAGATAAGGATCCTATAAGCGATCCTTGGTCCCATGCTGGAGAGCAAGGATATGACTGTGGGGGGGCGCCCATAATGACACCTGAAGGATTTGACGCGATCATGGGTTGTGCTTGTGCTTCGCAAGATCCAGTATACTCTTGTCAAGAGTTTGGTGCTTTTACAGGCAGTCCACCTTTTTACAACCATTCTCCCGCGGGTGATAAAGTTCTATCTCATGATGGCGACGAAAATCCTTATGTCATTGACGCTCATTTGTATTATGATTACGCCACCAGCAGATTGTGGATGACGTGGGGTGGTGGGGTGGCCTATGTAAGTGAATTAGATCCCTCCGATGGTTTTCTTATTGATCACCCTTCGAACCATGAGTTTGATACACATCCGTCGTGGTATCATACCTTAGCTGCTCTCTGGAGTGGCGATGAATGGACAGGGAGCAACACGTGGGTGGAAGGCCCGTCTCTTTATAAACACAACGGGTATTGGTACTTGTTCACCACCGCCGGCGATATGAACTCAAATTACACGATTCGTATGGGACGGGGCTCCAGTCCGAACGGGCCGTTCTACGACAAGGATGGTGTTGGTATGACGGAGTACGATTCCGGCGAGAATGAGTACGGTAATTCATTTCTGCTTGGAGATGAGGGCGAATATGTTGTTCCAGGCCATCCCCATTTATGGGAAGAGAGCGGCATAACCTATATGGGATATGATTATCGACCCAACTCCGGTTCAAACCCGGATCTAATGGGTATCCGTTATCTCTATTGGGTAAATGGCTGGCCGACGATCTGGACTCCCATTACGGTAACTTTCAATGCGAATGACTATCCGGGCTCAATCGGTCAGGAGCTTGGAATCAGCCTGCGTAATACAGGTTCAGGCTCCAATGCCGCGTTTGACCATGTTTCCCTGGATTATACAGGCGGCACACCCGATACCGACCCGCCCTCGCCCGACCCGATGACATGGGCGAGTGTACCGACGGCTGATGATCAGGACTCTATCAGCATGACGGCCACGACGGCAACAGATGTCAGTGGCGTCGAATACTACTTCGATGAAACCAGTGGCAATCCCGGCGGCAGCGACAGCAACTGGCAGGCAAACACAAATTACACTGACTCGGATCTTAGCGCTGGTACCCAGTATTCCTACCAGGTCAGGGCCCGCGACAAGAGCTCCAACCAGAACGAAACCGACTGGTCAACACCACTTGCATATGCCACAACCGAGTCCGGTCCGGTCTTCGCGGATAACTTTGAGTCGTCAACCGACTGGAGCAACAACTGGACCGCCTACGGCGCGTGGCAGCGTAAGACCGCCAGGTCGTACGATGGCAGCTATTCGGCGGAAATTGACGGCAATGTAACTGATTCGGCGCTGGTTTCGGCAGCTATCGACGTAACTGGTAAGACAGATGCCACCGTTACTTTTGCGTGGTTCATCGAAAAAGGTCTTGACAGCGGCGAATATCTGCGATTTGACGTTGACACCGGCTCCGGCTGGGTACAAAAGGCCTCCTTAGACGGAAACGTCGATACCGAGAACACATGGCACAATGAGAGCATCCCCGTTGACGTAAGTGCTACGAGCACGATGTATATCCGGTTCAGGGGCAAGATGAACAAGAGCAATGAGGATGCATACGTTGATGTGGTTGTTATCTCTGCTCAGTAGTCGTTTTAACAAACAGCATCAGGTCATTAATGATTTGATGTTGCAGGTTTTCAAGCGCAGCGGCCCCTCCGGCCGCTGCGCTTTTTGTGTGACTTGCAATGCATCGCACCGTCCCGTGATTAGACCGCCTGGCTATAGCAGATCGCACCAAGAAGCTAAAAACCAACAGCTTGACAGAGACCGGCAGGGTGGTTACTCTTGTCGCTTGAGCACAGTTTAGCGACAGGACTTTATCCTATGGATGAAAACAATACAGCGTTGGCGGTCGAAAATCTTTCTACGTATTTCTTTTTGGAAGAGGGCGTTGCAAAAGCGGCTGATGACATCAGTTTCAAGATAAAGAAAGGCCGAACGTTTGCGCTTGTCGGTGAAAGCGGCTGCGGCAAGAGTGTTACGGCCCTTTCGATTATGCGGCTGATTCCGGACCCGCCCGGAAGGATTGTCACCGGTAAAATTCTCTTCGATGGGACAGACCTCCTGACGCTTAACGAAAAACGGATGCGGCAGGTGCGAGGTAACAAAATCGCCATGATTTTTCAGGAGCCGATGACCAGCCTGAATCCTGTTTATACCGTTGGCAGTCAGATTGTAGAGGCTGTTAAGCTTCACCAGAAAAAGAGCACCCATCAGGCCTGGTCAGATGCGGTCAAGATGCTGAAGAAGGTGGGAATTGCCGACCCCGCCCACAGAGCGCGCGAATATCCGCATCAGATGTCGGGCGGGATGCGACAGCGGGTCATGATAGCGATGGCGGTCAGTTGCAGGCCGGACGTCCTGATTGCCGATGAGCCGACTACCGCGCTGGATGTTACTATTCAGGCACAGATACTGGATCTGTTGGACGAGTTGCAGGCGCAAAACAATATGAGCATTCTGCTGATAACCCACGACCTGGGTGTCGTGGCCGAGCGTGCCGACGATGTTGCGGTGATGTATGCGTCGAAAATTGTGGAAAAGGCTGAATCGGCACCGTTCTTTGCAGAACCTGTCCATCCGTACTCGCAGGGATTATTGAAGTCGCTTCCGCAGTTGAATTTATCGCCGAAACGATTGTCGACGATTGCCGGGACCGTACCTGAGCCGCTGCGATTTCCAGCAGGTTGCAAGTTTCATCCGCGATGCCCGACAGGATGTAATGATAAAAGGTGCCAAACGATAGAGCCGCAGTTACGTAAAATTAAACCTGGGCGCCAAGTTGCGTGCTGGTACGCATCCGGTTATGAGACTGACCAGGAGCAAGCCGAGTATGAATTAATATATGGAAAACGCCAACAACTATCTTCTGAAAGTAGATGACCTGAAGACCTATTTTGCAATCAAAAAGGGCCTTCTGCGTCGAACCGTCGGCTACGTCAAAGCCGTTGACGGTATGAGCTTCCGGATTCGAGCCGGACAGACACTCGGTCTGGTCGGCGAAAGCGGCTGCGGCAAGACCACTGTTGCAAGGTCCATCGTTCGATTAGTGCCGGCAACGTCGGGGCAGGTTTTCTTTGAGGGCACCGACGTTCTGTCAGCCGATAAGGCTGATTTGCGGGAAGTTCGCAGGAATATTTCCCTCATCTTCCAGGACCCGGTCGGCTCGCTGAACCCGAGAATGACCGTTGGCAATATTGTTGGCGATGCGTTAAGGATACTAAAGAAACTCAGGGGTAGTGAACTTACAGACCGTGTGGCTATTTTACTTTCGAAAGTCGGGCTTGCCGCTGACCACATAAACCGTTATCCGCACGAATTCTCCGGCGGCCAGCGGCAGCGAATCGGCATAGCACGGGCCTTGGCGCTGGAGCCGAAACTGGTCATATGTGATGAGCCTGTAAGCGCACTCGATGTTTCGATTCAGTCGCAGATATTGAATTTGCTCAAGGATTTACAGGACCAGTTCGGCCTGACGTATCTGTTCATCGCCCACGATTTGGCTGTGGTGAACTTTTCCTGTGATGTCGTGGCGGTGATGTACATGGGCAGGATTGTTGAACAGGCCGAGGGCGATGAGTTGTACAGCAAACCTCTGCACCCTTATACGCGGGCGCTCATGTCGGCGATACCGCACGTTGACCCTTCGCTCCGCGGCAAAAGAACCGCCCTTGGCGGCGAAGTCCCCAGTGCCTTTGAGCCACCTGATGGCTGCCCCTTTCACCCGAGATGTCCTCTGGCAGAACCTAAGTGCCGCGAGCACATGCCACCCTTGGAAACAAAAGTCGGCCCAGGAGACCACTTTGTCGCCTGCTGGAAAGTTGACAGTCCAGGATGAAATTAACTTGTCAAGTACACCCAAAGCCCGGTTAAACCGCTCCTCTCACAGCACTATTGAAAAAAACACCTTCTAAAGAGTCATAAGACTTCTTTAATCAGCCTTTAATTCTTTTAACAACGTTCGAGGTAAGACAAGTGAGGCATCGTGTCACCAGCTTTTGTCTAAAATCTGAATTTTGAAGCTCCAGGCATAGTCGCACGGCAGCGGGTCGGGAATTTCTTCGATTATCAAATCGCCCTCACTCTCATACTCATCATCCTCATCATCCAGTACCACATGCCATTTGAGAGGCTTGTCGGAACCTAACATTTTAATCTCGGAGCCACGCAAAGGTCTTACGTGTGGAATAGTCAAAGGAGCCTTCGGCTCCTCGAGGTCGATGGCGTAAAGGTATTCCTTTTTTCTTGTGAATCTCATAGAGCCATATTCACTTAGAAACGTTCCGCTCCTGTCGAACGGTGCGGGCACCGTCGCATAAAGGGCCGGCTTGTTAATTTTCATCCAGTCACCGAGCTTCTTTAATCCCTCGACCTGCTCGGCGGGAAGCGAGCCATCAGCCTTCGGTGCAACGCTGAATAAAGTAAGGGCGTTTTTGCTGACATTAGTTACGATAATTTCTACCAGCTCATCAACGTCCTTGCAGCCCACGCGCGGCGTATAAGCCCAGCTTCTTCCCAGCGGGATATCGGTCTGCCATTTTTGTGGCCTGGGATTGGGCAAAAAACCGATTTCAAGATTCAACGGTGAAATAGAAGGAGGAAGGTCCTGCCTCCTGTTCTCCCATAATTTTTTAGAGGTTACCACAACTTCCTTACCCCACTTGTCGGCGGCATTAAAGTAGTAAGCCAGCATCTCCTTCTTCATCGTTTCCGGCGGCTGGCCCGAGTCCATATGTTCACACCATATTAAATCCGGCTGGTATTTGTCTACAAGCTCCTTCCATTTGTTCAGGCGTTCTTCCCAGTGTGAATACGGCCAATCGGCTCCGGGATATTTGTTGTTGATAGGTCTTCGATGTGTAGGTTCGTGGATTGGGCCGTACAGGCCTGTATATTTCGGATCATTGACATCCACCCCCTTGGGGCAAAGCCTCCTGCCGGTATCATAAGTAAGGTAAGTGCGCCAATTGTGAAGCGCTACGCAAGTCTTGAGGCCTTGTTTTCTGCAAGCCTCAGTCAACGTTCCGACTATGTCTATTTTAGGCCCCATGTCCATCGAGTTCCATTCGTCATAGTCGGTGTCCCAAAGGGCAAAACCGTCATGGTGCTCCGCGCCGGGACCGGCAAAATCGGCGCCGGCATACTTAAATAGCCCGGCCCACTCATCCGGGTCGTATTTATCCGCATTCCACATCGGGACAAAATCCTTGTACCCAAATTCGATTCCCGGCTCTCCATACTTTTCCTTAACTAATTTATATCTCCGGCTTCCCTTCTGATACATTGTCCAGTAACCGGAACAGGAAAACGCCGGCACCGAGTAAGGTCCCCAGTGAAAATAAAACCCTAAAACGTCATCCTCGTACCACTGAGGAGTAGCATCCTTCTGCATAAGAGATTCCCATTTCGGCTCGTAACGAACCTTATATTGGGTGGTTGTATCCGCTCTCGCACCAGAGCAATCTAATATTACAAAAAGCAAAGTGCTCATTACAAAGATGGATAGCTTTTTTGTCTTCATTTTTGACTCCTATGTAAATGTCATTCTGATATCAGCCCTGTATCGTCTGGTACAGGGCGCAGCGAAGAATCTCAATTGCTTTTTATACATGGTTAAGATGTAACTTCATCGGCTGGTTTGATTCGGCTTTAATCCAGATAATCATCGTCTGCGTTCCATCGGTGTCCCTGATGATGCCCTGGCGGAAGTCCTTGCCGGGCACAATTCTCTTTCCGTTAATTTGAAGGTCAGCCTTGCTGTTACTGCCCCAGTTTTTTATGACGAAACACGGATTTACAACGGGCGATTCTTTCGATGCCTGCAGTTTGAACGACATCGCCGGCGCTTGTGCCGTCAAGTGGTACGCACGCTCTTGTTTCTCATACCCACTGGCTGAGCAGCCTTGAGCCTCCACCAATTTCGGCGCTTGTTTCCAGGATCGGGCCAATGGGGTAAGCTCGGCCGCGGACCGGTTGGTGAGCCCATACATTGCCATGTTGCCTCTCGTATCACCTCCACCCAACGCGCTGTGAGTAAGACGGTCCGTCGCCACGGCAAATCGCCCGTCGTTGGGCAATTGCGAAACCGGCCAGTGGTTCCACGGACCCGCCCAAATCCCGAATCCATCTCCCCGCTCGCGGTCACCCCACGCGCCAAAACTCCTGCCGGGATAAACCACGAAAACCTTATACTCCGATTTGAAGTTAATCCATTGAATACACCCGTCGCGGAGCCGGTTACGCGGGATACCCTTGCTCCAGTCCATAACGTACGTCTCGCCGTCCATGTTCGCTGCGGTAACGGATTCGAGATTCATCACATCCTCGGGCCGCTGCCCGGGCGCCGCAAGGAATTGCGTGTCCTGCCACCCTCCTTGGCCGGCATAGTAATTGACCTTTCGAATCGCAACCCCATCGGGATAAATTGTATGATACTCGTCCGTCCAGGCATGGTTGTTCGGAAAGTTGTACATGATTCCAACCGATGCATATCGCCAGTGCACAACCACGCGGGCGTCCGTATTCTCGATGAGTCGCACATGGGTGAAACGACATTCCTTGTCCGACATATGCTCGCTGCAGCCGCACCAGGTGCCCACTTCGAGGCTCTGGTCGCTCATCCACAGGTTTTTTTCTGTCACCCAGCCGGGACCGTAATTGGGCCCGCGCCAGTAAACCACGCTCACCGGCATCTCGTCGAACTTCACCACGATGTCCGGCCAGTCACTCGTGCGCCACAGATTATCCCAAAGTTCATGGTATTTCAGTTGCCTGTACTGTGCTCCGAACCTGGCGGCTACGCCCACTTCGCCCGGAAGAATCCTCTTGGCGAGGTCCGGATTGTCGCGAAGTTTTGTGTCTGGTTTAAGGCTGTCATACGACTTGCGGACATCCCTCGCCGACAGGGCCTTGTTATACACCCTGACCTCATCTATCAGCCCTTCAATACCGAATATCCACGGTTGACTGCCCTCGATGGTCCGAACGTCACCTATCTTTTCGGTGACATGGTGCGTCGCCTCTGCAGGCACATTGTTCAGCCCGACAATAATATCCAGAGGTGATGCGCTGATATCGCCCTCGACATCGTTAAGGCTTCCACATTCGGTGCCGTCAACATAAATCACCATTTTACCTCCGTCACCGTCAAATGTTGCCCCGATGTGGGTCCAGCGATAAATCTCAAGCGCCTTCGATCCAACCAACCGCTCCCACTTACCCTCCACGCACACACGCAGAACCGGACGTCCGATGTCATCGATTCCAAGAAAATAACCCTTCGGACGCGTACCGGCAGGGCTCGTCTGATGAATAATCGCGGTTTCATTCCACGGATAAGCACCCAGCGCAACCCATGCCTCGAGCGACAACTGCTCGCCTAAGTAGTCGGGCGACTCGGGCGAGGCAAGAGTAACTTTCGACTCATACCCGTCGAATGCCAGCGCCGATCCCGAGACGCCCCGCTTCCAGAGTCTCTTGTTGCCTTCAATGATACCACTCTTGCCTGTAACGGCATCTTTCGTATGATAGCCGCTGCCTGCAAGACCTTCGTCAAACCTCAGCCAGATAGCAGGCTCGCCCGACGCGACGTTTTTGACCCGGGCACCTTGAATTGGCGTAACAGAAGCCTTCACTAAATGCGCAGGCTCGAGCACAACTTCCCTGATGCCGCCAGCGCCCAACTCCAGCCTCTGCCGTGTAACCTTCCACTCGTCAACCCAGCCCGTTGCCTGCCTCACTTGACGCGAAACTGTCCCATCCGGCAAAATGGCAAAAGATTCATGGACGACATCCGCCGGCTTCAGCTTCGCCATATCCGGCATATACCGCCAGTGAATCAATATTTTCTCGGGTGTGTTCTCGATTATGCGGGCGTAAGAGTACAGGCAGGCAACGTCTTTTTGGCGGGTCACAAGCTCATCGACATACCACTTGCCCTTTTGGGTCTTCCAGTAAGGCAGATAGCTCGACTCACGTGAGAACACAAACTGCCGGCCTTTACCAATGTTTACAATAATGTCCGCATACTTGCCCGTTATAGGCCCGCCACCGTCCCATCTTTCCCAACTAGCCCAATCCTCTTCTTCCTCATCCTCATCTTCTTCCTCTTCGGCTCGCGGGATATTACCCAGCGCAGCATCCACGGGAATATCGTAGTCCAGCCTCGTATAGTACGCATAGAAATCATCCGTGCTTGTTTGCGCTGCGGACTTTCCAGACTCCCCATAGCACGCAACACAAATAGCCAATAGTACTAAAGAGACCACCGTCAACACTATTATTGACCGTTCCACCCGCGCAATACTCGTTATTCGTAACATAATCATTCTCCTTTCAGCTAAAGTTCCTTACTCATTCTTACCGTCTTTTTTGTCATGCTGAGCGAAGCGAAGCATCTAAAACTTTCATACGCACAAGATTTTTCACTCCGCTAACGCTCCGTTCAGAATGACACATGTAAGTTATCATTCTTAGCGCACAAAGTCCACATCCTTATTTGGCTCAATTGCGATACGGACATCCTCTGTTATCTCGTCCTTAACCCATATAACCATGGTTTGCGTACCATCAGTATCCCTGACCACGCCCTGGCGAAAATCCGGGCCGGGCTTGATAATCTTACCATTGATTTTCAAAGATACCGCTGGATTGCTGCCCCAGTTCTTGATAACAAAGCAGGGATTAACAGCCGGCCGGTCATCGGTAGCAAACAACTTGAAAGTTATATTTAAAGCATTTTTGGTCAGTACATACGCGCGTTGTTCTTTTATGTAGCCTTCGCTGCTGCATCCGGCGGCATTAACAATTGACGCAGGCATGTTCCATGATTTTGCCAGGTTAATTAAGGAAACCGCCGGTTTATTCGTCAATCCGTACATCAGATAGTTCGTTGACGGAGTTCCCCATACTAAAGAAGAATGTGCAGCCCGGTCGGCCGCTCGCGCCCCTCTTCCATCCGAAATAATCTGACTGACCGGAAAATGATTCCACCAGTGAAAGTGTGAATTTCGGCTGTGGCCGCCAAAGGTCTTCACACTCGAACCGGTGGGATATACATTAAACGGTCTGTAATGCGATTTACTGTTCACCATCGAGATGATTGGATTCGCAAGGTCACACTCGGGTGAGCCATCTGCCCATGAATAAGTCCTGCTCTCGCCGGCCAAATTCACTAATGTGTACGCTTCAAGCTGGACATTATCTTCCGGTTTCGTACCTGGCTCACTGTAGAACATTGTCTCCACCCAGCTATCGGCCCATATCCAGCCCCTTTCTAAGTGGCGCACTCCAACACCATCCGGATAAATCGTCCAGTATTCATCCGCCCAATCACCCCATCCGGTTTTCTTGTCAAGGTCGGGAAAGATGTATCTCGAATCCACCATGCCATAGCGCCAATGCACCACGACTCTTGCATCGGTGTTTTCGATAATTCTCACGTGTGCATGTCTGCACTGCTTGTCCGACATGAATTCACAGCAACCCTCAGCCGCGTCGGCGCCTATTTCCTTATAGTTTTCACTGCTCTGGTCTCCCACCCATTTACCGTTTTCCGTAACCAGGCCGATACCATGACTCAATCCCCGCCAAAACGCCATGCGCACCGGCAACTCGTCGAATTTTACAACCACGTCCGGATGCTCGCTCACACGCCACATGTTGTCCCAGGTTTCATAGTATTTGAGCTTCGTATATTCGGCGCCGAATTTTTCCGCAGGCCTGTTTTCAGAATTTGCAGGGAAATGCCGCTCGTCCATATCAGGATTATCGCGAAGCGCCCGGCCAGGCTTGAAGTTGGTATAAGACTGCGATACATCCGCTGAGCCTAAAGCAACATTGTATATCCTGACCTCGTCAATCAGGCCGTCAATGCCGAACAAAGACGGCCATTTGCCCTTCCTGATACGACCGGCTATCGGCGGCATCTTCTGACTGTTGAGGCCTATCATAAGGTCTTGTTCATCGGCTTGCTTAATGTTATTCTTTGAAATATCCTTTGAGCTTTTTTCCGCTCCATCCACATAGATAGTCATTTTGCCGCTTCTTTTGTCGAATGCAGCCGCTATATGATACCACCTGAACAAATCGAGCCGCTCGGAACAAACGACCGACTCCCACTTTCCATCAACAGATACGTGAAATCCGCAACGTCCGTCCTGGTCTATGCCGAGATAATAGCCGCTTTTATCCCAAACGGATTGATGCACAACAGGCGCCCAGTAAAATGGATATGCGCCTAACGCAATCCAGGCCTCCACAGTTAAACCATCCTTTATCCGGAGAGCCTTACCAGGCGGCAAAGTTACCGCCGAATAATAGCCGTCAAATTCCAACGCCGTACCGGATATACCTTTTTTCCATAGGGTCTTGTGCCCCGAAATCTCGCACCTTTCGCCGCTCAGTTCTTCGGCCGTTACATTATGATTAGGCCCTAAGCCCTCATCAAACTTCCAGTATGCCGCTGGTGTTCCTGCAACTTTGGTCTTGACCGGCGAACCGCCTACAGGTTCGCTCACCAGTGCCGGTTTTGTCGGCCCCTGCACAGACAAAACCTCAATACCGTCGGACGTAAGCTTAAGTGTCTGCGTCGTAACATTGGCCGGGTCATTCCACCGGTCAATCCTGGGCGTACCCCGCCTAATCTTTCGCGTAACCTGCCCGTTAGGTGTAATCGTGTAATACTCATCCACCACGCCGTCAAAACCAACATTGGAAAAATCAGACATATAACGCCAGTGAATCACAACCTTTTCAGGACCCCTTTTTATTATGCGCGAGTATGAGTATCTGTTGATTTTGTCCGGCATGCGCCCGCCGCCGTCGCCCTTGCGGTGCACGATTTCATCGAAGTACCATTTGCCTTTTTCGGTCTCCCAACAAGGCAAATAGCTGGAGCCCCGCCAAAAGACCATTTCACCAACAGCACCAAGACGGACCACAATATCGGCGTACTTTCCCGTTCTCGAATGTGCCTGCCAGCTATCGGAGGAATTTCGCTTTGTATAGTAAGCATAAAAATCATCCGTGCCGACTTGCCCCGCGGATGCTTCCAACTGCCCGTAACATACTAAACAAAGAAACGCAGGCACCATGAAGGTTAATAAGAACACACCCCTCGACCGCTTTATCTGCGCGACACTTGTCATTCGTAACATAATCATTCTCCTTCCGGTTAGACATTCTATGGTTATGCAAAATCGAGGTTAGGTATATATTATTTATTTGCCCTGTCTTTTATTTCAAGCAGGTCCTTCATTACGTTTGCCATCTGTCCTGACCAGCTTCTTAAACCGAAGGCATCGTGCATCTGCTTGTATAATTTATATAACTGCAAATATACTTTGTGATTTTCGGGATTCGGTTTATACGTCTTTTCCCTCATTTGGCTCATGGCATTTTGAGCATCGTTGAAATTATTATAACCTCCGGCATCTTTTCCTGCAACGACGGCCCCGGCCAGGGCACCTCCGAGAGCGCAAGTTCTCAAACAAACCGGCATTTTCAATTCTCTACCCGTAACGTCCGCACAAATCTGCATGAACAGGGAATTTTTTTCAGCAATTCCGCCACCGGCAATAATTTCTTTAACCTTTTGGCCGTATTCCTCGAACCTGTTGATTATGGTCAGTGCTCCGAATGAAGTGGCTTCCATAAGAGCACGGTAGATTTCTTCAGGCGTAGTGTGAAGTGTTTGTCCGAGAACCAGGCCGGTTAATCGTTGGTCAAGAAGTATATTGCGATTACCGTTGTTCCAGTCTAAAGCTAAAAGTCCCGACTGACCGGGTTTCAACTTTGCCGCCTTTTGTGTCAACTGCTGATGTGTACTGTTTTGGCGGCCACCGGGTTGTATTGTGTTGACAAACCAGCTAAATATGTCGCCTACGCCTGACTGGCCTGCCTCGATACTATAATGACCGGGCAGTATAGAACCATCGACAACCCCGCTTATGCCGGGAATGTCCGGAGGCTTTTGTCCGGGCGGCGCGACCATCATATCGACCATGCTGGTTCCGATTATCTTGACCATTTTACCGGGTGCTACGCCCGCCCCGACAGCACCCATGTGTGCATCGATACAACCAACGGCGATTGGAATATCCGCGCAAAGTCCGAGCTTTTGCGCCCATCTTTCCGAAAGTCTCGCTGCTGCAACATCGCACGTATAAGTCTCGCTGTAAAGCCGCTTGCGAAGCTCGCCCAGTTTCGGGTCGAGTTTCGCAAGGAAATCCTTTGCCGGCAGTCCCCCCCAGTCATCGGCAAACATAGCCTTGTGGCCGGCCCCACAGCGACTGTGTTTGATATCTTCGGGCCTGGTCAAACCGCCCAGCTTAGCCGGTATATAGTCACACTCTTCAATCCAGGTATAGGCTGCATCAAAAACCCGCGGGTCAACTCTTAGGCAATGAAGAATTTTGCTGAAGAAGAACTCTGAAGGATAGATACTACCACACCTTGCCAGGTATTCAGGATGTTCCTTCCGGGCCAGCTCCGTAATCTCATCAGCTTCGGCGCAGCCTGTATGGTCCTTCCAAAGCCAGGCGCAGGCATTTAGATTGTCTTTAAACTCCTCCAACATGCTCAACGGCGTTAAGTCTTTCGTTACCGGAATCGGTGTCGAACATGTCGTGTCAACGCCAATCCCTATCACCTCCGCCGCGTCAAAATCTTTTCTCTTCTTCTTCGCCTCAGCTAACATCTCCCTGATGGAAACCTCGGCCCCCACCAGGTAATCCGCCGGGTTCTGCCTCGCCACGTTGTGGTCGAAGGAGTCCGGAATAATACCTGCTTCACCACTCGGATACTCGAAGACGGCAGTTGCAATCTCCCTGCCGTTGCTTATGTCAACAAGCAGTGACCTGACAGAATTTGTCCCAAAATCAAAACCGATACTATAAGGCAATTTTCAACCGCCTATATGAAAACGTTACTAATACCGTTTCTATTAAATAGGTTTGACTTTTTGTATTTGTCATTCCGGGCTTGACCCGGAATCCAGAACCTCAAATCTGGATTCCCGCTGGAGTTTATGCCTTACTCCGATACAGTGCGGGAATGACAAATTGGGTTATCTCTTTAGTAAAGTTCACTTCTATCAATACAGAACCTGAAAGTCGGTCAGTTTGAGTTTATCAATATAATTTTATTTTCCAACAGGCCGAAGCGTCACCAAAATCGGTTCTGTCGATTCGGTTTTCATCCAGACAACCAGGTCGATGCCTTCGGCGCGCAGGCGCCTGCCGAAACGCAGGTCTTTACCTGCCTTGATTTGCCTGCCGTCTATCTCCACCTCGGCCTCTCCGTCGCCCCAGTTCTTTATTACAAAAGCCGGATTAACAACCGGCGAGGCTTCGCTTGCATTTAGGCGAAATCTTAAACCCCCTCCGGCTGAGCCGCTGCGGTTTATGTAATAACAGCGCTGGCCGAGCCGGTACCCTTCGTTTTCGAAATCATCCGACAAGACTTCGAGTTTCGGCCCCTGTGCCCAGGAACGGGCAAGCGGGGCTAATTCGCCCGCGCTTTTGTCGGTCGTCACGCCGAAAAGCACAAACTGCTTCAGTGAATTTTCGGTCCTTTCATTGAGCGGGTGGTTGGTCGTATAAGAATTTCCGGTGACGCACGTGCTTGACGGCCGGCCGTCAACCATGTAAAGCTGTTTGCCGTCGGATGGCACCTGATTGACCGGCCAGTGGCCCCACCAGTAAAAACAATGAGGCCAGGCTTTACCGTTACCCTCCAACGCCACCTCGCCCATCGCCGGATGGACAATCATAAACGGCTTACTCTTGGCCTTTATGTTGTACTTCAAAATAACGGCATCACCGATTTCTTTGCCCGCGGGCCAACCCGTCTCGGCCCATGAAAGTTTTGATTCTTCGCCCTTAAGATTGGCTAAAGTAACCGCTTCAGGTTCGAGAATATCGGCAGGCGTAAGACCTATCGGAATTATGAAGTTGTCCTGTTCGTAAGAATGCCATTCATCCAGACTTGAGCACCAGTGGGTAAGGTCTCTGGCCGCCACTCCGTCGGGATATATAGTAAAATAATCATCGCACCAGTCGCCCCAACCCGTCATCGGGTCAACGTGGGCAAGTTCGTACTTGATGTCGCCCATCGCATGACGCCAGTGGACCACAACGCGGGCGTCGCTGTTTTCGATGACCCGCACCCGCGAATACCGGCACTGCCTGTCCATCAATGCCTCCTGGCAGCCCAACGGCCCGTGCGTCTCAGCAGCTTCATGCATAAGACCGATATCATTTTCAGAATACCATACCGGATAGTTATTAATCCCGTGCCAGTAAACCAACTTAAAAGGATATTCATCGAACATGACAACAACATCTGCATAGTCTCCTATCGGCCAGGGCCGGTCGTAGTCCTCGTCGTATTCGAGCTTCGTAAAATACGCCCCAAACGGTTTCGGCCCGGCCGGACCCGTGGGAATCTTACGAAAATTCAGCGGCTGCTCTGTCCCGGGCTGCACTGTCTTATATGCCTGCATCACTTCTGCCGAACTTAGCGCACTGTTATAAATCCTGATTTCGTCCATCAGGCCGTCGAACGAATAGTTGATCGGAAAAGTAAAACGCGGCCGTTCCGTATGTGCCGGACGCAGTTTCTTTGTATCGCGCCCGATACGCAGAGGTGCACCGTGAGCCGGTGTGAACTTGCCGCTGATAACAAGCTCAGCCTCCTGTTTGCCGTTCAGGTAGATGGTAATACCCTCCGATTCGTCAAAAACGCCGACAAGATGAGACCATTTCAACAGCGGCACAACGGGTCTGCCAGGCCCGGTAAAGGGTTTCGGCGGGCCCGGCGTCCCCTCTAAATTAGTCCATGCCCGCTCATCCGAATTCCACTGGTGCTGCGTGTGCAGACCGGCAAACGGCATCTTTGAATTACACTCGTACCATTTGCCGTCAACCGAGATGTGCAGGCCGAAACGCCCATCACCGTCAACACCAAAATAATACCCCCTCTCGCCCTGCTTCTGCATAACAATCGGGCACCAGTTCCACGGATACGCCTGCGGAGCGACCCACGCCTCTATCGAAAATGACCCCACCAACTGCGGAGCATTATCCCCCTTCCGTACAATAACCGACGTGGTCTCATCGAACTTGATGCACATGCCCGAAACGCCCTCGGCATACCCGAAGTTGCCCCGAATTTTATCGCCTGTCCCGCTCACACCATCAGTTGCTACCTTACCTTCGGTGTCGAACTTCCACCACGCAACCGGTCCCTCGTCAGCACAAAACGCCGACGCCGACAAAAACACCACTGCCATCATAAAAATTGCAGCAGAAATCGTTTTTTCCTTTTATTTTTCTCTATTTGTCTTGTGGATTTTCTGAGCCGATACGGCATCAATCTCAATTTCAAACAAAAGCTCGTCCCGACAAATGTCGCCGTGCGCCACTGCAATAGGCATGTGAGGCAACCTGTTTTCCCGGCAGTATTCATCCAACAGCGGCGCGTTTTTTATGTCCTTGAAATACGCAATTGCCCTGCTTGTGTCCCCCCATCCCATCTTCCGGGACTCTAAAATCGCCTCCACTACTTCCATCGTCAAAGCGATTTGTTTTTCAACATCGGCCACATGGGCCGTGGCTCCGTCCGGGCCGATGCTCGCGGTGCCGGATATGTACAGCCTGCGGTGGTCGGGAAGCACAACCTCGACCGCCCTGCTGAAAGAGCTTTTATAGTCAATGGCCGGGCGCTGCAAAGGTGAGCCAACCGCGCTGATGCCGACATTATGACTGTTTTTTGCCTTTACCGCGAAAACCTCTGCAACAAGCCCGGCACCCGCAGGATTCGCAACGCCCACACCGGTACTTGCGGGCACTACTCCGGCAAACACGCCTCGTTCCGCGAAAAACTTATTGCGCACGGCATTAAATTCGTCGTACCATGAGAGAATCTTATTTATATAAAACCATGTGCGAACAATGTTGCAAAAGCCCATATCGACAGTGGCCAGAGCCCCTTCTATCTTCTCAAGTGTCACCTGCGCCTGCTCTGCTCTTGGGCAAGAGGTATCGGTCGGCCGCAAATCGCCTAATAAGCAATACACTGCGTCATCATCCTCGAATACGCCGCCAACAATATGGCCGTCCAGCCGAACCGGCTCAACCGATATACCGGAAATAGCGTAAACTTGCGTACCCGTCAGGTTCTTGGGAGCCAGCCCATACCCTTCTACCCACGTTACAGGCCATTCGACCGCGCCACAGGCACGCGCCAAGGCATCCATACCGTCGTCGTACAGCTCGCAGCCGCCAAAGACATCCTGCGTTACGATACCGGCATTGTGTTTGCGCAGAAACTCGCCCAGATTCTCAAACATCGAATAGTGCCCGCCATCCTTGCCGGGATGTGCGGTTATGTAGAACTTCTTGCAACACTGTCTTGAGACCGTAACAACGTCAAGCTCATCGGAAGTTATCTTGGTTATCTCAGCAAAAACCTTGTTTTTTCGACCCATTCCGCTACCTTATCTCGTAACCACCCCTGTATTACTTTTTCAAATGCTGTTATGCTCTGTTGATAAAGTCTGGAAATTGTCATTCTGAACGAAGCGCAGTCCCGGCGCGCCGGGAAAGAATCTCATTTTAGTCAAAAGTTAGAGATTCTTCGCTCGCCTACGGCGAACTCAGAATGACATCTAAAAAGCTTTCAACGTAGCTATACTGTTACTAAAATTCAAACCATTATCGAGACATAACAAACTCAGCCAAGTCATTAATCTCCTGTTCACTCAGCATTAAAGTCATTCCGTGCTTATCATCCACGTTGTACTTTGTCAGCACTTCTTTAACGGTTACGGCCCTACCGTCATACAGGTAAGGCCCGCTACGCCACACTTCAACCAGCGTCGGCGTATCAAAAGCCAGGCCCGCGTCCCTGCCTTTGCCGGTACCGACATCGTATTTTTTCATATCCGTGTACAGCGGCGCAGGATGGCATGATGAACAGCCGGCTTTTTCGAAAATCTCCTTTCCGCGTTTGGCTGCTTCGCTTAGGTCGCCTCCAGCAAGGTACGGACTTGGAACCGGCTCCAGGGATTTCAGGTATTCATCAATCGCAACCGCGTCCGCTTCGGGACGCACCACAAACTGGATAAACTTTATTCCCGCGCGCACAGCCGTTTCCGCTCTGTCGCGAATCCCTGTAACCATTACCGGCGGCGTCTTATGGCTCAGCAGCAGGCTCTTGCTGCTCCTGGGATTGCCCATGCCGTCGTTCAAGAGATCCCAGTTCAGAGCATCAGAGCGTGCCTGACTCGGATGGCAGCTCGCACAGCTTTGCCACTGCTGAAAGCACATCGAAGCATCGTTAAATAACATTTCGCCCTTACGCACGACAGTCATTTCCCGGCTGGACCCCAGCGTAATCGATTTGACATCGGGCCGTTTCTGCGGATTAATTTCGACCACACCGAGACTGTCGGAAAAATACTCCGCCAAATATAGCTTCGTTCCGACAACTGCCAGGCCGCGCGGGCCGTTACCTTCGAGTTTAATGCGCCTCCGAAGCCCCACCAAAAAAGCTAAGTCATTGGGAACATCAGCCGGGTAAGACAAGGCATTTAGGCTCTCTGAAAACGTTTGGCCTTTTGCAGCCTTGGCCAGCTTATCGTGCAAAGCCTCTCGGTTTATCACACTCACCTCATGCGTACCGGCGTGAGTAACACAAACATATTTACCGTCGGCAGTGCAGCCAACGCCCCATGGATTGGCCGCCCCCAAATCAATATCGTCTAAAAGAACAGTATTCAAAAGTTCTCGATTCGATACGTCAATAACACTCAGCGCGTTTGTATTCATCCAGCCGCGCTCAAGCTGCGTCGTCGGCATCTGATACCGCCCGAGAACGTGCGCAGCGTATGCATATCGACCGTCCGGTGAAACGCATATCCCCCGCAAGTCAGTACTTCCGTTAGGCAGTTGAATATCAGTCAAAACCCTCTTTGCAGAGGTATCTATAACTGAAACGACTGCCGCCGTGTACCCACCATCCGCCGCACCTGCAGGCAGAAGGTTGGCCACAAACAGCAGCTTGCCGTCCGGCGTAACCGCCGCAGATGACGGTTCCCGCTCAACAGCTATCTTTGCGACTTCTTTCTTCGAAGCCGTATCAATCACTGACACGTTATTGTCAAAACGGTTACACACATATAGTCTCTTGCCGTCGGGGCTGACAACGACGGCGCCGGGAGTATGGCCAACCGGTATTGAATCGCTAACACTCTTTGTCTTTAGGTCAACGATACACACCTTACCCGCCGAAGACCCGCACGTTACATACAAGCTCAACCGGTCGCGTGAAATCGCCACATCGGCGGGATTATCTGCCAGATGTATCACCGAGCCGACATTACTGTCTGCCACATCGTATACTGCTATCTGTTTGCCGGTAAATTCAGCAATGTACAGCTTCTTACCGTCTTCGTCCGCAGCCACCGCAACAGGAGAAAGATATTGGCTATCGGCCCGCGCAAAACCCACAAAACCTGCAAACACGAAGCACAGACATACCCACATTACCGCCTTGTTCACAGACTGCCACATCATACCTTTTCCTTTAGTTCACGCCGGGTTCGTCTCAAACCACAAAATCTTTACGGGAATATAATCTTCGGGTCGGAATGCCTCACCCCGTCATTATCATGGAACGTCCCGTATTCAGAAATTATAGCGCCTTCCGGGCCGCCGAACTGCCAGTGCCTTGCCGTCTTTCTGTTGAGCTTGGTCGTTTCACCGGGATGCAGGATTGTCTCATGACTGACCGATACGGTGCCGTTCATGTGACATTTCGGAATGACCGCTTTCATGTTGGGCGTTGGCTCGCCCTCACCATAAACGTATGATGTCCCGTGTCGGACATGCCAGCCTTCCATCTTTGCCGGTCCCTTCGCCGTCTTCAAATGGTAATGCTCCGGCAGCATCTGGTTCGGAAGCAGATACAAATCCTGCCCTAAATATCCACTTTCCTGGTCGTTGAGAAAGCCTATCGCACCGAGGCCAAGTTTTGTGAACTCGCCCAGACCGTAGTCCGAAACCCACAACCTCTCACGCAGCCCATCGAAGACCGGATAGCCGTGATACTTCATCAATTCAATATATGCATCTTTACCACGCTCTACATTGAACGTACCATCCGGGTTATAAAACGACGCGTTATCAAAGGCCAAACCCGCTTTCTTTGCGCCGGTCTGCTTGGGACAGCCCGGCACCAAGAACATGCACACCAAAGCCGCGGTCAGGACAATAACACCAAAACTTCTTTTTCTTTCCTTCATGTTTGCTCCTTTCTGACTAATTGTTATTCTTGATACCTTACCCCTGAAAACCATGTGAGGTGAGCCGTTTAATATAACCGCAAACCAACACTATGTCAACATGTTAATATCCCTACGAAAAACCTCGCCGATTGTGCCATCCCGCTTCGCGCCCCGGCCTAATCAGCCACTTAAAGCTATACCATAACTGTATATGAGATTCTAAGTCCCGACTTGTCGGGAATCGGCCCCGGCTGTGGCAAAATATCCGGGCTAAACGCCTCAAGCGAAAATAAGCCGAGAATCTATATAAATTTCCTGCGATTTCCCTATTTTGAAAAAAAACAATATTTTTTTCTTGAACTACAGCCCTTTTTATCATAAGATTGTACTTACAATTTGAGCTTTGGAAAGGACCGGTGGAGGAAATGGCCGATAGAGCCAACATAAAAATCACGCTGATAACAGCAGCAGTCCTGCTGGGGATACTATACGCACCTGCAGCTTTAGCCCTCCAGTACAGCGATTTCCCGTCTGAACTGCAGTTGATTCTTGATGAAAGAATAGCCGAGCTTGATGCAGGGGGGGGAATATGCATTGCGGGCTTAGTTACCTTCAGCGACGGAGCACCAATTTCAGATGGCGCGGACGTTTTAGTGAATCTCTACCACGATGGGCTGGATGAGCCGATGTGGATTCATGACGGCGGATGGTTCATTATGGGCCGGGTCGGTTCGGCTTCTTATGCCGGGCCGGATAAAGGGATGGTCTTGCGGGCATTCGGGTATGACCCAAACGATGCTTCTGTTACGATTCTCGATGGCGAAATGACCTATCTCGAATTCGAGATGATAAAAACACTACCCGAGAATATGTTACAAATTGACGGAATAGTTTACGATGAGAACAATCAAGGTGCATTCGGGAATATCTATACTCCCGGCCATGCTACTGTTTCAATGTATTTTACATTTGCCAACAACGGACCCGGCACATATCCATTAATGCTGACACAAACGATCACAAATCCGATTCCAGGACATGGCTTGGGAGGAGGAGAGTATTCATTCCAGGATTTTGGTCCCGGTGAATATGAGCTTATGGCAACGGCGGAAGGTTATGATTACCAGACATATATGATAACGCTTTCTGAGAGAGAAGCTGCAATTGTACATTTTAAGATTTATCCCAATCGCTCAATCATTATTGATTATGTCTATCAGGCCGATGGTTCGCGCGATTTTACGACAGGCAGCCTGCAGACAGGGACGATTGAATGGCTAAATGGTTCCGGTGGCGTCGATTTTTCCAGAGGGCAGGTGGCAGGAGGCGATGGCCAGGACTTAAGCATGGTCCAGCAGGCCGATATCTTGCGTTTTGAGGCGACAGAGCCTAACGGCCTAAATAGTTTCTATGACTCCGGCTTAGTGGATTTCGACTCAGTTCTCGAAGTAACTGAGACCGGCTATTCAACAGATAGCCGGCTATGTAAAGTCGGCCATGTCTATGTTGCAAGGACGGGGGAAGGAAACTACGCAAAGTTTATTATCCAAAGCTTTAAAGCGGCAATACGAATGTTTAACAGTGTACCACACTTTTTAGGTTCCTACGATGAAGCCGAATTTCCCGGTTATGGACTATGGCTAAAACAATATTATCCAGACCCATACCCATACGATCAATCAAATACAGTGTGTGTAAGCAAGTTTTTTGGAAATTCCGATGGATTGGATGGAGCGAAATTGCCGTATGTCTGGCAAGTAGATGATGATTTAAGCGAGTGGAGCTATTATTTATTATTTAAACTTACTTTCGTTTATGATGAAGATAACGTAGCAAGTGCAGGTTTATCCGAGAATGAATTGACGGTTTTTCAGTCGCCGGATGACGGTGTAAGCTGGGACAGGCTCCACACCACGAGAGATTCATTAAATAATACATTGGAAGTGTGGGCGGATAGGCTTTCATGGTTTGTGATTGGCTCTGTGGATACGGAGATTCTACCGAGAGTGATATATGTCGATGATGATGCTACTGATCCATGTGATCCGTGCGATCCCTGGTGGGAGCCGGGACCAGATGATTACCGTGGTAACGGGGCAAGCTGGGAGACGGCGTATAGGTATCTGCAAGATGCCTTCGAATCTGCAAATCCCGGCGATGAGATTCGAGTCGCCGGCGGAACATACAGGCCCGATATTTACCATCCGTTTTATGGCTGGTCGAAAGACCGTAACGCGACTTTTCAACTGAAAAACGGTGTGTCTATATATGGTGGTTATACCGGAATCGGTGCGCTGGTTTCAGACTATCGTAATATAGAGTTGTATGAGACTATTCTCAGCGGCGATTTAGATGAAAACGATGGGTCTAACTGGAACGGGGGCGAAAACAGCTACCACGTTGTTACAGGCAGCGGAACAGAGCCGAACGCCGTCTTAGATGGGTTCACTATTACACGCGGCCTTGCCGATGAACCGGGTACTCAGCCTAACTCTCACGGCGGTGGGATATACAATGTCGGCGGAAGCCCAACGATATCCAACTGCACAATGACTAAAAATTATGCAAGGCGCGGTGCGCCAATGTATAACGGCGGCGGAAGCAATCCAAATATAACCAACTGTAGGATTATCGATAACTGGGGGGCTATAAAGGTCGGCATGTACAATGAGTACAGCGACCCTACGGTTACCGGCTGTTCATTCAGTGATAATTCGGTACAATACCAAGGGGTCGGGACGGGTATGTACAACGAATGCAGCAATCCGGTTGTAAGTGACTGCAACTTTATAAGTAACGGCACAGGAATGGCCAACGATAACAGCAGCCCGATAGTAACCGGTTGTATATTCATCGATAATGGTTGCGGAATGGGTAACGGCGAAAGTAACCCGATAGTTACTAATTGTATATTCAACGAAAACGTCTGCGGGATGAGCAATTATATGAGCAACCCGGAAGTTGTCGACTGCACGTTTAGCGACAACAGCAACTTGACGGATAATTATGATGGAACAGGTGCTGGGATGCACAATTACCAGAGCAATCCGGTGGTAACGGATTGCAATTTTATTGGAAACTCGGCCGACTATGGTGGAGGAATGTTCAATAAATGGTACAGCGAACCGGTCCTTACCAATTGCACTTTTATAGGAAATTTCGCAAGGCTATCCGGCGGCGGTATATGCAATTCGAGAGAGCCCCAGGATGGCCCGACCAAACCTGTCTTGATAGGATGTACATTCATCGAAAACTCAGCTAACTGGTACGGAGGCGCAATGTATAACCGGGACAGCGAGCCGAATTTGACGGATTGCGAGTTTACCGGCAATTCGGCTATATGGGGCGGAGGAGGAATGTGTAATGACCGCGATTGCACAGTTTCGATGGTCAATTGTACCTTCACGGAAAATTCGAAGCCTATAGGACATTCTGAGTTTGGCGGAGGTGGCATATTATGTCTCTCGACTAGTATATTAAACATGAACAATTGCATTTTCACGCGAAACTCATCAGGTTATGATAGTAGTGGCGGCGGCGCAATACATGTCCACGACGAAAGAAGCCTTGTAACGCTTGAGAATTGCAGGTTTGACACAAACTGGGCCGAGTCTGGAGGTGGTATACTGAATGGGGGACAGTTAAATCTAATCAATTGTACATTCACTGAGAATAGGAGTTGGTTAGGATGGGAAGGCGGAGGTGCTATTGCTGACTGGGGCATTCTAACTATAGATAATTGCATATTTAGTAAAAACATCTCACGCGCAGTTAATGAAGAATACGAGCACAATGGGTACGGTGGATTTGGTGGCGCATTATTTTGTTCTGATTCACAATTTACTATAACGAATAGTATTTTTGTCGATAATACTTCGTTATGCGATAAAGATATAGTCTTAGATGGTATATACGATATTATAATTGATACTGGTACTGGCGGGGCTGTGTGCACTTTCTACTCTTCCGGCGTGATAGACAGCTGCCTGTTCACCGGTAACTCCTCTGGTATTGCCGGTGGACTGTATCTTGAAAGTGATTATGAGCCTGAGCGTGGAATTCTACTGAACAACTGCACAGTCGTTGGCAACTCAGCACGTTACTATGCGGGAGGTTTACTCCTTGAACTTCTTGTCAATATGGACAATTGTATAATACGTGATAACAAAGCAGCATTGAGAGGCCCGCAGATTGCAACATGGGGTAGTTGGGATGACCTTAAGCCCAGAATCAGTTATTGCGATATAGAAGGTGGCCAGGAGGATTTATTTATCTGGGATATATGGGGTGAGACATCGATTGATTGGGGCGAGGGTAATATCGATGCGGATCCTTGTTTTGTTGAAGCCGGCTGGTGGGACCCGAACGGTACGCCGACCGACCCGAATGACGATTTCTGGGTTCATGGCGATTATCACTTAGATTGGCCTACGCCGTGTTTTAACGCCGGTGCTTCTGGTGCTGATTCAGCAGGCCGGACAGATTTAGATGGTAATCCGCGCATACGTTACAGCCGGCCTGATTTAGGCGCTTATGAGATATTTCCCATCGATTGCGACATCGAGCCGGATGAGGACGTGGATTTTGCTGACTTTAGCCATCAGGTGGACGATTGGCAAAAGAGCGGCCGTCATGAACTTATCGGCTCAGATGCCGAATCGGGTGATGATTTCGGCTACGCACTCTCAGCTAATGGTGACGTCTGCGTAGTGGGTGCACCCGGCGACGATGATAACGGCCCCGATTCCGGGTGCGTATATGTGTTTAGATATAGCGACCTGGCCTGGCACGAGGAGGACAAGCTGACCGCTCCGGATGGCGCAGGCGGTGACCGTTTCGGACTATCTGTTTCCGTAAGCGGGGACGTCTGTGTCGCAGGGACCTACGGCGACGGCGACCAGGGAGCGGCGTATGTATTTCGCTACAACGGCAGTGAATGGGTTTTCGAGCAAAAACTGACAAGTCCGGCAGGTTCGGTTGCCGACCGATTCGGCTGGTCGGTTTCGGTAAGCGGCGATTTTTGTATTGTAGGTGCCCGCTGGGATGACGAAAACGGAGCCGGTCTGGGGCGGCATACGTATTCAAATATAATGGTTCAAGCTGGCTAAACGATGATAAGCTCACCGCCTCCGATGGTGCCAATGATGATTTGTTCGGCTTTTCTGTCTTCACCAACGGTGATACCTGCATAGTGGGCGCACCCTATGCCGACGGCGCAGCCGCCGAGTCGGGTGGTGCGTATGTATTTGGAGATTCAGGGGAGGGCTGGATTCAGGAGGCCAAGTTAATCGTTCCCGACGGCCATCAGGACGACTGGTTTGGTGTCTCGGTTTGTATCAGCGGCGATCTGTGCGTTGCAGGTGCCTCCGGCGACGATCAGGAAGGAGAGAATGCAGGTTCGGCGTACCTGTTCCGTTTCGACCCGAATACGAGCACATGGCCCCATGAACAACACCTACTCGCCCCCGATGCCGGGCAGGCAATGAGATTCGGTGCATCGGTCTCTGTCGCCGACGGCGCAATCGCAATCGGGGCGTACGGAGATGATGATGACGGTATTATGTCGGGTGCGGCATACGAGTTTTTATATGACGGCCATAACTGGACCTCGCAGGCAAAACGGACGGCCTTTGAGCCGGATGCCTGGGATCGTTTCGGCATAAACGTTTATGCCGACTCAGGAAATGTGTTTGTAAGTTCATGTGACCTATACGAGCGCAGTGGGGCGGTATATGTCTTTGGTTCGTGTCCTGAGTTGGATTATAACGATGATTGTGCGTTTGATATGGACGATATGGCAATATTCGCCGAGCACTGGCTCATCCAGCTTTTCGAACCTTTAAGTATAGATCTGAACCTGAATAATTCATGGATGTATCAAAACCTGCCCTCTTCAACGTGCTCCGGCTTGACAGCGAGCGTTACAATTATTGATGACCAATATAGCAACAACAGCTATACGTATGAGTGGGAAATCATCCTACCAAATGATGTTAGTGTTGCGCCGGTGATGACAGACGGCGGCACAGTTGATGATGATTTCTGCGGTTTAGCGGCGACTGATTGCAGTGAGCCGGAGGGGCTGTCGGATTCGGGACAGCCTTTTACGGTCAAAGTAACGGTCACAGGCGATGATTACGGCAATACGGCCCAGGCCGAGGCACAGTTTGGTATTGCTCTTTTGGGTGATGTGAATAATGATACCGCCGTAAACGCTACTGACCGGGGGATTATAAATGCTTTCTGGCAGGCTGGCTCGGCTGAAGGTTTCACCTTAAGAGATTGCGACCTGAATTGTAACGGCGCTGTCAACGCAACCGACCGCAGCATCGCAAACGCCGTATGGCGGGGCGCCCTCGGCCAAAACCAGGTCACCAACCTCTGCCCTTTCAGATAGTTCCAGCAACCACCAAACGGTCATTGTGAGTCCCGGCGCGCCGGGGTCCTCTGCCCTCTGACCCCAGTCCGTGTAAAGTTTTTACCGCACCGTATGGAATGCTTACACCCTACACAGAACCCGATTAGCACATCAGCCCAAAAATGCCTTTTTTCGCTTCAAAAACCGGTATATTTCGCCGAAACCGCCCCGCCCTCGCGACTGGCACAATTATTGCTCATTCTCCATTTAAGGTTACATACTGCGCCGGCTATACAGATGCGCAGCCGATGATGTATTGTCTTATAGTTACAATATGGAAAAGGCCGATACTGAAGTGAAAAACGTGTTTGATAAAGCCTCAAACGAACCGACCGCTTCCGAAGTCTTTGCAAAGGAACCAAAAAAGGACCTTTCCACTCAAGATGTCTTCGGAGGTGACGAAAAGCTCTATAAGCTGCTCGAAAAAGCCGCTCGGGCCAACGTCATCGCCAACACCAGCCGGGCCGCCGCAAAAGTCGCCTCTAAAATTCCCTCACCTACTCACATTATTCTTGTTATCAACATCCTCGCAATTACCGCCATCTTAGGCTACCTGCTGCTAAGGCCCCCGGCCGTGGGCACTGCTGCGCCGCCAGGAGAACAAGAGCATTCACTAACAACGCAAAGCGTAACTCAAGCCCAGGACGCACACCACCCCAATCTTGCCCCCCAGCCACCGGCCGTCAGCAAACGAACTGCCGCTGCACTGGAGAAAGCAAGTTCATGGCAGCTCGCCGAACAACTCTACCACGCACGGAACTATAAACAGGCTTACCTCGTATTCAATGACCTGGCCCAAAAACTGACGACAAACATCCCTGCAAACGAATTCATGAGAGATTTCTTCACGTTGAAAATGGCCCTGTGCCTGCAAAAAACAAATGACCACCAAAATCTAAGCAATCTTTTCACGACGGCCCTCACAAGCCGTTCTCCCGTCGTAAGAGCACTTGCAAATTATCATCTCATATTCGCTGAAAATCACAACAAGCAATACGCCGGCGCCAGAAGCAGGGCATACCAGACCCTCGCACTGTTGAAGGCCTTCGAGGACAAGCTGCCGGCTACTTTTGAAGCAGACTGCTACTTTATGCTTGCTGAAGCACTTACAAGACAAATACTTCTGTTAAATAATGCACCGGATAACCTTCCAGGTCAACTCTGGTCCGACACGCTGGCCATCGAGTCAACACCACAGATGAGCCAGGAGCAGCTTCGCTCGTTTCTACAGGCCGGAATATACCACCTAAACGCCGGTGCCGTCAGCCCAAAAGTAGAAAAACGAGAGCATCTGGGAGTCGGTGCTCAATGGTCGGTTTTGTGTATGGAGGCACCTCTCGATGAGGTGCTGTCAAGATTCGCCTCGGCGGCGAAGCTTAACGTAACATGGCGAAATATCGATGCCAAAATTCGCACAAGACCTACAACTTTATATCTGCCAACAGCCTCCGAACAACTCGTCACCGAAGTCGCCGCAGGAACCGCCGGCCTCATAGCACACTTCGACGGCGATAACATCACAATACACAACGCCGGCATTTACGTTGACCTGGACCAACAAAAACAACTGCTCACCAACGAAGCTGTCTCCGCTTGGCGAAGATTCCTCCTCAGATATCGCGGCGACCATCGAACACCAAACGCACATTACGCTATCGCACTGCTGCACGATTACGCCGGCGAGACACCCACCGCATTGGGTGAATACAGGCTCGTCGCCGGTGGATACGCACACAACCCGCTGGCGCCCTTTGCGTTGTTAAACGCCAGCAAAATCAAAACAAACATACGCGATTACGCCGGAGCAAGAGAAGACCTCAACCAAATCCTCATACAGTACCCTGAGTGCAAACTCGTTGACCAGGCCTCACTCTACCTCGCAGAAGCAACCATGGCCGGAGAAATCTACGACGAGGCCGTCAAAATGTTCCGCAGGGTTTACAACTCGGATTTGAACACCGAATCAAAATGCAACGCAGCTTACGGACTTGGCAAATGCTTTTATGAAACCAAAAACTATGAAAAAACCGTTCAATGGCTCACACATGCTATTAACTCAACCGATAACGCCGCAGACTACCGCCTGCAGCCGGCTTACTTCATGCTCGGAAAAGCTAACGCTGAGCTGAAGGACTTCAAAAACGCCTCCCTGGCTTTCAGATACGCCCTCGAGAACTCGCCGCAAAAAAAAGAATACATCGAGGTCACGCTCGAACTGATCCGCAGCGAATTCGAACAGAAAAATTTCGTTATCGCCCTGAACATCCTCGAAAGCATACCCGTCTCACAGCTTTCACAGGAATATGCCTGCCGCGTATTGATAGCAAAGACCCGAATACTGCGCGCCCTGGACCTCAACGATACGGCGATCTCTCTGCTTCGCCACAGAATAGAATTCATCGCCGATTCACAGATCAGAGCGATGCTTAACTTCGAACTTGCAAGGTGTTTTGCAGCTACCAATGACTTCAGAATCGCTCGGAAAAAACTTGCCGACGCTATTATTGATCTGCCGTCCGGTCTTCCGGCCAGGCAAGCCGGGCTCCTTCTCGCTGAGGTCTCTATGAAACTGGGACAAAACGAGCACGCAAAAGACGTTTGCCTTCAGCTTCTCAGAAGCCCTGATATCGAAGATGAAATACGGCGCGAGGCACTGAATCTGCTCGGACGAATATATACCGGGCTCGATCAGCACGACAATGCAGCCATGGCCTATGCCGGCCTGTTCGACAAAAAAGGAGCGTCGGCGCAATGAAAACCGTCCCGCCAAAATTCCGGTTTATCCTTATCGCTGTCGTCATCAAACTCGCCGGCTCCATTGCCTGTGCGCAAACTCTTCCGGCACCGGACCAATACAATGACATAATCAATAACTCGCAAGCCGCACGCAGGAGATTACGTCAGGCCGACATCTTGTCTATCGGCGCCCTTCAAAAATACGACTCCAACCAGTTGCAAAACGACAACGCGGCAAAAGTCCAGCTACAACAGGTCATAGAGCACATACAGGCGCTGAAAACACCGAAACAAAAACCTCTCACTGCCGCCGACATTCAGCCCGTTCAACCTGCTCAGCACACCGGCACTACGCAACAGCAGACCTCTGCACTGTCGAAACCGGACAAAAGACAAACTCCGAAAGCCCCCGCCACTGATGACACTCAGCGCGCCCTCGCCGCCCTGATAAATAATCCGCAAAATGTACTTGACCCTTTGGCCGTGGCTGAGGCCCTGTTTCAACAGGGAAATCTGAAAGACGCCGCAAAATTTTACAAGCTCGCTCTCGAACGAATGGCTGACAAAACCGAAAATCCAAATCGTCCGTGGGCGATGTTTCAGGCCGCAAACTGCATTCGACATGATGACCCCACAGGAGCCTACCAACTGTATCAGCAGCTAATAAACGAATACCCCGCCTCCGACTGGACCGCCGCGGCGCATTCCCATCTGCAGGTTATAACGTGGTACCGGCAGAACAAGCCCAAAAAAATACTGGAGAGATACATCGGTGACCCCAACAGTCTGTAACAATACAAGTTATAATGTCCTGATTATAGACAACGACCAAAACACGGCTCGTGTCCTCCTTGAGACCTTTGCACACAGGGGCATACGCGGAACCGTCGCTCCACACGAAAAGAAGGCCCTCGAATACCTCGACCAAAATTACTGGAACATGGTATTCGCCAGCCTCAAATTCGCCGCCGTTTCCGACGGCCAAAACGGCGGCGTACAACTCCTGCGCAGAATAAAAGCCGAACGTCCCGAGATGCCGGTTATAATGATAAGCGAGGCCGACTCCGCACAGACCGCACTCAATGCCATAAGGGCCGGGTGTGCGGAATTTCTTGTCAAGCCGATCACCAAAAAACACATCGAAAACATCCTGGATATCTATCTCCCCAACCACAAAACACAGACCATGGCCGCTGCTCACGACGGCACCAAATGTCTTTACAATATAATAGGCGCAAGTTCGGCCCTGACCCGGACTGTAAAACTCGCAAGAAAGGTCGCTCCTACTTCCGCGCCGGTTCTCATCACAGGAGAAAGCGGCACCGGAAAGGAACTCGTCGCACAACTCATACATAATGAAAGTCAAAGGGCACACGCTCCATTCCTCAAGGTAAACTGCGCTTCATTGAGCGACTCACTTCTCGAAAGTGAACTGTTCGGCCATGAAAAAGGCGCCTTCACCGGGGCCGCAGGACGGCACAGGGGCCGATTCGAAAGAGCGCACGGCGGAACTCTACTGCTCGATGAAATTACCGAAACCAGGCCCGCATTCCAGGCCCAACTGCTAAGAGTACTTGAGCAGATGGATTTCGAACGTGTCGGCGGGACCGAAAGCATAAACGTCAACGTCCGAGTAATAAGCACAACAAACAAGGAAATCCTGCGCGAAGTCGAAAAAGGCCGTTTACGCTCCGACCTGTACTACCGAATTGCAGCGATAAGACTTATCGTGCCGCCCCTGAGGGAAAGAAAAGACGACCTGCCGCTGTTGATATGGCACTTTGTAAACCAGTTCGCACACGAAGCCAAAAGAACCATTACATCAATCGACCCCGTAATGCTCGACGTCTTTGCAAAATACCACTGGCCCGGAAACATACGACAACTCAGAAACGTCCTGCGGACTTCCATCATATTAGGCTCAGGACCCACTCTGACACTGACGGACATCTCCTGGCTCCTCGATGAGTTACAGCCCCCCTCTCAGACCACCAACCTTGACCTCTCGAAAATGGTCGGCTCGACGCTCGCCCAACTCGAAGAACGGGCGATTATCACTACGCTTCGCCATAACGACGGCAATCAGACTAAAGCTGCAAAGGTTTTGGGAATCAGCGACAGAACGTTAAGAGACAAAATGAAAAGATACCGCTCGCGCAAGGAGATGCAACTGACGGCCTGACGCCGGCGACAATCGGCAAGTTTGGAGAACCATAAAATGGCAGATGACAAAGAAAAAAAAGAGCCCGAGGCGAAAGAAGAGCAAAAGAAAAAGGCCGAAAGCAGGAAATCTTCCGGCTTTAGACTCTTCACCTGGCTCATCCTGGGAGCCGTCGTAATCGCGGGATTTGCAGGCGGCTTCGCTCTGGCACAGCTTCTGGCCGACTCCGACTCAGCCTCGCCCCGGCAGGGAGAAGCTGAAGGAAACCAGGACAATATGAATCCCGAAAATAATGCCGTCAATGACATGCTTGTCGACAAACCAAAAGACGAAAAGCTCTGGCCTTTTGATCTCGAGCCGGTCATAGCGAACCTCGATGAGCCGGGCGTAACACGTTACGCAAGGGTAACAATAACGCTACAATTAAGCCCACAAATGGACCAGGAAAAAGGAGTTCTTTTCCTTGAGGGGAAAAAACCAATCTTGAGAGACTGGCTCACAACGTATATCGCCGGCCTTAACCTTGAACGGGTCAGGGGTACCAGAAACCTCGGCCGAATCAAGAGAGAACTAAGGGACTCCTTCAACGAACTGCTCTTCCCGGAGGGCAAACCATTTGTTCATAACATTCTTTTCAAGGAGTTCGCTATCCAATGACAAACCCTCTCGAAGATAAAAATTTGACCCGCGATAAGCTCCGTCAACTCATCGCCTCGGTAAGAAAGCACGTCCCCACCGAACAGGTACGGCCCGATGCCGCCCAGTACAACTGGCAACAGCCATATCACTTCAGCTCCG
>Ga0114922_10000660_pt1 | contig 33182 bp, 35 predicted proteins | sample AartaG_FD_100975 | JGI IMG/M metagenome (GOLD analysis project Ga0114922, IMG submission 100975) | Deep subsurface microbial communities from Aarhus Bay to uncover new lineages of life (NeLLi) - Aarhus_00045 metaG | ecosystem: Environmental > Aquatic > Marine > Oceanic > Sediment | place... | reverse complement strand
TCAGAAGTCAGAAGTCAGAAGTCAGACCTCTGATCTCTGATCTCTATTCTTTTAACTGAACCATTGAACCCGTGAACGGTTACTATACGTGGGAGATCGATATGAGAAAAGAGACTATGAAGACTGAATCAGGCAGATCGGATGCATTCAGCGAGGCAAGAAAGTATGCCCATGCAACGGTTGACTACACAGGCCTTGTTTTTTGGAGCATCATCGAGAAAAGCAGCGCTGCCATAAAAGGTTCGACTTTGGGAATGGTCATGCCTGTGGCCAGGAACGTATGCAAACCTTTTGCGAGCATAAAAGGCAAGATGACGTCGATTTTTGGAGATAAGGCCTATGTTGATGAGAACATCGGGCAGATTGTAGAAAAAATAAGAACGCTTGAGGAAAGATTGGCCTTTTTGGAAAAACATGGCGTAAGGCTTGTTGAAAGGCCGGATTTTGCGAAAAAGAAAAAGGAATTAGATGAGGAAAGAAAGGAGCTTTTGAATCTAATTGTTCAAGAAAATAAGCGGTTGAGAGAAATGCTAAATGTTTGATGGTGTTGATTTACCGCATCCACCAAAAAACTTTTTTGACCTGTGCGGTTGGATATTGAATTTGCTGCAAAAAACGCTAAAAAAAAAGAATTATCACGAAAGCACGAAAGATTAAAAGCACGAAAAAAGATGTTAAGTGTGTGCTAATAACTTGATTCTTAGGGCTTATTTCGTGTTTTCGTACTTTCGTGTTTTCGTGATTAATTTGAATTCCGGAAAATTGTAAGTAGGTAGGAAATATGCAAACCAGAAAAGTTTTACATATCGGAATTGACCTGGGCACATCGCGAAGTGTCATAGCCGCTGACAACGGTGTAAGGACCTTTATCTCCAGTTATGTGGGATTTCCCAAAGATGCGGTCTCAAGAAAGATGTTGGGAAAAGATATTGTCTTTGGTGATGTGGCCCTCAGGCACCGGCTGGCTGTTGACTTGTACAGACCTTTTGACAAAGGCAAGCTCAAGTATTCGGACGCTCTTGCGGAAAACTCTAAGGAGTTTAAGAAGGCCAAGCAGGTTGCAAGAGAGCTTCTGAAGCACCTTGTTAGTTTTGTCATAGAAGAGGAAACAGAAGATCTGATAATAAGAGGCGTAATCGGCGCTCCCGCTTTGGCCAGCATGAAGAATAAGAAGAATCTGCTTGATATAGCAAGGGGGCTGCTTGATGATGCCATGGTAGTATCCGAGCCATTTGCTGTTGCTTACGGCCTCAATCTCTATTCCAGTGCTCTCATCATAGATATTGGAGCAGGCACTGTCGACCTTTGCAGAATGTGCGGAGTAATGCCGGCCCAAGAGGATCAGATAACCACATTGAAGGCCGGTGATCACATTGACAAGGTTTTTCACAATCTTGTTCAGAAGAAACACAAGGATGCCAACTTTACTGTAGCTATGATCAAGATGTTCAAAGAACAAAACGCCTTTGTCTCAAAACATGGGGAAAGCGTTTTCATAGAGCTTCCTGTTCGCGGCAAACCGGAAAGCCATGATGTAACGGACGAACTCAGGAAGGCATGCAGGGCTATCGTACCGGAGATTGTAGAAGGTGTCAAAAAGCTTGTTGCTTCCTTTGATCCCGAATTTCAGAGGGAGTTGAAACGAAACGTTGTTCTGGCCGGCGGGGGCAGCCAGATCGTTGGACTGCGAAAGGAAATCGAAGACTATATGAAGAAGGAACTGGGATACGGCAGGGTTACAAAGGTGGAGGAACCCCTGTACGCTGGGGCAAATGGTGCGTTGGTACTTGCGAAGGACATGCCTGAGGAATACTGGGATGAGTTGACAAGCCATAGACAGAAAAAGAGCCGTCAAAAAGCGAAAAAGGAGGAATAAATGGAAAACGATTTCAGATACAAAATGCAACACATGGGAGATATCTTTCTTGGGAAACTGGAAATGGTGTGTGGGGCTATCAAGGGTTCCACAAGGGGGATTGTTCTGACATACAATATCGATGAGCTTCAAAAGGAGAAGGAAAAGCTTGTAAAGAGGATAGGAAAAAGGCTGGTGGTAATTAAAAAAAAGGACCCGGAGCTTGATGTTTTAAATGATACCACTATGACTAAGCTTTTTTATAGACTGGACAGAATTGAAGACAAGATTGAAGCCTGTATGAAGGAAAGGAAACAAAGGCTACATCCAAGAAACCTGGCACCTGAACAGTAATCATGAAGGGATATAGACTCTCAGATAATGTTTTTGGATCTCGGCATCGCACAGCTATAAAAAGACTTTGTAGTTCCAAGTGAGAGAAACTTGAAACTTGAAACTTGAAACTCGATAATCTGATGAATTATCGGCATCACCCAGTTTCGAGTTTCCAGTTTCGAGTTTCAGTCGAAAGCTGACGCTCATGTTTCAAACTTCTGCTGAGGCTGAAAACCCCAAAATCTTTTTCTTGAATGCTATAGAAGGTATCCCGGAAATGAATGCAGTTGAAGACACAGTCGCAAAAGAAAAGGCCGCTCTTCTCAAAAAGGTGCGCGACCACTTGCATGAAGCCCTGACGGCTGTTCAGGAGAACAGGGCCTCCTCCGAAGAACTGTTGGTCCAAACACAGGCCAGGCAGAACAGCATACTGGAGCTGCTTAACGATCATGTGCGTCGGCTTGAGAATGAAAGGGCTCAACTCAACCATGAGATTCAAAGCCTGAGGGAAAAGGTTGAAGGCGCCCTTGAAGAAAAGGGCGAGGCAGAGAAAAAGGCTGAAGCGGCTCTCAAAGAAAAGGCCGTGGCAGAGGAGAAAGTCGAAACGACTCTCGCGGAAAAGACCGCCGCAGAAAAGAGTGCCCAAACCGCTCTTAAGGAAAAAGCCGCCGCAGAAGAGAAACTTGCCAAGCTTCACGAAGAGAATGCCACAGCTATTAATGAGCTCAATATGAAAACAGCAGCCCTGAGGGATGAGTTAGATAAGGCTCTCTCTCTTACCGAGAAAGCTGTAGGAGAAAAGGAAGAGGCGGAAGAGAAACTTGCCAGGCTACAAGAAAACTGGGAAAAGTATGTTGCTGGTAGCTAAAGAAGAAAAAACCGTTCATCGAGAAATAGCTGGGCTGGAAGAGAAGCTCGATTTTTCAAAGAAAGAATTGAGGGCTCTGAAAGCGGAATTGAATGGCGCCACTTCGGAGATTGAAGAGGAGAGCGTACGGCTGAAATCATTGAATGTGAAATTTGCGGTAACTGAAAAAGAGGTAGAAGACATACAAAATGAACTTTTTCTGTTGAGCGAAAAACGCTCCGAGATAGACGATAGCGTATATCTTTTACAGGAAGAACTTGAGAGTAAGGAGGCAGAATTAGAAGAGCTTATACATAAGAAGCGTAATCTAAGCGGAAATATTGCCGAAGGCGAACTAAACATGCAGCAGGAATTGAATACGCTTGGCACTCTTGAAATGGAGATGCAAGAGATATTGCCCGCCGTTGAAAGGCGCGAGGCAGAAAAAGGCCGGTTGTCGGAAGAGATCTCGGACAAATTGTCAAGGACATCTCTGGAAAGAGACAAGATTGAATCAGAATTGAACGATCTCAATATAAGTTTTATGAGCCGCATAAGTGAGCGCGACAGTATTAAGAAGCTTTGTTCTGAAAGAGAGGCGGGAATTGCCGGCCTGAAAGAGGAAATAGCATTTCTTAGGCAGAAATGTTCTTTGCTTGAGGAACTTAAAGTCCTGCAAAACAGGAGGAATTCCTTGAAAGGTGATATTGAAACCCTGGAAAGCGAGGCACAATCCACGGGTTCAAAAATGGAAGAGCGTCAAAAGTTGCTGGCTGATAAAGAAGAAGAATTCAACGGACTTTCCACCGCAAATGCCGACAGAAAAAACTCAATCGCCTTTCTTGAAAAAGAAGTCGGGGTATATGATGAAGTCATTTTAAAAGCTAAGAATGCCGAGGACAAGGCCGCCGGGTCACATGGGTTAAATGAGGAAGCGCTTTCAGAGGTGGAAAGATTACTTGCTGATAATTGGAGGCTTAACAGTCAACTACGCTTGATGGATGAGAAGGTAAATAGTGCTGTCAAGGCTGTGGACAGCATGAGATGAAGAAATCCGCTGACAAAACAACGGAGCTAAAAAAGAAGGAAATACTGGATTTCGTAGGCAAGGTAAGCTCTTATCTGCACGCGAAAAAGAAAAAGGAAATCCTTGCATTTGAGATAGTTAACAACAATAAGGAGATAGAATATATCAGAGACAGAATCGCGATGGTGCGAGAACGACTTGACGAGAAGAGAAATGCCGTCAGGGAAATAGAACTCAGGATGACCGAACCAGGAGATAAGCTTGTTAGCCTTCAATCTGAGAGGCAAGCAGCTAAGGATGAATATGCCCGATTGAAAGATATTCAAAGGGATATTGAGAAGAACCCGGCGGTTTTAGAGGAGAAGAGATTGCAGGTTAAGGACCTCACTCAGGATGTCCGTAAAGCGTCCAAAAAACTTGAAGCGTTACAATCCGCACATCAAGAGGCACTAACCAGGAGAAATCAGGTTAAAGAGGAGATTAAAGTCCATAAAGCACGAGTCGGCACATTGGAAGAAGAAATCGGCGTGATGGCAGACACAAGGGACATCCTCAACGGAAGGATGCCGGAACGTATTGGGGTCAATGATTTCCCGGATTTCCAAAGTGATGATATAGAGGCTACTGTTCGCAAATATGTTGCTGAGGTTAACGGAACAATAGAGGACATCGGCAATGAAATATCTGCGCTGAAGGTACAGATTGATGAAAGACGTATCGAGGAGGAAGCTCTTTCTCCGAAAAAAGCGAGGCTTCAAAGGAGGGTTGAAAAGCTCGGCTCCTGCATAACCACAGATAAGGATACAGAGTCATTGACGGCTGAAGTGAGGGGTCTTGAGCAAGATTGCGATCGTCTTGGCCGTGAGATAAAGATGAAAGGGGAAGAACTCAAGCACATTGAGGCTGGAATAACGGAACTTGAAAACGGCCTTAAACGTGAAAGAGAGTTCGAGAGCGATTCTATGGAAAGGCTGGAATATCTCACTGCAAGAAAGCGTGAGATGGATGCCATCGAGAATATTGGAAATGAGATGGAAAGACTTAAGAATGAGATTCAACGATTAAATGCGGAGGCGGAGGCCAATAAGAATTTCCAGGATATTACCGAGCATGTAAAAGAAGATGTCGAGGCAATCAACAGGTCACTAAGATCTGCGGTTGAGGAATCTAAAGAATTATTTAGGCAGTTTCATCAGGCCGTGAACAGTTTAATGGGGTAGCTCAAGCAAGCAAAGACGAAGGAGGGCATTATGGAGCAGGAAAACATTGAAAGGACAGGTTTTTGGGGCTTTCCGGCGAAGGTGTTAAACGAAGCCGGCGGTGCTGTTATATATGCATATGATGTGGGCGCCGGTGCAGTCGACAAGATGGTGTCCATGGCAAAAAAGGCGGCTGTCTTGCCTGCTGGTCTGCCTGGAACAATAGCTGCTTTGCCTAAAACAGTAAAGGGTATATTTGCCGGGGGCCTTGAAGTCGTTAAACCAAGCGAAAGTAAGATCATCGAGGCAAAGATCGAGGAGAGGGAGAAGAAGATAAAAGAACTCTATTACGAGATCGGTAAGGAAGGGGCAAAGTCTTCGGAAGTTGACGCCCTACTTGAACTTGAGCCTGTAAAAAAGCTGATTTCCGATGTCCGGGAATATGAAAAAGAGATCCAGAGACTGAAAAGCCGCGTCAGCGAGCTTGAAGAACAGGAGAAAGAAAAAGAGAAGGAACAAGAGAAAGAAAAAGCGCTGCGGAAGAAAAAACTCGAAGAAAAGGCCAGGCTGGCTAAAGAAAAAGTTAAAATACGGGACGTGGAGGTGGTTAAGGCCGTCAAGTCAGCAATAGAGAAGGCCTTAAGACACGGCGTATTTGAGTCGACCTCTGAGCGGGCTATATTCGACAAGATTGCCAATGACCTCCTTGATAGTGACATGGAGATCAAGGTATTGGCAGCCGCAGAGCTTGGCAAGATGAAAACGGAAGCTGCCGTGCCTGTACTTATTGAGGCAGTAAAATTCGATGATCCGTATCTTACCTCTGAGGTGACAAACGCACTCATTAACATAGGCGATCCCCGAGCGATCTCTTTATTTAAGGAAAAGGTTACGGCGCCCCACTACAGGGTGCGGGTTGCCTGTCTCAGGGGGCTGTATAAGCTGGCAGGTGATGAGGATATAATGCCTGCGGTGACAGATGCTTTGAGGGATGAACACCCTGATGTGAGGAGGACAGGCGCTACGTTTATCGGCTGGAAGGACTATGCGGACGCAGGGCCGGGCCTTGTGCAATGTTTAAGGGACGAAGAGGAAAGGGTCAGGAAGGCGGCTATATCAGCACTTGCAAGCATCAGAGATAAGGCGGCAGTCCTTCCGTTAATCAACTTATTGGGAGATAAAAATCTGGAAATCAGGAAAAAGGCATTTGATGCCGTAAAGATGATTATTGGTGAAGAGATAACCTTTGATGTCGAGGCATCGGGAAAGGCATTGTCTGACGCGATCGATGACCTGAGGGCCTGGTGGCAGGAAAAGAGGCTCGGCGTTGAGGTGCCGGAGCGTGGAGAAGCCGTTAAGCCCGAGGCTGAGGAAGCAGCCAAGGTTGAAGCGGCTGACGAACGTCAGGCCGAGATAGAACGCGCCTGGGCGAAGGAAGAGCCGGCCGAGGAAGTCTCGGAGCCGGAAGCTGTTGCGCCGGAGGCTGAGGAGCTTGAAGTTACAGAGGATAAGTTGAAAAGGATGCTCAAAGCAGAGCTGATCTCTATGTGCAAAGATCGTGGGATTGAATGTGATGAGAATCTTACAAAAGTAGAGATTATAGAACTTATCCTTGGGAAGAATCAATAAAGTAATGACATTTCCATGAATGCTATGGAGAGGTGTTTTGAAGATTGACACGGCAAATCTCAGCACCGAGGGAACAAAACTTATGGCAGAAGTGAAAAGGCTTGAGGAGGAAAACCATTCTCTGGCAAGACGCCTGAAAGACTTACAGCAGAAGGTTTATGAAAAGAGAAGAATAGCAAAGACAACCTCCAAAACGTCGGATGAACTAAAGGAAACTCTTGCGAGACTTATTTCCGAAGAGAAAACCCTTCAGAACGAAAACAGGTTCCTCCGCTCGGAAAAGGCAAAGCTCGTCCACATTCATAATGACGTTTCCAAAAGACTTGGCGCCGATATGTCCGCCCTTGAAGGCACGATCAAGGACATTGCATTCATGAAGGGTGAGATTGGGACATTGATAGAGAAAAAGGGGATGCTTGAAGCTGAAATACCGCTGAAATTCAGGGATGCGGATAATCTGGGAGAAAAGATCACCGGAACACTCAAAGCAATGAACGATCTGCACGACAGGATGAAAGCCGTTGAAAGGAACGTTAAGCTCATTTATTACAAAAAGGAGCATCTATGACATCTACAGATGTTTTGGAAGAACAGAAGGAGGAGTCCATAGATGGGGCCGTTGGCAAAAGCCTGTCGGATACGGATGAGCAGGCAAAAGTCGCATTGGAAGAAGATGCTCCTGCAATATCGGAATCCGAATCCGGTATGATGGAAGAAGCCATTATGCCGGAAATCAGGGGGCTTGAGATCCTGAAGGAAGGCACCTACGCGGTTGATGTTGAAAAGACGATCACCCAGATGTATGGGGTTATAAAAAACATGGAGGCGCAACTTCAAAGGGTTCTGGCAATAAACACCGAGCTTGAAAAGGATCTCGATGCCTCAAAAGAGATGATCGCTGAATTGAAATTGTCAAAGTCTCAACTTGAGAACACCATCGCTCGCATGGAAGAGAAAATGCCTTCCAAGAGAGAGCTTCAGATCGAAATCGACCACCTAATAGAGGAAAGAAATGCCGCTCAAACCGATATCCGGGACATGAAGTTAAAGCTGGAAAGAATGGAGGAAATAGCTGTCCGATACCAGGACCGGATTGCTGGCTTAGAGGAGGAGAAAAGAGACGCTGTTGCTGAAATAAACTTCCTTGAGTCGCAGTTGAACTCTGTTGCCGAAAGGACCGGTAGATACGAAAAGGAGATAAATGTGCTGAGAGGTGAGAAACTTGCTCACATGGAAAAGATAAAATCCCTTAAGGAAGAACTCAATGAAACACTTGAGAAAAAGTACAGGCTTTTCAAAGAGATTAAAGCGACAAAGGATGCAATGGAAGAAGTTCGTTCCGAACTCGTCAAGGCCAAGCTTCAAGCAAAAAAGTCTTTTTACAAGACAGGAGGTGATTGACGATTGATGATTGATGATTGAATAAAACAAATGTTAACTGTTCAGGCCTTTCGCGTGTCGTTAGGCCTGTAGGAGCGGCTTTTAGCCGCGATCAATCGAGGCTGAAAGCCTCTCGCACCTGATGACAGCTGAATATTCCATAATGATACAGCGCATTTTGGGACGCTGTGAACGGTTACAATAAAACAAATGGACAATCAACAATCAACAATCGACAATCGACAATCCAAACGCGGGGAGTAATCGTGGAAAAGACCAAAGAGACACAAGGTACCCTGGAAGATGACAGCATGGGCGATGACGACCATGAGAAAACAATGGAAGAAGGCAATGAGTTGCGTGAACTCGAAAACGTGAAAGAGCTTTTGGGAGCGGAAAATGAGAGCTATAAGAAAGAGATAGAGAAGCTGACGGCAGAAATTGAGGAGATAAACATTTCCGTATTGTCAGCCGGAGAACTCAGGGCATCATACGAGGAGAGAAGAAAAGAATATTACGGTAATATCGAAAAACTCAAGTCGGAAAATGAATCGTTAATCGGAGACATCAGCAATATGAAGCTAAAGATAAAGGCTGACGGAGAGGACGAAGAGGCCGTTTTGAGTTTAAGAGATTCTCTGATTGATGAACTTAATAATATGAAGAATGAAAAGGATCTTATACTTAGGAGGCTGGATGATTTAGAAAAAGGAATGAGAGAGATTTGCACTGATGAGGAACGGAATCTGCCGCATCTGAAGGAGTATGATGAAATGCTTAAGAAGGCATACAATGTATTTAAAGAGGCTGAAAACAGGATGGAGGTCTCCTTGAAGCTAAGGCAGAAAGGTAATTATTAAAGAGCCTACACCTGATGAAACGCTTAGAATATTGAAAGGCATCTCCATCCATCACTCCATCACTCCAATTGGGGCGAAGTCCCTGAGGTTAAAAAGATAAAAAAATGGGAGGTAAGAAACAATGGCAGACGAAAGAGACTTTCTGAGTGAACAAAGAGAGCGTTTCGAGACATTTAAGGGTCAGGCTCTTGGTGGAGATACTCAATCGACGGGAGAAAGCGACGAAAAAGCGGACGAGCAGATTGAAAAGGCAAAGGAAGCCTCGGAGAAACCCGTAATGGCCGAGGAAAAAGAGATTGGGGAAGGCGCGGAAAGCCCAAAGGGGCCGGTGGGTCTGGACATAGGCACCAGCCACATCGTAGCAGCGCAAGAGAAGGGGACCCACATTCATGCGGTTAAACAGTTGAATGCGTTTTTCACGGTTCCCAAATCAAAATTTTCCAGGAGCATTCTTAACAAGAATCAGGTCATGTATTACGAACGAGAGAACTTGTTTTACGTCATCGGCTACTCGGCCGAAAGTTTTGCAAACATGTTCAATATGAATAACAGGAAGCCCATAAAGGGGGGGCTTTTGAGTTCGGACGAAGAGGAGGGCTTGAGTGTCATCCAGGCCATAGTGAATACACTTATTCGGAAACCCAGGAATTTTGGTGAACCATTATGTTTTGTCATTCCGGGTGAGCCCTTTGATGGAAGAGACTCCGTAGTGTATCACGAGTCGGTGATCAATAGGTTTATCGGCGGCATGGGATATTCCCCCATCTCCATAAACGAAGGGATGGCTGTAGTAATGTCGGAGCTTTCGGCCGATGACTATACGGGCATAGGGATAAGCATGGGTGGAGGAATGTGCAATGTCTGCCTCTCCTATCTCTCTTTTCCCGTAATTACTTACAGTATTCAGACGGCGGGCGATTATGTCGATTCAATGACCGGAAGAGCCGTGGGAGAACCTGCCACAAAGATAAAGGGGATAAAAGAACAGGAGCTGGACCTCACAAAAGAACCGCAAGACAGAATAATGACGGCACTGCATATCTTTTATGAAGAACTGATTTTCAGGCTGCTCCAGAGCTTTCAACGAGTTCTTACCTCCACGGACAAGATACCCAAGATCTCAAACCCTATACCGATCATTTTGAGCGGCGGCACGGCAACGCCGAACGGATGCAGGGAGAGGTTTGAAAAGGTCCTCAGGAGTATTAAGCTTCCTGTCGAGATATCCGGGGTGCGGCTTGCCGGAGACCCACTTAATGCACCTGCCAAAGGCGCCTTGATAATGGCGATGACAGAGGCGGGATAAGGTTGAATGCCATCTCAGGTAATCATCTTTTCAACAGACAGCCTCAGGGGCGGAATAATACAGGAGGTATTGAAACGAAGCGGTCTTGAATCTTTACTGGCCGGCAGACTCCTGGAGGCCGGGCAGGCTATAGCCGATAATGCCCCGCGTGTTGTAATTTTCGATACTAAAGGTATTTTCCCGGATGAGTTAAATCTGTTGAAAAATTTGTGCCGCGCGCTTCGAGACACTGGTGTACTTGTGCTCGGAGACCGGTCAATTGTAGACACATTCTCAGGAGAGGGCATTCAAAATGGGCTCTGTCTGTCTGACCCACTTGACCCTGATCTTATTGCTTCAGAGGTGAAGCAGATGATTCTTTCGCCGAAAACGAAAGAAAAACGCCTGCAGAGGGATGATCTCGAATCCGACTTGAAACAGTTCTTGAAGTTGGATTGAACTATCAATTTGACTTTTCCCCCAAGGCGATAGTCATTTATGACCTTTCGGGCAGGGCCACGTTCGTCAATCCCGCCTTCAGGCGCATCTTCGGATACGAGAAAGAAGAAGTATTAGGCAAGCCTATCCCTTATATTCCCGACTCGCACCCGGAGGTAACCGAATCTGAAATTGACGATCTTCTTATCGGAAAACGTGTTCCGGAACGTCAAACCCACGGGAAAAAATGCGACCCAAATAGCGCCTGAAGGGCTCTGATTCCTTCAAGGACTATTGTTCTGATGAAACGGGAGGGGTGAACATGGATGTAAAGCTGATTAATCCTTTTATTAACGCAACACTCAATGTCCTTGAGACCATGGCCTTTACCAAGGCACAGGCGGGAAAACCCTACCTGAAGAATGACCAGGTAGCACCGGGCGATGTCTCAGGAGTGATCGGGCTCACAGGAGAGATCAACGGAACGATCTCGTGTAGCTTTACTGAAAAGAGCATTCTGGCCATTGTCTCCAATATGCTTGGAGAGGGAATGAAAGAAATGAACGATGAGATAAAGGATGCTGTCGGCGAGATTACCAACATGATCTCCGGGCAGGCCAGGCAAGAGTTAGAGGAACTGGGCAGGTCGCTACAGGCGGCCATACCCACGGTGATTACGGGCAAGAATCATAGCATAACCCATATGACCACTTCCCCTATCATAGCCATCCCTTTCAGTACCGACAATGGGGAGTTTACGATTGAGGTATGTTTTGAAGAGTGAAGGCAGTTACGAAGGACAAATAAAAGATGGATTTGAATATGAAAGTATTGGTGGTCGATGATTTTGCCACAATGCGGCGTATCTTGAAAAATATCCTTAGGCAGATGGGTTTCAAAAACATAGTGGAGGCCGACGATGGTTCGAGCGCTCTCGGTGTGCTTAAGAAGCAAAAAATTGACGTCATACTGGCCGACTGGAACATGCCCAAGATGACGGGTCTTGAGTTGTTGAAAGCGGTGCGAAACGATGAGTCCTTGAAAAATATTCCGTTTGTGATGGTTACTGCAGAGGCTCAGAAAAACGCCGTTTTGGAAGCGGTTCAGGCCGGCGTGAGCAATTACATTGTAAAGCCGTTCACAACCGATGTTGTCAAAGAGAAGTTAAAGCAAATATTTGACAAATAGATCAAGAAACCGGGCCGAATTTTTTACATGAATACGATACCACAACAGGATTCCATACAGGGGGGCTGAATCCATGAAAGCCGCTAAGTCTGTATTGATCATAGGTTTCATCGTCGTCTTTTTCCTCGTTTGCCTGGTGTCGTATGCTGAGAATACGCCCGAAGGGATCGTATTGTTCGACCAGTCCGGGTCAATGAAGAAGTGCGACCCTGAGCTGAGATCAAAAGCCTTGATAGTTGAATTCGTCAGAAGCCTTAAGAAACCGCACAGAATAGTACTTGCCGGATTTAATGAGGAAATCCACGAGTACATTACCCTGGTCACTGCGACCGAAACGGACGTGGAGGCGCTGGCGGGAGAAATTCAGAGAATTGATGCCCGCAGCTTGTGTACTGACCTGGAAACCCCTTTCAGATATCTGCTCGAACGGGAAAGCAACGAAGACGTCAAGTTCGTCTTCATTATTTCCGACGGCGAACCTGACATATGGGACGGCAAGCTCCGCTATTTTAGCAAAAGAGTAAAATCCGATCCAAGGTACGAAGACCTTAACAGGCAGTACCATATGCTTAAGGCCTCGGGACTTTCCCCGGACGAGCTCTTTGAGCGTTTGAAACACCTCTATGATGAAAGGAACCTTGAGCTGATTGAAGAGCAGGTATTCCGGTTAAAGGATGGGTTGGGTGACAGGATCATTCTATGGGACCTTTCCGGCGAGTCAGGCTACTTTAGAACCTGGGCTGAGGAGTGCGGCGGCCTGTATTTGCCTATGAAAGCGGAAGAAGGTGTAACCACAGTTGATCGCTTGATAAACGTTACGTTGTCTGTGCCGGGAAGATCAAACTCTATTGTCCGTGAGCCGCTTCCGGAAGATCATGAGACGCATCCTGAGTCTGCATTGCCCGCAGCGCTTGAGCCGGAGCCGGTTGAGCAGAAGCCGGTTGAGCCGGAGATTGAGATCGGCCTTGAACCGGAAACGCAAACCGCTGCCGGGCAGAGGCCGGAGAGGGCTTACACAACAGTGACTTCTCAGCCGGCATCGCCTGACCTAGGTGATGAGCCAAAAAAGCCTGCCGGGCAGACTCGAAAACAGATCTCGGGAAATGGTGTAGGCGGCTGGGCCATCACTGCCGCGCTGGCGTTGTTCGTGCTGGGCGGTGTGGGCTGTATGACTATTCTTTGGAGGTCCCGTAAAAAGGCGGCACGAGCCGAGCGTAAGAAGAAATTGGAGGTAGAGGTGGAGACTGAGATAGGGAAGATGAAGGAGCAGGGGCTGGCCGAGATGGAGGCTGAAGTTGCGGCTCAGAAAGAAAAGAGGATGCAGGACCTTGAAAAGGAGCTTGCCGAACAGAGGAAGTCCGGGGAGCAGGAGGTCAAAGCCGAGAAAAAGAGAAGGATGCGTGAGCTTGAGGCAAGAGAGAGCGAGATGGTTTCGACTATTGAGGCCAATTCAGTCGAGCGCAAGAGGGAATTGGAGGCAGAGCTTGAGGCCGAGATAGGGAAGATGAAGGAGCAGGGGCTGGCCGAGATGGAGGCTGAGGTTGCGGCTGAGAAAGAGAAGATGAGGCAGGGGCAGGGGCTGGTGGAGATGGAGGCTGAAGTTGCGGCAGAGAAAGAGAAGAGGATGCAGGAGTTTGAAGCGCAGCTTGCCGAGTACTGGAAGTCCGTAGAGCAGGAGATTGAAGCCGAGAAAGAGAGAAGGATGCAGGAGCTTGAGGCAAGAGAGAGCGAGATGGTTTCGAGTATTGAGGCCAAGTCAGCCGAGCGCAAGAAGAAATTGGAGGTAGAGCTTGAGGCTGAGATAGGGAGGATGAAGGAGCAGGGGCTGGCCGAGATGGAGGCTGGGGTTGCGACCGAGATAGGGAGGATGAAGGAGCAGAGGCTGGTGGAGATGGAGGCTGAGGTTGCAGCCGAGAAAGAGAACAGGATGCAGGAGTTTGAAGCGCAGCTTGCCGAGTACTGGAAGTCGGTTGAAGTGGAGGTGGAAGCGGAAAAAGGGAGAAAAAAAGGGTAGTGCCTGAGCGGTCGGCATAAAGCCGACCCTACCTGCCCTCCATTGCGAGCGCTCAGGCGAGGCGGGCGGGCGTAGGGGCGGGTTTATCCCGCCCGTTTGTTCTGGGCCAGGGGTGAGGGGGGATCAAAAAAATGGCCGAAGTTATTGAGAAGTTACGATCCTTGCAGCTATTTGGTTGATATCTCGGGAGAAAACTGATTGCGGCGCATCGATCATTGCCGGTTTCATCCTCACAATGGCATTTTTTACTGCATTATCCTCGTGTATCGTCATTGTCACCCCGCCATCAATGCTCAGATATTGTTGCAAGAGGTTCTGAATAACTTCACCTGCGTTTGCATCGTTTTTGGTCTGGACTCTGTTGACAACTACAAAGGGTTTAAGAGTCGATAAAATCTTTTTTGCAGAATTCGCTGTCTCAACATCGATCTTGCGGGCCTCTCGAAAAAGGCCTTCCATGGTCTTAAGGTGGGGATGATTGTCAAAGTCTTTTGCCTTTTCCAGCAGCTCCAGGAGCTCAAAACACTTCTTGTGCTTGAAATAAAATGTAAGCCGTCTAAAAACAGTGGCCTTTATGAAGCTGTACACGTTCAACAGGGAGGGCACCTCAGGCGTTGTCACGAGAAGCCCTTTTTGGGCAATAATCAAGAAATCCACCACATTATAAGAAGCGCCCGGCGCCAGGTCCAGAAGCACAAGGTCACAGTCCAGATTTGATAGATGCCTGATCAGTTTTAGCTTCTTTTGATAAGCCATATTGGCTATGCCGGGGACATCGCCTCCGCAGATTATGCCAAGATTGTTTATCTTTGTGTCCAGAACAATGTCACTAAGATTTTTGACTCTATTTAACACAAAATCATCGAGGGTGTGCCTGGATTCCCTAATGCCAAAGATAGCATGGAGATTTGAAGTTCCCAGGTCCAGATCAACGGCAATGACCCTTTTGCCCAGTTCCGACAGTGCAATAGCAAGATTCGCGGAAATCGTGCTCTTGCCTACCCCCCCCTTAGGCCCGACAATAGCGAAGATGTTTTTTGGTTTTTCCATGAAAAAAGCTCAACCTCATAGATGCCCAAAAACGTTGGAATGATAGAAGAGCAACACAAAAAATATCTTATCATACAAGAATGATTTTTGTCAAAAAGGCATAATGCGAGAATGGCATTCTGCTAACAGTGAGAAAATGACATATTTCATAGAAAAAAAGTGGTTAATCGTTGTAACAATTATATCTCTGGCTCTAAACGTTATTGCGGCATTTCTCCTTTATCAAGATTCAAACACAACGTTTGATGACCACGAAACGAATCTGATTAAGCATCTCCCTTTCAATTATGATACTTTCAGGGCCGATTGGGGTAAGGCATGGCTTGGCTTGGAGGTTAGTTATGTTACCCCGGAGATGGCGGCAAAAGCGGGGCTTGACAGAGTCGAAGGAGCATACGTAAACAGTGTTGCAGCCGGTTCTCCCGCTCAGAAGGCAGACATTGCGCCGGGGGATATAATAATTTCTTTTAACGGCAGAAAAATAAGAATTCCTAAACAGTTCCAAAACGACCTGGCAGGAAGCAAGGTAGGGAGTGAAGTTTATATGTGTGTCGCAAAAGATGATTACAGGGTTACGGCGTACGCAGTGGCTGAAGAAAGACCGCCGTATCTTCCTGCTGTAACTAAAATAACTCCTTTTTTTGGTATTACTGTAAGTGAAGTCATCTTTGACAGCAATGAGGCGGAAAGGCTTGAAGAAGCGGGCAAGGCTGGCGGCGTTTTGGTTCAGAAGGTTATTCCTAACTCGCCGGCAGAAGAAGCCGGCCTGCAGGAAGGTGACCTTGTAATGTCCTTTAATTCCCGAAAGACAAGAACGCTAAGGGAGTTTTTGTCTGATCTTGCCGGGGCCGAGGCTGGTGAAAGGGTCCGCATGTGCATAATGAGGGGTGATTACCGCAAAACAATATATGTTACTCCGTGGCCTAATGTAATGAGGGGCGTAATTGTACTGCTTCACAGGGAATTGGAGTTTTCCTCAGAAGGTGTTAGTTAGTGCCTGTCCAGCGATTTTTAAATCCTTGTTCCTTGCAATCAATTAGTAGAGGACCCAAAGGCCAGCATATTGCCACCTTTGGGCTTTTTTGTTTTCAGGCCCTGTGAAAGAAGGTCCAGCATCCAGTAGGCAGCATCCAGTTGGAGCAACAAGAATGGCAAACATTCTGATTATTGACGACGGTAAGACGATATGCGACGTGCTGTCCGATATGGTGAAGCACCTCGGATTTGATGCTATATCTGTGCTAACACTTGAGGATGGAGTCAAGGAGACGTTCACCGGAACGTTTGATGTCGTGTTTCTCGATGTACGCATGCCGGATGGAAGCGGACTGGATGCGTTACCGGAGATTCTGGCAACGTCCTCTGCGCCCGAGGTGATCATTATGACCGGGTTCGGCGATCCTGATGGGGCCGAGCTTGCTATCAAGAGCGGTGCCTGGGACTACATCGAGAAGCCGTTCTCAATGGGAAAGTTCAAATTGCCGTTAATCCGCACCCTCCAAAAAGAGCTTCTATGTCGCCTCTAGTCTTTTACCATCAGGCTGCTTCCGCTCAGAGAACGCCCCATAGACATCAAGGAACTGGTCCTGCACTACACGGCCAATCTCTGTGAAACTTATGGGATAGAGACAAAAGGCTTTTCACCTGGATTTTTTTGAGACGTATCAAGAATATGAATCCGCGTATTCAAGTAATCATGATGACAGGACAGACAACATTGATGAGAGCATCAGAGTCTATGCAGGAAGGGGCCTTGAAGTACGTCTTAGAGCCATTTGATGATATCAGTGAGGTGGATAAGGCCATTGATGAAGCAATCAAGAAGTTCAAAGACTGGGAAAATGTTTTTCGTAAGACCATAGAGACGAAAAAGAGGCGGTAACATAAAAAAACAAAGATGGTTAACCATTTTTGATGCTCACTGCAGAGGGCCAGAGGGATAGCATTATACAAGCCGTTCAGGCCGGTGCAAGCAATTACGTTGCACAGCCGTTCACAGCAGAGAGCATCAAGGAAAAACTCGCCCAAATATTAAGGAAAAAAACAGACTGAGGCACCTATCCCATTTTAATAAGCCAGGAGTCTCAAATATGATAATGAAAAAACTCACACGCTGGATATCGGCAAAACTTATTAAGAACCACCAGAGTGTTAACGATCTCAAGGTCAGGGCGCAGTATGGAGCGCTTGAAGGTTGGGCCAGTATCGCCATTAACATCGTGCTGTTCGTTATCAAAATAGTGATCGGTCTTTCCATTAAGAGCGTATCTTTGATTGCCGATGCCATACATACGCTGGCCGACAGCGCAACTTCGGTTGTGGTCATAATGGGCTTTAAGATCGCCAGAAAGCCGTCGGATAAGGAACATCCCTTTGGCCATGGGAGGATGGAGTCTATAGCCACCCTCATTGTCTCGGTATTGCTCTTTATTGCGGGTGTTGAGCTTTTGGAAAAGTCAATCCATAGTATTGCCAAACCACGGGACTATGCTGCCTCACTAAGCGTGATTTTGATTATAGCAGGAACGATCATAATAAAGGAACTGATGGCGCGTTTCTCGTACGAACTCGGGGATATCATCGATTCACAAACACTCAAGGCAGATGCCCTTCACCACCGTAGCGATGCCATGACCACGGGTTTGGTAGTTGTTGCGCTCGTTGCCTCTCGTTTCGGATTCCACCGTGTAGACGGGATAATGGGTGCCTTTGTCTCCCTGGTCATATTTTATTCCGCATATTCCATAGCCAAAGAGGCGGTCAACCCTTTGTTGGGGGAAGCCCCCTCAAAGGAGACAATAAAGAAAATAGAGAGACTTGCCAATGCCCACGAGGGTGTGCTCGGCGTTCATGATATCATCTACCACAAATACGGCCAAACAATAATTATCTCCCTGCACATAGAGGTGTCCGATAAGGGGTCTGCATTTGACCTCCACGCGCTTTCCGAGGCGGTTGAAGAAGAGATCGGACAAAAGATTGGGGGGGCGGTCATTGCTCACATCGATCCTATAAATGTGGATCACCCCAAATACCGGACTATCGAGCGTAAGATAAAGGAAATTATTTCTAAAGATCGACGTGTGAGTTCCTTTCATGACCTAAGGATAATTGGTTGTGACGTTGACAAATGCAAAGTAGTCTTCGATATTGTGTTGGAGGAAGACGCGGATGAACAGGAAAGGTATGATATCGTCCAATCGATACGGGAAGGCTTTAGGGCGGAGTTTCCCGAGATGAAGACGGCTATCAGGGCTGAGCCTAAATTTGCGTATAGTCTTAAAGATTAGGAGGGATCTCTTATGAATCCAATAAAGAAAAAGCTTGCTCACGAGTTGACTGAGGCAATCAAGGGAGGCATTGATAGAATGGATCATGACACTTCGTGTGTCAAAGCGTTAGAAGAGCTGGATCGAGATACGCTTTTAGAGAAGGATGTGAATCGCTTATGCGATGAGCTCAGCACCTTGGAGGCAGGAAAGATCTTGAGCTTGGGAAATAAAGTTTTGGGTGCAGGTAATGCGAATGTATATGAGAAAAGCAGTGAGAAAATAAGGTCGTTGGTGTTCAAAGCAGTAAAACGCGCGGAGAAAAAATACGGAGGTCTGAGTTTGCCCAAGGAATGCAGGGACTTGCTCCTAAATTTCCTTTAGGGATTGAAGGCGCAACCAAATAGATGCAGAATTGGGATGCGAAAGGCTATAAAACCAAAATAATCGATCTGGAAGGAGGAGCAAGCATGGCTTACAGACTGCTTCTCATTGATGATGAAGCGCCAAAGGTAATTTCGGATGTTTTCAAATCGTTTGGCAAAGACCATGGGTATGAATTCAACTCCCAGACCGAGGTTTCCGGTATCCCCCGGGAATTGGTTGATAGCGCCGATATTATTCTAATTGACTACTCCTTTCCTGATAACCACACCGGAGTTGAATTTCTCCGTGAGTTAAGGAAAGTGAGACCCTCTTTACGGATACCCGTTGTTCTGCTGAGCGCGCCTAATGACATAAGAGATTCTGAATGGCAGGAGTGTCTCGAATTGGGGGTAAACGATTTTATCTGTAAATCCACGCCGCCTCAGATTGTCAAGAGAAAAGTGGACTCTTTACTTGAAGGCGAAGCATATCGCCGACTGAACGAAGAACTAAAGGAGAAACTCCATATCGAAGAAGCAAAATCACCTGTTGAGTCATTGGATTTTGGTGCGATCTCCTCCCTGGTGCCGGATGCAAATGAATGGGCCTATACCTCTCGAATCATATTGAAAGAGGGCCCCTTGCACAGGCGGCAAACAAATGGCATTTTCCTGGCGATTCTCAATGAATTGCTTTCGCGGCTGGCCGAAAGAATGGGCAAAAAAATTGAATCCTATCCCTATGAGACTATCAATGGAGAACTCCAGGAATCATCTTCGCCATTGCAAAAGCCGCGCAAACAGAGTGGTCGGGAGGTATTAACTCGTTCACCGGCAGATAACTTGGCTGATTCCAGCAGGGCAGTGCCACTGGGGATACCGGCTCGCTTGCTAACAGAAATCTTTCAAAAGGATCGGGGAAGAATTGCAGAAGCTGCCAGAAATCTTTTGACCGGGGCACCTCACGACGTATTCATGAATGTCTTGCTTCTTCACATCTATGAGGCTTTTCACCATATAATAGGCGGAAGCGCAGCATATGATAGAGCAGTTTCTGACAAAAGGAAATCTGTATGAGTGAAGCCACCCTTGCATTAATGACAAATGTAGATCCCAGGAGCATTATGAGGACAATCTCCCCCATAATTTCGGAATTGGGTGCTTTCAGCGCTGCGCTTGTTCTGTACGACACTGTGTATCGATTGGCACACCAAGAGGGGGCTTCCAGGCTTACTGAAAACTTGGCAGAACATTTCCCGCTTTATGGCGAGATTATTGAAAGCGGTCTTTCTCCCGCTGAAGCCGAACAGATCATCGAGGACAGGACGAACCGATTAATTGAAGAATTTAAGGATTTCTCTTCTATTGTGGTGGTCGGCATAGAATCTGTGATCTTAGACAGCCTTTCACGGAAGTTGCCGGGATCCCGGTTCTATCTTATTCCCCACTCGGAGACCATTGAAGAGGAAAGGGTCCTTGCTAACTTCCCGCCTAATGTTCATTTGATTGATGTCCGGGAGATTATGGGACTTGGGGGAACGCGCAGTGCCCTGCTTTCATATGTTTTTTGCCAGGTGCAGGAGGATTCCTTTATTTATCCTGTTACGTTCAGAGCTATTGGGCCTGATGTCAGGAGTTCATACAATCAGATTGTCGGCTTAAACATGTTGTCAAGTTATAACAGGTATCTCGGTGATATGGCCCCGCTTTATTCGACGAGTCAGTTTTTCACAAATCAATTCAGGATCGTTTAGGGGAACCGGATAGAAAATGATTGGCGCCGTTCTGATAAGCGTTATGATTGCAACCTTAATCATCCAGGCCCTGATTCCGGCCAGGAAGATGCTCGTTATTTTCAGCGGGGCAACGGTTACTATGACAATTGCCGCCACATTAGGGAATCAGAGCATATTGAATATATATAGCGGTGTTCCCTGGGATGTATTGGTTATTCTGTTAGGATTGGGAATCTTTTCATCTCTATTTGCCAGGAGTCGTCTTTTTAGTTCTCTCGCTGTCTGGTGTTCTCGTGGAAGCCAGGGGAAATATCTCCTTCTTTTAATCATGTTCTCCTCAATCATGTTTATTCTTTCCTGCACATTGAATAACCTTACCGCCCTCTTGTTGGTTCTGCCTGTGCTGCTAAGCATCCTCAAGGCCCTCGGCGCCACTCAGGGATTCATTGCGCTTTGCTTTTCGATGTTGATTGTGGCCTGCAACCTGGGAGGAGCCGCCACCCCCATCGGTGACTTCCCGGCAATACTCCTTATGGGCACTGGGAGCATCTCCTTTGTCAGATATTTGATCTTGGCTTTTCCCATGTGCATCCTGCTCTTCAGTGCGCTTCTTGTCCTGTCGGCAGTTTACTACACCAGAAAGGGAAAGGAAGATGCTGCTCCGTTGGAGAGATCACTCGCGTTAATCTCCATGGCAAAGTTATACCGGAATTTTACCATTGACAAGACTATTCTTTACCCCGGCGTGGGAGTCTTCTGCATCATGTTTGGCTTATGGATTATTGCAGGGAGGATCGGATTGAGCCCGGGTGTAATCTGTTTTCTTGGCGTAGGATTGCTCATGGTCATAAAGAACGAAGAGGCAGAGGATATTGTCAGGCGCAGGATTGATTTCGAATCCATCCTTTTCTTGACGGCTCTTTTTCTCATGGTATCCTGCATGGCGGCCTCCGGCATCCTTGACTATATTGCAGGTCTCATGTCCATGTATTTTACGGACACAAAGATACTTGTCTGTGCCCTCATGATATGTTGTGGGATCTCGACAGCAATCTTCTCCGCCGGACCCAGCATGGCGACCATGCTGCCGATAGCTCAACACATTATCCTGAAAGGGGATGTCCCCGGGGAGACGGTCTACGTTGGGCTGGCCCTGTCTGTGTGCGCTGGATCGAGTTTTCTTCTCACTGCCGCTACTGCAGGGCCTTTGGCTCAATCAATTGTAGAAAAATCGGGGTTGACAACCAGAGAGGGGCGAAGCGCAAAATTTGACTTTATGACCTTTTTGCCATTCGGGATCTTTGCCTACGCCATTATCCAGGTCGGGGGATTGCTTTTTGTTCTTGTAAGGATTTGAATAGACATACTTGGAAATATAGGTTCTGGTCATTGAAGTGAAAGGAGAGTGTCAAATTGCATTGGACAGAATATTTTTGTGAATTTATAGGCACGGCGATCCTTCTGTTTGCAGGACTTACGGGCATTTATTTGGTCAGCCTTGTAAATGTTGCGGATGTCATCAAATACTTCACCATCGGGCTTTTCTTTGCAATTGGTCTTGTAATTGTTGTCTATTCCTCTATAGGAAAAAGAAGCGGGGGGCATGTTAATCCAGCCTTGACTCTTGCGTTTTGGCTGAACGGATTAATAAGCGGTATTGATGCCGTCGGCTATATTGTCGCTCAATTTGCAGGCGCTGTTTTCGGGGCATGGCTTGCATTTACGATTTTTGATTGGAAAAATCCCGCTGTCGCATTGACGCTTCCAGGCTTGGACTATCCGGCGCTGCTGGTCCTAATTGTTGAAGTTATCATTACTTTGCTTCTGGTTATTGCTGTCTTTTCCTTTGTGTCTTCCAACAAATCAGGCAGGTACACCGGAGTTGCCGTTGGGATTTATATAATAGTGGTTACGGTTCTTTTCGCCGCGATTTCAGGCGTAGGTCTCAATCCCGCAAGGGTTTTCGGTCCTGATGCCGTGTTGATGCGTTTTGATTATATATTGATCTATTTCACCGCTTCGGTTTTAGGGGCGGTTGCTGCTTACGGTTTATTTCGCGGCGCCACGATGGGGGCACAACCTGCATGCTGTAAACTCTGCTACAAGACCGATGGGCCGTGACTTTTTAAATGTAACTGTGAATTCAAGCACGCATCTTGATCTTTTTTCGGCCCTTTGGAATATCCCGGACTTGAGGAGGTTTTGTGATGGAACTAAGCAAATATGAAAAGCTAAGCCTGATAAGGATAAATAAATGGGAGAAAAAAAGGCATGGAGGGATTGAGAAAAAAATCCTTGACAGTGTCTCTAAGCCCGTTGACTATATAATCAAAAAGGTAGGGCATGAAAAATTAAAAGCCTTCGAAAACGCTATTGAATCTGCTTTAAATAAGATGATGTATGCATCCACTTACACTGTGAATCCAGAAGAACTGTTAAAAAGGGCACATAAAAACGGCATAATGATAGATGACCTCTCTGAACTAAAGACAGTGAATTTCAAACTGCTTGATGACTGCAACGGGAAACATATAAAGTTTCATGAAAGGGCGAGCGCGGCTCAGGGGGCGGTGGCTGGAATAGGGGGAGCCCTGATTGCGCCCGCTGATTTGACTGCGGTTCTTCTTCAGGTCTTTCACCTGCTTCAAGAAATAGCATTCTGTTACGGCTTTGATCCAAATGATATTGTCGAAAAACACATATTATTAAGGATATTGGAAGCGGCCATAGGGAGTTCGGAAAACAAATTCAAGGCGCTTAGGGAAATTGAAATGCTGAAAAAGATTAAAAGGAATGAAGACGAAAACCAAATATCAAAAAAGTCGGTCTCAATATTGGGATCCAAGGCCATTCAGGAACAAATAGAAAGCCTTTCAATAGGCCTGCTTAGCCGAATGATACCGCGCGCATTACCTATACCGATAATTAGCATGGCCATAAGCGCCCACTCCAATCACGAAATTATGGAGCATTCAGGGGAAGCGGCTTTTATGGTGTACAGGAAGAGATTTATTGAGAGAAAAAAAAGTTATAATGCCCTCTGAAGACAATGAAAGAAAGCAAGAAAAAAACTACCATTTTGCAGATTAACGATACCCATGGCTACCTGGATATACATCAGGAGATGTTCTGGCAGGGTGACCATGCAGTATATCGTTTAGTAGAGGGTATTGAGGCTGACCCGGCAGTAGATGATTTAGTAAGGCAGGCATTTGCACCCTATAAGAATGAGCTCTCAGAGGTTGTTGGTGAAACTGCCACGCCTCTTAATCGGTGCACAGTCTTAGAGTCTACCATGGATAATTTTCTTCTTCAGGCTTTGATTGACAGTACCGAAGCAGAGGTGGCATTTTCCAATGGTTGGCGCTATGGGGCACCTATAGTTAAAGGGAGCATTACCTTAAATGACCTCTACAACATCATCCCCATGAACCCGCCCGTCTCAACAGTGGAGTTGACCGGTGATGAGATTTTGATGATGATAGAGGAGAACTTTGAGCGAACCTTCTCGTCTGATCCCTACCGGCAGATGGGCGGGTATGTAAAACGCTGTCTTGGTCTTAATGTATACTTTAAGATGGAGAACCCAAGGGGCACCCGAATTCAAAAACTATTTATAGGTAGCCAAGAGGTGCAGCCCGAACAATACTACACAGCTGTGTTTGTTACTGAGCAAGGTGTTCCCAAGAAATACGGTCGAAATCGGGAAAACTCTTCTCAGCGTGCTATCGATGCACTGCGAACTTATCTGAGCAAACATCGACCTCTTCGTGCTGAACCGAGGGGGACCTTTGTGGCTGTGTAAGGAGTAAAGAGCTAATTTGAAAAAAAAAGAAATGAAAACGATGGCCTCTGCAATAGTTAAAGGCGTTGAGAAGAAGACAGGAAATCTGAATCTACCATCACAATGCCAAGATTTGTTTATGAATTTACTGGGGGATCAACAATGAAACCAAATAGAAATGAGAGAATAGGAGGATAGAAAGAAAAGCAAAAAGAGTTTCCTAAAACCGCATATACACAATTGAAAGGGGGTATGACAATGGAAGTAAGTGATTACTACTATCCGAAAACCGTAACAAGTGTGCTTGGGTACAGTTTGCGCCGCGGTACAGCAGCTGTAAGAGTGGTAACAGAGGCTATCAACCCTCTTAAGGGAGGCGTGGCCGTAGGTGCTGCGTGGGGAGGCATAGCCGGTCTCATTAATGCAAGAAAATACAAGAAGGGCAAGATAACCAAGCGGGATGCCGTCCTTGATACGGCGGGTGAATCGGCAGGCATGGGATTAGCTGCTGGTCTTGGATTGTTGGCGAGTAGTGCTGCAAGAGCTTCACTGTTTGTTGCCTCTACCTCTTCACTTATTCCGTTTACGATAGGCGTAATTGTAACAGCAGGTGCAAAGAGTATATGGGATTACAGCACAAGAAGACACCTCAAATCTGAAGAAAATGGACCCCCACAGAAGAGAAAAAGAGCAGTTCATATGCCATTAGGCGCATAGAAGTTTCGCAAGTAATTAATGTTACACGAAAACCAGAATACCGCCAAGACATCAGCATACTGATCAAATCTTCACCAGTGGCGCGCAGGTCCACCAGCCACGCGCCGTTGACCCGCCGCAGGACCACCTCCTGCTCGAGGGACACGGCCAGTTCTGGGTCGGAAAAGACTAGGAGCTCAGCCCGCCGGCCGCCCTCCATGATTCCCACGAGAAAGACCTATGGAATCCCGGAGGTGTCGGAAAAGGCAGTTCTCTTAATGTTGCATGCCTGGCACTCAGGTCGTTCGGGACTTAAAGTAGCTGCTGAGACTGTCGAAAAACTCTAAAATGGTGATTTCTGGGTATGCAACCAACTGATTTTAATACATCTGAATTTTGCCAAAAAGCAGTAACTGGACTTTTTCGACGGTCTTAGCAGCATCGTCCTAGGCGTTCCAGTTGCAGAAAAACTCGAGGACTGCTCGGAATTACAAACAGCTCCGGGTGTTATTTTCAATATCCACGACGGGTTTTTCAAGGTGAATATTGTGATCCCATACGGTTGAAACAGGAGGGTAAATATGGATGTAAAATTGATTAATCCTTTTGTTCAAGCGACATTCAATGTCCTTGAGACCATGGCTTTACCAAGGCACAGGCGGGAAAACCCTATCTGAAGAATGATCACGTAGCACCAGGCGATGTTTCAGGGGTGATCGGGCTCACAGGAGAGGTCAACGGAACGATCTCGTGTAGCTTTACTGAAAAGAGCATCCTGGCCATTGTCTCCAACATGTTTGGAGAGGAGATGAAGGAATTGAACGAAGAGATAAGAGATGCGGTCGGCGAGATTACCAACATGATCTCCGGGCAGGCAAGGCGGGAGTTAATAGCCATCCCCTTTAGTACGGACAATTGTGAGTTTACCATTCAGGTATGTCTTGAAGAGTAGAAAGAACTGCAAAGGGGTAACCGTTCACTCCCCCCTTTTGTAAAGGGGGGCCGGGGGGGATTTTTGCTTGTACCTGACAGATAAATCCGTTGAGAAATAGACTGAGACACTCGTCCCATTGACCGACAACATGAGGATATTCGGATGGAGAAGGAACCCAGCCATGAAAGAGATGGAAGAGAGGAGGCACCTAAAGGGATTGAAGAGCAAAAAGTCTCTGATACGGCATTTGATTTGACGGTTTCAGAGGACAAACTCGAGGCCTATATCTGTCCAGGGGGGCCAGTGCCTGATGAAATTTCTTTTAGTGATATTAAAGAACTGGTTGCAATGAAAGGGATCAAATGCGGCATTGTCGATGACACAGTAATAACGGAATATCTGAAAAATAGACCCATCTGGAAAAAACCGTGGAAGATTGCAGAAGGCAAAGCACCAGAGCCGGCCCGGGATGCGGAAGTCAAATATTACTTTGACACAGATCCATCAAAAATCGGCACGCTCAAGAAAGGCGGGATCATCGACTTCAAAGAGCGGGGAGAAATCCCACAGTTAAAAAAAGGGGATCTCATCGCTGAAAAGTTTCCCGGCATGGAGGGAACGCCTGGAATAGATGTATTTAGCAACACTATTCCTGTGCCAAAACCGAAAGATATCAAACTTCGATGCGGAAAAGGCGCCGAAAAATCCGAAGATGGACTCAAGGTTTTTGCCAAGGTTGATGGCCGGCCCGAGATTTCGTTCGACGGTAAGGTGCTTGTGTTGTCCGAACTCAAAATATCCGGTGATGTAGGGCTTGAGACGGGTCACATCGAATTTGCTGGTAATATTGACGTCTGCGGATCAATCCAGGACGGCTTCCGTGTAACAGGCGGAAGCCTCTCGGCCAAGGAAATACTCAAAGCAGAAATAGACATTGATGGAGATATTGTTGTCTTCGAAGGAATTACTGGCGCACACATCAAGACTGGCGGAAACATAAGGGCCAAACATGTCCGTGCATCGCATATTGAAGCTTTGGGTGATGTTGTGGTGGAGAATGAACTTCTTAATTCCAGAATTGAGTCAAGCGGTGCATGCCTCATCAAAAGGGGCAAGATTTTTTCCTCATCGATCTCTGCGAGAAAAGGCATAGAAGCAAATGAGATCGGCTCTGAGACATCAAATCCATGCACTTTGGTTGTCGGTCTCGATGAAAGGACCAGAAACGAGATTGATAAGATTAAAGACCAAATTGCACTGAAAAAAGAAGACCACAAAAAACATAAAGCACTGGTGGACAAACTCCAGGAGGAAGCCAAGAGGATCGAGAAAGAAACAGGGGAACTGGCTCAAGTTCAGGACCGCGCTATGGTGGAACAGCGGACCTTGAAGGAGGAAATGGAAGCACAAAAAAAGGCAAATAATAGTGAACAACTGGCACGGACTGAAGTGCTCATCAAGGATTTGGATTCAACAATAAGTCAGACCGAAAAAAGACTGAAACCACTCTTCGACAAACAGGATCAAATTACGGAAAAAATTACCGGCTTTCAAGATGAGATCAAAAATTCCGAAGAAGAGATCAAGGAGCTTCTTGATGAAATCGAATTCCTGTCTGAATGGTCACGCAAGGAAAAGGGATTACCTGTTGTAAAAGTTTATGGCACGATTTTTTCGCATACCACCATTAGCGGGCTTCATTCCTCAGGTGTATTGAAAGAAAACATGAATTATGTCTCTATCAGGGAGATTAAGACCTCCGATCCAGATTCCGGGGTCAAATGGAAGATGAAGATTTCGCGACTTAGATGAGACAGGAGAAACAAAATCAAAATTCAACAAAAAGTGAATTACTACTTGGTGAAATTTCCAACATGATCTCCGGGCAGGAGAGGCAAAAATTAGACGAGTTGGGCAAGTTAAGTCCCTCCCTGAAGTCGACAGAAGGTTCCTTTGCACGGGATAATTTAACGTCTCGGCATTTGTACAACAGGTTGTAATCATTTATCTTTCAGTGGCGCTTTTCTGAGCCATCAATATGGAATGATAGAATAGTGGAATGATGGAATGTTGGGGGTGTGAAGCAGAAAAAAATCATTTTCTAATTGTTTTCATTCCTCAGCATATTTAAGGAAAGGGAAAATAACATGATGATTACGACCGTCCGAAACCTGGGTTGAAGGGCTTATTGTCCTGCGTCCTTCCCCCTATGGTCACAATAAACGTTGGGCCGGTTATTGTGACCATAGAGACTTCCTAATGGTTTTCAAAGGACAAAATACCAGTTTTAGGTGATTGACAGGATTATCTGCATGATGTATATTAACTAGGTTTTGGGAGTCTAATGGCTAAAATGGCACACTCCATTCTCTTTCTTATACGCACTACATATAATAAAATATTCAAGAGATCCCTGCCCCTTGCAATCGATTGGTAGAGAACCCAGAGGTCGGCATATTGCCACCTTTGGGTTTTTTCTTTTCAGGCCCCGGCGAAAGAAGGCGCTGAGGCGATGGTTGATTGGAGGATTTTCCAATGACCAAAAAACCAACCTATGAAGAACTGGGAAAAAGGGTCAAGGAATTAGACAAAGAAGCCGCTTGCCGCAAGCGGGTCGAACTATCGCTACGGGAGAGTGAGGAGAAACTGGCTGGTATTATCGCTTCGATTACCGATCACATGAGCATGATGGACGATAGCCAAAATATTGTATGGGCAAACGATGTTGCAAAGGACTTGTTTGGGCCGGATCTGGTTGGCGAGAAGTGTTATAGTGCCTACCATCGGTATAACAAACCTTGCGAGCCATGTGTGGTGAAGAAGTGTTTTGAGGATGGGAAGGTTCATGAGCATGAAACAGAAGTGATAGGGGCCGACGGCAACCCAATGATATTCTGGTGCGCAGCCAGCGTGGCTGCACGGCACACGGATGGGCGGCCAAAGATGGTGGTAGAGATTTCCCGCGATATTACCGAGCGCAAGCATGCAGAGGAAGCGCTGCGCAAAGCTCATGATGAACTGGAACGTCGGGTGGAGGAGCGCACTGCTGAATTGGTGAAAGCAAATAAGCAGTTGGAGCGGGAAATAGAAGAGCGCAAGCATGCAGAGGAAAAACTTAGAATTTATCAGTTTATGGTTGAAACTGCCCATGATGCTATCTTTTTCAAAGACTTGAAAAGCCGCTATGTTGTCGCCAACGCCAAAACCATAGAGGTCTTTGGGTTATCCAAAGAGAAAGTTATTGGAAAGAATGACTATGAAATAATGCCAAATAAAGAAGAAGCTAAGAGAAATGTTGAAGGTGACCAGTTTGTTTTCGAGACAGGCAAGCCAAAAGAAATTACTAAGCACATGACTGGGGCGGACGGAAAAGAATACTGGTTCCAAGCCATAAAGGTCCCGCAATTTGATGATCAAGGAAATATTATTGGGCTCGTCGGCATTGCCCGTGACGTCACCCAGTACAAACGGGCAGAGAAGGCGTTGCGGCAGAGTGAGGAGCGGTTCCGCGAGTTGGCGGAAAACATCCGTGATGTCTTCTGGATAACCTCCCCCAATATGATCCAGGTGATCTACATCAGCCCCGCCTACCAGCAGATCTGGGGCCGTACGTGCGAGAGTCTGTACGAGAACCCGGAATCTTGGCTGGACGCTCTCTATCTGGATGATCGTGAGCGCGTAAGGGCCGCCTTTGAGAAAGGGGCCCGGGGCGAGTACGACGAGGAGTATCGGGTCATACGCCCTGATGGGTCGATACGCTGGATACGGCATCGGGCCTTTCCGGTCCGAGATGGGTCAGGGGAGGTCAAGCGCATTATCGGTCTGGCACAAGATATCACCGAGAAGAAGAAACTTGCCCAAGAGTCCGAGTACCGACTTCGCCAGCTTATCCAGGCCGACAAACTTGCTTCCCTGGGAAAGGTTGTGGCGGGTGTGGCCCATGAGATCAACAATCCGAACAGTTTCATCACCTACAACATCCCGATGTTGGAGGAAAGCTGGAAGATATTTGAACCGATTATCACCGATTATGCTGCTGCCCATCCGGAATGGAGAAAAAGTGGCATGAGTCTTGAGGAGTTCTGCCAGGACATGGGCGAGATCATTCACGCCATCAAGACCGGTTCTGAGCGGATTAACAAAACGGTTGCAAACCTGAAGGATTTTGCCCGCTTGGACGAAAGTGTCCATACCAGGCCTGTGCAGGTCAATGAAGTGATCAAAAAGACGCAGACTATCGTGGGTGCTCAGGTGAAGAAATCGGTAAGAAAAGTAGAACTGAACCTTGCCAGCAATCTGCCGGAGATTCAGGGGCACTTCCATAAACTCGAGCAGGTGGTGGCGAACCTGATGCTGAACGCGGCCCACGCGATCCCTGATAAGGATAAAGGAAGACTTTCCATTGCCACGCGATACCTTGAGAGGCTCAATTCTGTGTTGATCGAGGTGGAAGATAATGGCACCGGCATGAAGTCTGCGGTGATAGAGCGTATTTTCGAGCCGTTTTTTACCACCCGGCGGGATGCTGGCGGCACGGGACTGGGTCTTTCAGTCTCATATGGGTTGGTCCAGGAGCACAATGGGATGATTGGTGTGCTTTCGCGACCCGGGCTTGGAAGCCGCTTTACGGTATTCCTTCCGGTTGACCGGGATGCCAGGCTGGATCTTCGCCCGTCTATCTTGTGCACGGATGATGACGTGAGGTTTCTGAGCGAGCTCAATTCGTACTTTGTCAAAGTCGAGAATATGTCGTTTGAAACCATGAGCAATCCGGAAAGTGTTATGGCGTACCTGGAGGAGCACCCTGAGGTAGATATAGTTCTATCCGACATTGTGATGCCCGGGTTGGACGGCTGGCAACTCGTTGAGAAGATCAAAGCAAGGTTCCCTTTGTTGACGGTCATCCTGTATTCGGGTTATCCCAGCGCGCTCAAGCAAAAACCGGATGGCACCCCTCCCCCTGATAACTTGCTGCAAAAACCGTTTAAGATGAACCAACTGGTTGAGATCATAAACACGATTAGCAGGCAAAGATTATGAGAATCCTCGTTGTTGACGATGAACAGGTGGTCTTGACCTCGGTCAGACGTCTCCTCAAGAGGCGGGGCTTCAAGGACGTGGAGATCTTTGCCGACGGCAAGGATGCCATCAGCAGAATCAAAGAGAAGGATTTTGACCTTGTCCTGCTTGACCTCTTGATGCCAGAAGTGGACGGTCTTCAGGTCCTGGAAGCCACAAAACCTTTCAAACCCTACACGGAATTTATCATCCTGACGGCGGTGGACGATATCTCCACAGCGGTTAAGGCTGTTCGCCTGGGTGCTTACGATTATTTGGTGAAGCCGGTGGATAACGAAAGTCTGTTCTTATCCATTGACCGGGCCTATGAACGTAGGGGACTTCTCGCCGGCCTGGTCGGGGCACGCTCCGGTAGCGGTCAAACCGACGTGCCTGAAGCCTTTTCCGACATTATCACCGAGTGTCCCCGAATGAAGGAATTGCTTTCCTACGCCCATGTCATGGCGCGAAGCGGTAACCCCATCTTGATAACCGGCGAAACAGGCACCGGTAAGGAACTGCTGGCCAGCGGCATCCACCGGGCAGGCCCATCTTCAGATGGCCCCTTTGTCGCGGTGAATGTTTCCTCCATTCCGGAGACGCTATTTGAAAGCCAGTTTTTCGGACATATCAAAGGGGCTTTTACAGGCGCCGGCCAAGGTCACCCGGGTTTCCTCGAGCAGGCAAATGGCGGGGCCCTCTTTTTGGATGAAATTGGGGAGCTTCCACTGAACCTGCAAGTCAAACTTCTTCGGGTGTTGGAGGAGAAATCCGTCATCCGCCTTGGTGACACCAGGCGGATTCCGGTGGACGCTCGCATCGTCTCGGCTACCAACAAGGATCTGAACAAGGCCTGCCAGGAACGCAGATTCAGATTGGACCTGATGTACCGTCTGAAATCAGCCCACATCCACCTTCCTTCGCTCAGGGAAAGGGAAGGCGATATCCCCCTTCTTGCTTCCCATTTTCTTGAGAAAGCATGCGGCCGCCATAAAAAGGACATACGGGGCTTCAGCCATGAGGGCATGGATGCGTTGACCCATAGAGAATTTCCGGGCAACATACGCGAATTGGCCCAGTTGGTGGAAAATGCCGTACTGCTCGCCGACTCAACGCTAATCTTGCCGAAGCACTTGGGTGAGGAGTATCCTCGGGGTCCTTCCTTTGGTCGTACCTTGTGCAGCATGAAGGAAAACTATGACATGCACGTGGCCCACGTGCTCCTGCATACCAAAGGCGACCGCAAGCAGACCGCCCGGATACTGGGTGTTACGGTAAGACATGTCCAACGAAAGTTAGCCGAGATGAAAAAAAATCCCCGCTGGAAATCCGTGATTGGGGATTCGTGATTGACGACACTTATGTCGTTCAGTGGCGACAAAAAGGTCGTTTACCCCCATTTTTAGCCATATCAGGCAGTTATTGCATTTACTCGTCTAAATATCCTCCAGCTATCTCAAAACCGCATGACATCTAGGTCCCCGTGGCATCCTCCGCCTTCTGCGGACCATTCTTAAAAAAAAGGCTGAAAATACAAGGTATTAGAAGCAATTTTGCCAATATCCTGCGTGAGGCATACCGGTTGCAAAAGGGTGAAAAGCGGCTCGTGTCCGTAAATCAAGAAGCTGGACCAACACAGAAAAGGAAGCTCATGATTGAAGCCGTCAAGCGAATATTGGTGGTTGATGACGAACCTGAATTCGTCAACTCAATAAAACGCCATCTGAAGAGGGAAGGTTTTATTCTGGATTCGGCACCTGACGGCGAGGATGCCCGTCTAACAATTCGCAATAGCGCTTACAACGGGGCGCCATACGATCTGGTCATTACGGATGTCATCATGCCGAATACTGGCGGCATAGAACTCTTACACTGGATCAAGAAAAATCATCCGGAAATTTCAGTACTTGTTGTCTCCGCTTTTGGCGACACCGATGTGGTGATGGAAACGATACGACCGGGAATCGACGACTATTGCAAAAAGCCTCTTACCCCCGAGGAAATGATGGGACTGATCGGCAGTGTGAATCGCAAACGCAGACTCCGCCGTTGTCAACAAGAAATAGAACAGTGATTGCTTCGGCTCTTGACGATAACGGCTACCAAGTGACAACAACATCAAATAGCGACGGAAGGGAGTCGATTCCTTTAAAGATCCGCATCAATGACATCATAACCATGGAGGATGCATAATGCCGAACATTCTGATTGTAGATGACCAGCAATGCATTA
>Ga0114922_10000659_pt1 | contig 33183 bp, 45 predicted proteins | sample AartaG_FD_100975 | JGI IMG/M metagenome (GOLD analysis project Ga0114922, IMG submission 100975) | Deep subsurface microbial communities from Aarhus Bay to uncover new lineages of life (NeLLi) - Aarhus_00045 metaG | ecosystem: Environmental > Aquatic > Marine > Oceanic > Sediment | place... | reverse complement strand
GGGTGATAATACGAATTTAGAGATGAATTTGATCACGAATGTGGCGATGGAGAAAGGGCTTCGTTTTGCGATACGAGAAGGAAGCCGAACAGTAGGAGCAGGAACTGTAACTGAGATTTTAGAGTAAATAATTAGAGGTGGTTTTTAAAGTAAGAGGAAGACGAGGAATAGAAAAATGGAAAAGATAAGAATACGGTTAAAATCATTTGACCATAGGCTGCTTGATCAGTCTGTAAAGGATATTGTTATCAAAGCAAAAAGGACGGGAGCATCTATTTCTGGACCGATACCTTTGCCCACGAATATTCATAAATTTTGTGTTCTTCGTTCCCCTCATGTTGACAAAAGATCCAGAGAGCATTTTGAAATGAGGATATATAAACGTCTTATGGATATAAGCAATTATAATAATGAAACTATTGATGAACTGCAGAAGTTGGATCTTCCCGCAGGAATTGATGTTGAAATTCAGGCATTTGGATCTGGGGGAGAATAATAATGATCGAAGGAATTATCGGTAAAAAAATTGGAATGACTCAGAATTTCAGTGACAGCGGGATTGCAATTCCGGTAACTGTAATTCAAGCTGGGCCTTGTGTTGTTATCCAGAAAAAGACGGAAAAAATAGATGGATATTCAGTATTACAGTTAGGTTTAGCGAATGATAATTCTACAAGGAAGGCTATCAAAACAGAGATCGGGCATTTTAAAAAATCAGGTATTCCTCCTGTAAAGGTTTTAAAAGAATTCCATTTCAGTGATAAGGAAGAAATCATTCCCGGAGATAAATTTTTTGTGGATATCTTTAAGAAGGGAGAGAGAGTTCACATAGTAGGAACTAGTAAAGGAAAGGGATTTGCAGGTGTTATTAAGCGCTGGGGATTCCATGGCGGACGGAAGACCCATGGTTCTATGTTTCACAGACATGCAGGTTCCACTGGTTGTTCTGCGGACCCTTCCAGGGTTATGAAAGGGAAAAAGATGCCTGGTCAGATGGGAAATAATAGAGTAACTGTAAAAAATTTAATGGTTATTGAAGCTGATAAAGAAAAAAACCTTCTTATGGTTAAAGGTGCAGTCCCTGGAGCAAACGGAGGTTATCTGTTAATAAAAAAAGCAGATTTTTTGGCTCAATCATCAGGAAAATCAAAAAAAGAGTAAAAAATGCTTAAAGTTCAAGTTTTAGACAATAATGGCAAAAAAGTTAGTGAGGTTAAAGCCCCAGAAGATATTTTTTCTTTTCCGGTTAAGGAGCATCTTCTTTATGAGGCTGTAGTCAATTACAGAGCTAATCAGAGAAGAGGAACAGCCAGTACTAAGACTAGGAAGGAAGTACGAGGCGGTGGACGTAAACCCTGGAGACAAAAAGGCACAGGCAGGGCTCGTGCCGGGAGCACCCGTTCTCCTTTGTGGAAAGGGGGTGGTGTGACCTTTGGACCAAAGCCGAGAAATTATTCTTATAGTATACCGAAAACTGCCAAACGCAATGCTTTAAAGTCCGCTCTGGCAGTGAAGCTGACAGAAAAGCAGTTAATTGTAATAGAAGCCCTTGATTTCAAGGAGCCTAAAACCAAGGAAGCGGCTAAATTGGTCAATACCTTAAATTTAAAATCGGCTTTAATTGTCGACAATCATAAGAATAAGAATTTAATCCTTTCCATGCGCAATCTTCCCGGAATGAAAACTGTTGATTATACACAACTTAATGTTTATGATGTTTTAAATCACCGCGAGCTTGTTTTTACAAAACAGGCTTTTGAGTTATTACTGGAGAAGTTAAAGTGAGTATAGATCCATATAAAATTATTTTTCGTCCTGTTATCACCGAAAAGAGTACCTTATTGAAAGAAAAAAACAGAGAAATCTGTTTTGAAGTAAATAAACATGCCAATAAAATTGAAATTAAAGAAGCAGCTGAGCTGCTTTTTAAAGTTAAAATTGAGAGAGTAAGAACCATTAGCAAAAAAGGAAAAAAAAGAAGAGTAGGCCGGAATGAAGGCTGGAAGCGAGATTGGAAAAAAGCGTATGTAAAAATTAAAGAAGGCGAAAAGATGATCGAATATTTTGAGGCGGTTTAAAATGGGAATAAAAACATATAATCCAACCACATCAAGTTTACGCCATCGAACCGGATTGACATTTGAGGAATTAACAGGCCATAAACCGTATAAGCCTTTATTAGAGCCGATAAAAAAAACCGGCGGGAGAAATGCCCAGGGACAGATTTCCATGCGTCACCGTAGTGGGGGGCACAAAAAAGCCTACAGGATCATTGATTTTAAAAGGAATAAAATCGATGTGCCGGGCAAGGTAGATACAATCGAATATGACCCCAACCGCAGTGCTTTTATTTCCTTGATAAAATATAATGACGGAGAATGGAGTTATATCATCACTCCCCAGAAAATGAAAGTGGGGCAGGCTATCATCTCTGCGGATAAACAGGTAGATATATTACCTGGGAATACTATGCCGATCAGGTTTATCCCACTTGGCATAGTAGTTCATAATGTAGAATTAAGAAAAGGCAAAGGAGGACAGATAGCCAAATCTGCAGGCTCAAGCGCCCAGATTTTAGCTAAAGAAGGCGATTATGCTCAGGTACGTATGCCTTCTTCCGAGATTAGGAAAATACACCTTGACTGTCGAGCTACTGTTGGTGAAGTCAGTAATCCTGATAACAAGAATATTTCTGGGGGTAAAGCTGGCCGGACACGCTGGAAAGGAAGAAAGCCCCATGTAAGGGGATCAGCAATGAATCCTGTTGATCATCCTCACGGTGGAGGGGAAGGAAAATCCAAAGGCGGCCGGAATCCTGTATCCCCAACTGGGCAACCGACAAAGGGATATCGAACAAGAAGGAATAAAAGAACACAAAAGTACATTGTAAGAAGAAGGAGTAAATAATTATGAGCAGGTCGCTAAAAAAAGGTCCTTTTATTGATGAAAAACTTCTAAAAAAAATCTCAGATTTGGAATCGCAGAAAAATAAGAAAAAGGTTATTAAAACCTGGTCCCGCCGTTCAATGATAATTCCGGAAATGGTTGGATTGACTATTGCGGTTCATAATGGAAAAAAATTTATTCCGGTGTTTATCTCAGAAAATATGGTGGGCCATAAATTAGGAGAATTTTCTCCAACTAGGATATTTAAAGGACATTCAACAAAGACAGCAAGAACAATTAGGGTGGCAAAGTAAAATGAAAAATCCGAATATTATTTCTCATGCAGTTGCCAAACATATAAGGATCGCACCTCGGAAGAGCAGGTTGGTAGCTGATTTGCTTAGAGAAAGATATGTGGGAGAGGCTTTGACAATTCTCAATTTTTCCAAGAGAAAAAAGGCCAGTGCTATCATTGAGAAACTCTTGCGTTCAGCAGTAGCTAATGCTCAGCAAAAGAATACTGAAGTCGATGTTGATAATTTATTTATTTCGGATATTTTTGTAAACCAAGGACCACAGTGGAAGAGATTTAGGGCTGCTCCCATGGGACGGGCTGCCCCGATTTTAAAAAGGACCAGTCATATTAATATCTATTTAGAGGAAAAAAAAGGGAGATAGAAAGTGGGCCAAAAAACACATCCTATTGGGTTTAGATTAGGATTTAATAAGCAGTGGAGTTCCCGGTGGTTTGCATCAGGGAAAGAATATAGCAGGTTAATTCATGAAGATCTGAAAATGAAAAGTATCGTTAAAGAGCGCTACAAACATGCTGGTATATCAGAAATCAATATCGAGAGAGTTGGTCCGAAGATAAGGCTTATCGTGTATACTGCCCGCCCGGGCATTGTAATAGGACGCGGAGGAAAGGAAATTGCAAGCCTGAAGAAATCATTACAAGACCTTGTCCAGAAGGAAGTCTATATTGATATCCGGGAAATCGATAAACCCGAATTGACGGCAATTTTAATCGCTCAGGGAATAGCCATACAGCTTGAAAAAAGAATTGCTTATAGAAGAGCTATGCGACGCGCTGTTAATCTGGCTATGAAAATGGGTGCTAAAGGAATTAAAGTAATGTGCTCAGGCAGGTTGGGAGGAGTAGAAATTGCCCGGAAAGAATGGTATCTCAGAGGGCAGCTTCCTCTACAGACACTGAGGGCCAACATAGACTATGGTTTTACGGAAGCTTCTACCACGTACGGAAATATTGGAATTAAAGTTTGGGTATACAATTCAGATATGGACAAGCCGAAAATGACCTCTCAAAACATTGAGATAGGGGAGATTTAATTATGCTCATGCCGGCAAAGGTAAAGTACCGCAAACAGCAGCGGGGCAGGATGAAAGGAAAGGCCATTCGCGGGGGAACTCTCATTTTTGGAGAATATGGACTCCAGGCTCTTGAGCCTTGCTGGTTGACTGCCCGTCAGATAGAATCAGGCCGTGTTGCAATAGGTAGGCGTCTAAAAAGGCAGGGTAAACTTTGGATTCGAGTTTTTCCATGGAAACCAATTACAAAAAAGCCTACGGAAGTAAGAATGGGAAAGGGAAAAGGTGACCCAGAGTTTTGGGTGGAAGTAGTAAAACCTGGCAGGATTCTATATGAATTGGAAGGGATTGAAAAAAGCGAGGCTAAAGAAGCAATGAGGCGTGCTTCCAACAAGCTTCCTATCAGGACTAGATTTATATCCCGGGATAATAGGGAAATGCGATGAAAGCATCAGAGATTAGAGAATTAGCTCAGGAGGAACTTGAAAATAAAGAATCAGAATTAAAAGATAAGCTTTTTAAGTTAAAATTTCAGCATTCGCTGGGGCAGCTTGAAAATACTATGAAACTTAAACATATTAAGAAAGATATAGCCAGAATTAAGGTTGTTCTCAGAGAAAAAAATAGGGATGGGATTAAGAATGAGCAATAATTTAGGTGGAAAAACAACAAAGGTCGGTATAATAACTGGCAAGAAGATGAAAAAAACGGTTTCAGTTTTGGTCGAGCGTCGAGTTAGGCATCCTCTCTATAAAAAAATAGTCAAAAAAAAAAAGATATTCCTTGCGCATGATGAATATGAGAAATGCAAACTTGGTGATAAGGTGAGAATTATTGCATCAAGACCAATTAGTAAGCAAAAAAGATGGCGGGTTCAGGAAATAGTCGGCCTATCTCCTACTGAGAATAAAAAGGATATCCAAGGAAGTTAGAATGATTCAATCAGAAACGATATTAAAGGTTGCTGATAATTCTGGTGCCCGGAAGATCCTATGTATAACTCCTTTAGGAGGTGGAGTGGGGAAAACTGCAACGATTGGAGATATTATCTCTGCTTCGGTCAAAGAGGCTGAACCGGAAAGTAAGATTTCTAAGGGAAGTGTAGTTAAAGCTGTCATTATTCGGGCTAAAAAAGAGATCCGGCGCAGGGATGGATCCTTTATCCGTTTTGATGATAATGCAGCTGTAATAATAGACAATCAGAAAGAACCGGTAGGGACTCGGGTTTTCGGGCCAGTTGGACGAGAGCTAAGGGACAGAAAATTTATGAAGATAGTATCTCTTGCTCCGGAGGTTCTATGATGAATAAGATGTTAATTAGAAAAAATGACAATGTTATTGTTATCAGTGGAAAAGATAAAGGGAAGATTGGAAAAGTCTTGAAAGTCATTCCTGAGAAAAGGAAGATCATTATAGAAAAAATAAATTTTGTTAAGGAATTCATCCGACGTGATCAGAGCAAAAACGTACAGGGCGGCATTATGGAGAAAGAAGGTCCTCTTCATGTTTCAAATGTGATGCTTTATTGTTCTGAATGTGCTCAAGGAGTCAGAGTGAAAAATATGGAATTGGCGGATGGTTCCAGGGTTCGAGTCTGTAAGAAATGTGATATTACTATCGAAAAATAATCGTAAGGAATATGGAATGAGTCGTCTAAAGGAAAATTATAAAAAGAAAATCATCCTTGAATTAAAAAAAGAGATGTCGATAAAAAACAAAATGGCTGTACCTTATCTGGAGAAGATTGTCGTTAATATTGGAGTGGGTGAAGCTATTCAAAACATCAAAGTCCTAGAGTCTGCAAAAAATGAAATAAGTTTGATTACAGGACAATTTCCGGGAATTGGTCGTGCCAAAAAATCAATTTCATCTTTCAAACTGCGCAAAGGCCAGCCGATTGCTTGTTACACGACTTTACGTGGGACAAGAATGTATGAATTCTATGACCGGCTCGTCAATATTGTCCTTCCGCGAGTTAGGGATTTTAGAGGGCTTTCTCCCCGAGCTTTTGACGGGAATGGAAATTATACGATTGGTATTAAAGACCAGTTGGTTTTTCCGGAAATCGACTATACAAAAGTGAATAGAACACAAGGGATGAATATAACAATAGTAACCTCTGCGAGAAATGATAAAGATGCATTCTTCTTATTAAGAAAAATGGGGATGCCGTTTATAGAGGAGTAAAGGAAGGATAAAGTGGCTAAAAAATCATCTATAGCAAAATATTTAAAAACGCCTAAGTATAAAGACAGGCACAGCAATCGGTGCAAGAAATGTGGACGCTCCAAAGGATATATGCGAAAATTCGATATGTGCCGGCTTTGTTTTCGTGAACTTGCCCTTAAAGGCGAGATTCCCGGAATCACAAAATCATCCTGGTAAATTAAAAGAGAGAGGATAAGAATATGACCTTAACAGACCCTATTGCGGATATGCTTACAAGAATAAGAAATGCTATTACTGCCAAGAAAAAAGAAGTAATCATGCCGTCTTCGAATTTGAAAGTCGAGATTGCAAAAACAATTAAAGATGAAGGGTATATTAGAAATTTTAGAGTTATAGGTGATAACCCGAAGAGGGAGTTAAGTGTTTCTCTTAAGTATACGGAAGATAAAAAAAATGCTATATCCGGGATCGAAAGAATAAGTAAACCCGGCTGCCGCATTTATTGTAATAGCGATTCAATTCCCAAGGTGTTGGATGGTTTGGGGATAGTGATTATTTCGACTTCAAAAGGAATCGCTACAGGAAAAAAATGCGAAGAGCTCGGAATCGGAGGCGAGGTTCTCTGCAAGGTCTGGTAAATTTAATAGGAGAGGAAATCGAGTCATGTCAAGAGTAGGAAAAAAACCAGTTATAATTCCTGAGGGAGTTAAGGTTAATATACTTACGGAAAAAATAGAGATAAAAGGGCCTAAGGGGAAATTGTTGTCCCCTTTATTTCCGGATATAACAGCTGAATTGAAGGATAATCAGCTGATTCTAAAAAGGAAAAGCGATGCTGGTAATATTCCTGCTATACACGGATTAGCCAGAGCATTGGCAGCAAATGCTGTGCAGGGAGTATTTGTGGGATTTGTTAAGCAACTTGAAATTGTTGGAATAGGGTATAGAGCTAACCTGAAAAAAGGAAAACTGGAATTGAATCTTGGCTTCTCAAAACCCGTTATTTATGATATTCCGGATGATATAGAAATTGAAATGGATAAACAGATTTTGATAACAGTAAAAGGTATAAGTAAACAAAGAGTCGGGCAAGAGGCACATAAAATCCGAAGCTTCCGTAAGCCTGATGTTTATAAACTTAAAGGCATCCGTTATGTTGGAGAACGGTTGATTAAAAAAGAACGAAGGGCGGTGGTGACCGGTGTATAAAACGAATGTAGAATTAAAGAAAAAGGCCAGAAAGAGGATTCGGAGGAGAATTCGCAAAAAGATAAGCGGTACTCCAGATAAACCAAGGGTCATTGTGAATCGGAGTAATCGATATCTCTATATTCAAGCAATTGACGATACTTCAGGGACGGTCCTGGCAGCCGCTTCAACCCTAGAAAAAGATTTTAAAGAAAAGAATAAAGTTACCAAGAATATGAAAGCTTCAGAATCTTTAGGCAAATTGGCGGCTCAAAGGATAAAAAAGAAAAAAATTAAGACTATAGTATTTGATAGAGGAATTTATCCTTACCATGGGCGTATTAAGATTCTGGCTGATGCAATGAGAAAAGAGGGACTCAAGTTTTAATTGCTGGATATTAAGGAGGCATAAGAGTGCTAGAAAAAAGAAGAAATAATCGTGCACGTGAGGAACAAGAAAAAGAATTTAAAGATCAAGTTATTTCCATCCGGAGAACAACAAAAGTTGTAAAAGGTGGAAAAAACTTAAGTTTTTCCGCTCTTGTTGCTGTAGGAAATGAAAAGGGAACAGTTGGAGTCGGAAGCGGAAAAGCCCGTGAAGTTCCTCCGGCTATTTCTAAAGCCGTTGAAGATGCCAAAAAGAATTTAATCCAGGTGCCTATTAAAGGAACAACGATCCCGCATTTTATAAAGGGAGTTCACTGCGGCGGAGCTGTTATTCTTCGCCCTGCTTCAGAAGGAACCGGCGTAATTGCTGGGGGTGCAGTCCGTGTGATTATGGAACTTTCCGGGATTAAAGACATACTGACAAAATCTCTTCGCAGTAATAATAAGATTAGTGTCGCTCATGCGACTATAAACGCATTGAAAAACCTTAAAAATCCGGCAGATTTATCCAAAATTCGTGATAAAGACGAGGAAATGATATGGCAATAAATGAGAAGAAGATACAAACAAATAAAAAAGCAGCCGCTTCAAAGGAGAAACTACTGAAGATAAGGCAGGTACGCGGGGTCGTAGGAATACCAAAAAAGCAGAGAGAAGTAGTAAAAGGATTAGGATTAAGAAAAATAAATGCGGAGGTTACTCGTAAAGATTGCCCTGAAATCAGAGGTATGATCAATAAAGTACAACATTTAGTACAAGTGGAGGAGTTGAAATAAAATGAATTTGAGTAATCTGCATCCTTCTAAAGGTTCTAGAAAAAATAAGCGAAGGGTCGGACGAGGCCCGGGCTCAGGCAGACAGAAAACATCCGGTCGAGGAAGTAAGGGACAGAAATCAAATTCCGGTTACTCCCGAAAAAGAGGCTTTGAGGGCGGGCAAATGCCGCTTAACCGGCGCCTTCCTAAAAGAGGATTTACTAACATTTTTAGAAAAGAATACTCTGAAGTAAATCTGGATAAAATTGTAAATATCAAGAAAAAAGAGATAAAACTTGTTGACCTCGTTAAACACAGAATAATAAAAAAAGAATCGGCTCGGGTTAAGATATTAGGACGGGGAGATATTTCCTCGGCCAAAACTATATATGCCCATAAATTTACGCGTTCCGCCCAGAAGAAAATTGAAGATGCTGGCGGGAAAGCAGCTCTAATTGGAAGGCAATAATGGCGATCATTCTTGATAGTATAAGAAATATTTTTAGTATTCCTGAACTGCGAAAACGGATTATTTTTACGCTTTTACTTTTGGCTGTTTACAGGATTGGGGCTCAGATTCCTAATCCCGGTATCAGTGCAAGTGCGTTAGCTGAATTATGGGAAACCCAGAAAGGGACACTTTTAGGAATGGTAGACCTATTTTCCGGAAGAAATATGTCGCGTATGACTATTTTCGCACTGGGTATTATGCCCTATATTAGCGCTTCCATTATTCTGCAGCTTCTGCAGGTCGTATGGCCCTATTTAGAAAGATTGTCTAAGGAAGGAGAACTGGGCCGCAAAAAAATTACCCAGTATACTCGATATGGCACTCTTATCATCTGTATTATCCAGTCTTTTGGCATTAGTTTTTTATTAGAAAACCTCACTTCTCCTGGTGGTGCTCCTATTGTACCTCATCCTGGGGTAGGGTTTAAATTTATGACTATTCTTACTTTGACAACTGGAACCGTTTTTATAATGTGGCTGGGTGAGCAGATATCCGACCGAGGAATAGGAAATGGGATATCACTGATTATTTTTGCTGGGATCGTAGTGGATTTTCCCCGGGCTGCCCAGGGGCTGATAAATGGTCTCAGGACAGGAGACATGACGCCTTTGAGAATTATATTCCTTGTTGCCCTGATGGTAGGTGTTATTGTTGTAATCGTATTTGTAGAAAGAGGGCAGAGGCGGCTTCCGGTTTCTTATGCTAAGAGAGTTGTAGGGCGAAAGATCTATGGGGGACAAAGCACTCATTTACCCTTGCGTGTAAATACTGGAGGGGTTATTCCAATTATTTTTGCAGCTTCGGTTATAACGATTCCCATGACGGTAGCTCAAATGATTAAAGTCCCGTTTTTTCAATCCTTTGCCCAGCAATTTGGAATGGGAATGCCGCTCTATTTCTTGTTTTATATAGCAGCGATTATCTTTTTTACTTATTTTTATGTCTCGATAATTTTTAATCCTACTGATGTAGCAGACAACTTAAGGAAGTATGGCGGTTTTGTTCCTGGAATAAGGCCGGGCAAAAATACGGCTGACTTTATTGATGCGGTATTATCGCGGCTGACGCTTGTAGGAGCTATTTACCTGGCAACTATTGCAGTTATTCCCGAGATTCTTATATCCGGATTTAAAGTTCAAACTCTTCCATTTATAGGAACTTTTCTAGACCAAAATCTTCCTGCCTGGTTTACTCAGGGTTTAAATATCCAATTTTACTTTGGAGGAACCTCGATTCTGATCGTCGTGGGAGTAGCAATGGACACTATGCAACAGATAGAGGCCCAATTGGTTATGCGCCATTATGATGGATTTATGCGGAGCGGGAGTCGGATGAAAGGGAGAAGAGGATGAGAATAATGCTTTTCGGCCCTCCTGGGTGCGGAAAAGGTACTCAAGGGCAACTTATAGAAAAGCAGTATGGTCTCCCCAAAATATCAACTGGCGACTTGCTTCGCCAGGCTGTTAAAGAGAAATCGATTTTGGGAAAGAAAGCAGAAGCTAGCATGAATCGGGGCGAACTGGTCAGTGATGAGTTAGTAGTAGAAATGGTCAAGGAGAGAATTTCCAAAGAGGACTGTGGGCTGGGCTATATTCTAGATGGATTTCCCCGCACTATTTTCCAAGTACGCAGACTTGAGGAGACCGACCCTCTACGTCCACAGCTTGTGCTGGATATAAAACTTTCGGAACAAACAGTCATCGAACGTCTGTCGGCGCGCAGGTTATGTTCAAAGTGTGGAGCTATATTTAACCTTATGGCTAAAATGCCTGAAAAAGAAGGTGTGTGTGATATTTGTAATGGAAAACTCATCCAGAGAGATGATGATACTCCTGATGTTATACGCAAGCGTTTGCGAGTTTACTTTGAACATACGCAACCTCTTATAGAATACTATCAAAAAAGGAAGCTTTATCAAAGTGTTAATGGAGAGGGAAACGTTAAAGTTGTCTTTGCTGAGATCTGTTCAATATTGGATAAAGAGATCCTTGGAGATGAGGTAAATAAAACTGTCTGATGATCATTTATAAGAGTGAGGAAGAAATTAGGGCCATGAAAGCGGCCAACCAGATTGTGGCTGAGGTTCTAACTGAACTAAAGCCAGAGGTTAGGCCTGGAGTTACTACAAATCAATTGGATAGTTTTGCAGAAAAAATGGCTAGAGAAAAAGGGGCAAAACCCGCTTTTAAAGGATATCGGGGATATCCTGCTTCACTCTGTACATCTATAAATGAAGAGATCGTACATGGCATTCCGTCTGACAGGCATTTACAGGATGGTGATATTATCAGCCTTGATTTTGGAGTTATCCTGAACGGTTATTATGGAGATGCAGCAGTGACATATCCGGTTGGGAATATTGAGCCTCAGGCGGAAAAAATTATCAAGGTTGTTGAAGAAAGCTTATATAAAGGACTTGAACAGGTTAAAGAAGGAAACAGAATATCAGACATATCTGCAGCTGTACAGGAATATGTAGAAGCAAATGGATTTTCCGTTATTCGAAATTTTGTTGGACATGGAATTGGATTTTCATTACACGAGGAGCCGCAAATCCCCAATTTCGGAGCCCCGGGACACGGGCCCAAAATAAAATCAGGAATGACACTTGCAATTGAGCCGATGATAGCAGCTGGAGATTGGGATGTAGATATTTTAGCGGATGATTGGACAGCTGTAACCCGCGATAGGAGCCTATCCGCGCATTACGAGCATACCGTAGCTGTTACAAAAAAAGGAATGGAGATTTTAAGTTCCAATAAAAAAAAATCTAAATTAGCTCAAAATGAGGAGAGAAAGCATGCCTAAGGAAGGTGTTTTTGAAACTGAAGGAGTTGTACTTGAAACTCTTCCTAATGCCATGTTTAAGGTCGAATTATCCAATAAGCATAAAATCTTGGCGCATATATCAGGAAAAATGCGGAAATATTTCATTCGTATTCTTCCTGGAGACAAGGTACTTGTAGAGCTCTCTCCCTATGACCTGACAAAAGGAAGGATAACATATCGTTTTAAATAGAGGGACGGAAAATGAAAATTAGATCGTCAATAAAAAAAATGTGCAAAAACTGCCGGATAATAAGAAGAAAGGGAATTCTTAGAGTCATTTGTAGAAACCCAAAGCATAAGCAAAAACAAGGATAAATGAGGTTAAAATGGCAAGAATAGCAGGAATTACATTACCCCCGGAGAAAAGGATTGAAATCGGCCTGACATATATCTTTGGTATTGGGCGGTCAAAAGCGAATAAGATATTGGAAAAAGCAAAGATCGATAAAGATACCAAGGTTAACTCATTAAATGATAGTGAGGTCAATAGAATTCGTCAGATATTAGAAAAAGATGAGAGAATTGAAGGTGACCTGCGCCAGGAACAGAGTACAAACATAAAGCGGTTGATAGATATTAGTTCTTATCGTGGAATTCGTCACAGACGAAGACTGCCAGTCAGAGGGCAGCGGACAAAGACCAATGCTCGAACCAGAAAGGGCCCGCTCGGGAATCAGATGAAAAAATAGAGGTGAAAAAAAGATGGCAAACCCAAAAAGAAAGACAAAAAAGAAGAAAATTAAAAAGGATATTGGATTTGGTATAGCTGTTATTCAGTCCTCTTTTAACAATACAATTATTACTATTAGCGACAAGAAGGGAGATGTTGTATGCTGGTCAAGCTCCGGAGTTGCTGGCTTTAGAGGTGCCCGGAAGGGGACTCCTTTTGCGGCTCAAACTGCTGCCCAGGAAGTCGCAAGTAAAGCAAGTGATGCAGGAGTCAAATATGTTGATGTCCTCGTAAAAGGGCCAGGAGCGGGAAGAGAGTCTGCGATCAGGGCCCTACAAATTGCAGGCCTTGAGATAAAATCTATCAAAGATGTGACCCCGATTCCCCACAATGGCTGCCGAATGAGAAAGAGAAGAAGAGTATAAATTGATAATTCTATAAGGAGAAAATAATGCTAACTCAAAGAGATCACACATGTCGTTATTGTAGAGTCGAACGGACGAAACTTTTTCTAAAAGGACATAAATGCTTAACCGATAAATGCCCAGTTGAAAAAAAACCTTATCCTCCAGGTGAGCATGGACGCAGGCGAAGAAGAATCTTAGGGTATGGGATTCAGCTAAGAGAAAAGCAAAAAATAAAAAGATATTATGGCATGACAGAAAAACAATTCCTGCTATTTTTCAAAAGAGCCGATAGGAAGAAAGGTGTCACTGGGGAGATCCTACTTTCCATGTTGGAGAGAAGATTAGATAATGTTGTATATATAATAGGTTTTGCCCATTCACGTTTTCATGCTCGTCAGTTGATAACGCATGGCCATTTTTGTATAAATGGAAATAAAGCAACCATCCCTTCCATGTTAATTGATAAAGAAGATGTTATTTCTCTCAGTAAGAAATCGGATAATCATGAGGAGCTGAGTGCTATTGTTGAATCAAACAAAAAGAAAAAGATTCCCTCTTGGTTGGAAGTTAATTTTGATGAGAAAAATTCCAAAGTCCTTTCTTATCCCACACGCGAGGATGTAACGATTCCTGTGGAAGAACATCTAATAGTCGAGCTTTATTCAAAAGTATAAGGTATTGATTTATACAGTATCAGAATAGGAGGAATTATGACAGATACAGGATTTCAGAGACCTAGACATCTAGAGTGTGATTATGAAACATTGACCGAAACATACGGTAGATTTACTGCTCAACCATTTGAAAGAGGATATGGTGTTACCATAGGCAATTCACTAAGAAGAGTTTTGCTATCTTCTATAAGCGGAGCTGCTATTACTAATGTCCGTATTCATGGTGTTTTACATGAGTTCTCTTCCATTCCAGGAGTAGTAGAGGATGTAACTGATATTATATTAAATTTGAAAAGTTTACCGTTAAAACTTATTAGCAACCAACCTAAAAGCATGACCCTTAAGATGAAAGGCCCTGGGGATGCTATAGTTGCTGACATTGTTCATGATTCTGATATAGAAATACTTGATAAAGATGTCCATATTGCATCACTGGATAAGGATGGTGTGTTGGATATAGAAATGATAGTTATCAATAATAGAGGATATGTTTCTGCTGACCAAAATTATAATGCGGACCTCAGTGTTGACTATCTCCCCTTAGACTCTTCTCACTCTCCGATTGTAAAGGTTAATTACAAGGTCGAATCAGCTCGAGTTGGGAAAAAAATAGATTACGAAAAACTTATATTGGAAGTATGGACAACTGGGGCCGTCAATCCTCAGGATGCGATTGGAAAGGGATCTAAGATATTGAGGGACCATTTAGCCATTTTCTTGAACATTGTTGATGAACCTCCGTTGCGAGAGCAGCCTGATAAGGAAGAGGAAATTCCTTATATGTCTCAAAAAGATATTTTATCTAAATCTATCGATCATCTTGAACTTTCAGTCAGATCTAATAACTGTCTTAGAGCTGGCGGAATTGAAAAGATTTATTATCTGGTGCAAAAGACGGAAGATGAACTTTTAAAGACCAAAAATTTTGGGCGAAAATCTTTAGCAGAGATAAAAGACACTCTTCAGGGATTAAAGTTGGGCCTAAATGTAAAGCTGCACCCTCAATTACTTGAGGAAATAGAAGGTAATAGTGAGGAGGAAGAAAAAGAGGAAGGAGCTGAAGAATGAGACATAGACTTGCTAATAAAAAGTTAGGCCGGAATTCAGCTCAACGAAAAGCGCTATTGCGTAGTCTGGTCACATCTTTCCTGGATAAGGAGAGGATAAATACTACACTTGCAAAAGCTAAAGCACTAAGGCCGGTGGCAGAAAAAATTATCACATTGGCAAAAAAGAATTCCCTTCACGCTAGGCGTAAGGTCTTACGGTTTGTCTATAAAAAAAATGTTGTTAAAAAACTCTTTGAGGATATCGGTCCTCGTTTTACAGAAAGACCCGGCGGATATACCCGGATAATCAAAACTGGCCAGCGTGCAGGTGATGGAGCACAACTAGCTATCATCGAGCTTGTCGGGAGTGAGTATAAGAAAAAATCCAAGAAGAAAGAGAAATTGTCCGAAAAGGCAAAAGCATCTGCTGCCCGCAAAAAATAAAAAAACGGGGTCAAGTCTTCATATTCCACATTACCTTCATAATATTTATAAAATTATCGTAATGTGGAATATGAAGACTTGACCCCATGTTTTATTTATTAGCTGTAACTAATAGTTTTTGGCCAGGGTAGATTCTTGATCTCGAGGAAAGCCCGTTCAGCTTAAGCAATACATTAAGATTCATTCCATATTTGTTTGCAATCAAATAAGGAGAATCGCCTGATTTTACAATATAAAAAGTAGAGCCTTCAGGTGCTCCGTTCTGGATTATCAATTTTTGACCTATCGCAAGGTTGTTACTTTTAAGGCTGTTTAAAGATTTTATTTTCTGAATCGTAGTACTAAAAGAATTAGCGATGAGATAAAGAGAATCCCCTCTCTTGACCTTATATACCAAATTATTTCCTTCTTTTGTCAGATCTAGTGAACGGGAAGAGGAATAGCTCCTTCCTCCTTGGGAGGGAACCTTAAGTCTTTGACCGGGCCGGATGAGATAATTCCGGCTAAGGCCGTTAAGTCTGGCAATAGACGATATTGAGGTCCTGTATCGGCTTGCTATTTGTGATACCGTCTCGCCTCGTCTTACATAATGAATAGCATAAGTAGCTTCTGGAGGAATCCAGCGGGATAGGCTGTTTACAGCAGCAGCAGCCTCCTCTTGATAGCCGTATGGTACTTTAAGGTTGTAGTTATGATCAGGTGTGGATTTATGCCTGAGTTCAGGATTTAAATCAGCAATTGTATCATCAGGGAACCCTAATTTACTTGAAAAGCTTGCAAGTTTGATGGGTCGGTTGACTTCAATAGAATCATATTTAATAGGGGGATCAAGAGCAGGGAGGTCCATTCCATATTTAGCGGGGTTATTTATGATGAGAAGTGTTGCTATGAAACGGGGAACGAAACGTGAGGTTTCACGGGGAAGCATAGGATAGAGATCCCAGAAATTATCCAGGTAGTTAATACGTTGTGCCTTTATGATGCGTCTGACTCGGAATTCCCCACAATTATAAGCAGCAAGTGCAGTTGTCCAGTCTCCAAACCAGGAATGGAGCTCTTTAAGGTATTTCACAGCTGCCTGGGTAGCTTTCTCCGGGTCCATTCGTTCGTCAATCCAGCGATCCCGTTTTAGACCGTAACGATACCCTGTGGATGCAATGAACTGCCAAAGGCCCAAGGCTCTTGCTCGAGAATAGGCCCTGATTTTAAACCAACTTTCTATCATAGGCATCCAGGATAGCTCTTCAGGCAGACCTTCTATGCGCAGTTTTTCCAGGATTATTTGCTGGTACCGGCCGGAACGCTTGTATCCTTCCTGGAAAAATTTATTTTCTTTTGTTTGAAAGCTTTTAATTTCTCTAAGAACATATTTATTTTCAATAAGGGGGATTGTCTGATGATTCTCCCCGATGGCAGTAGCCCTTGAGGCATAAACTTCCTGTATCCTTTGGGCAATTAACAGTCTGAGGTCATTTTTCTCCTGGATAAGGGGGGAGTCTGGAGGAATTGTTATTTGTAGAATGAGATTATATGCTTCATCCAAAGCTGTTATTGCAGTATCAAGGTCACCTTGGTCCCAGGCAATGCGCGCCTCTAGGTAGGTGTTCATGGCTCCTTCCATTACTTCTTCCGGGTCTTGTACTGCCTCCTTTTTTTCATCTATTGGAAAAAGCGATTCGGCAACAACTGTTTCTTGAATAAATTTATTTTCTATGGGAGGAAGCTCTTCCTCGGTCGGCTCAGTATATGTATTTATGGGTTCTGAAACCGGTTTTATCCGGGCAGCACAATTTGCCAGAAACAATAAAGTAATTATTAGGGCCGGGATTAAGATATATTTTTTCGGCATTTGTTATTTTCCAGGAAACAGTATTTATAGCATTTACCAGTATTGTCGTCAATCCAAACTTTGATGCCAGCTCCAGGCGGTGCTTATTATAGTTTCGATATCAGAACAGCTTAGTTCCCAGCCAAGCAGATCTTTTGCTTTTTTATTGGAAGCAAGAAGTATTGGGGGGTCACCTTTCCTGCGGAGCTTGAGTGTGTGAGGGACTTTTTTCCCTGTAACTTCCTCGGCTTTCTTAATTATTTCGAGCACTGAAAATCCATTATTCGAGCCGAGGTTAATAAACATGCTCTCCGGTGAGGATAGAAGTTTTTTTAAGGCCAGAACATGGGCTTTTGCCAAGTCAGTTACATGAACATAATCGCGGATAGCAGTGCCGTCCGGAGTGGGGAAATCAGTTCCGTAGACTTCCAGTTTCTTTTTTTCCCCTAAAAGAGACAATAAGATATTAGGAATAAGATGAGTTTCCGGGTCATGCATTTCACCCGTCTGGCCTTCTGGGTCTGCACCGGCTGCATTAAAGTACCTTAGTGATATAAAATTAATTCCATAAGCTCTGGAGTAATCCTGTAGTATCTTTTCAACAAAAAATTTTGTCTGTCCATAGGGATTGATAGGGTGGAGGTTATGAGATTCTGTTATCGGAGTTTTGTCTGGAAGGCCGTATACAGCTGCGCTGGACGAGAAAATAAAATTATTAACTCCGGCTTCCATCATGGCTTCCAACAAGTTCATGCTGCTGATAAGGTTTGCTCTATAGTATTTTTGGGGATTTTCGAACGACTCTTTTACCTGGATCAAAGATGCGAAATGAAGTACTGCGCTAATTTTATATTTTTTGAAAACCTGTTTTAAGCAATGTCTATCCATAAGATCGCCTTCAAATACTTTACCGCCTGTGATCAGATCCCTTTTTCCGGTTGAAAAATTATCAAAAGTAACAACATTATAATCTTCTCGGGTAAGTTCTTTGACTGTATGTGATCCAATATAACCGGCTCCTCCGGCTACCAATACATTCATTCTTTCTCCTTAGTTATCAACTTTTTTGCAATTTTCAAACCGTCTTTTTTGGTAACAAACTCAGTGTCAAGCTGAAGCTGATATAGTTGTTTAAGCATTTTTCCCATTTCAGGTCCGGGTTGAAAACCGAGTTTCATTAGATCTCGGCCCATAATTTTTGGCGCAATAGTTTTTTTAGAGACATTTAAAGCTTTAAACTTACTAATAATCCATTGGCTCATTTTATCCAAATCGTTTACTGGGGTTTCGTTTCTGCCAGCTCGGTCAGCTGCGTCGAGATAGATAAGTAGGGTAATTTCTCCTGATACATCTACAGCAAGCCGGTTAAAAGCCTTTTTTGTGACAATTTTGCGGTTTTGCCAGAGTTCTGAAACCCGGTGGTGGCAATGGATAAGTGATAAAACAGTTTTCCTTATATCATATCCTTCCCAGGAAAAGATCTTTAACCGGTCGAATACCTTCTTTGTTATCTTTTCGCCTGTAATATCATGGCGGTTATTGGTGATCACCATCCTGCCTTTTTTAAATTCCCAATTAACGGTTGCTGGTTTGCCTATGTCATGGAAAAGAGCGGCTAAGAGAAGTACAAGCCTTTCTTGCCGGGATAGATCAGATTTATTTGTCAGTCGCTTTGCCTGGTCAACTGTGATCTTTGTATGCTGCCAAACACTGTTGTGACCGTATTTATCCTTTTCCGGATGAAACTTCGAATCCTGGATAGAGAGGGTAAGGGCATAAAGTTCAGGAAATAGCTGACGTAGGGCATCAAGTGTAAATAATTCTTCCAGCCCGAATGAAGGTTGGGTAGAGTCCAAAAGGATCTTAAACAGTTCTTCATTGACTCGTTCCATACTCAGGCCTGTAAGGTCGACCTTTTTTGCAGCTGAATATATCTTCTGTTCAAGAGTAAAACCCAGTACTGAGGCAAAACGGGCAGCCCGGATGATGCGCAGTGGATCATCAGGAAAAGCCTTTGGATTCGTAAGTCGGATTTTTTTTAAGTTGATATCTTCTTTTCCGTTAAATGGATCAAGAACAGTTCCGTCTTCAAGGTGTACGGCCATGCTGTTGCAACGGAAATCTCTTCTTCTTAGGTCGGCTTCAACTGGCATGTCAGGATCTGCCTCAATAATAAAATCTTTGTGGTCCTTTGGTCTTTCTGTTTTTGGTTTATCTTGCCTGGGAAGAGCTATATCATAGGTATGGTCGGCTTTAGTAAATTTTATAACTCCAAAACTCTTCCCGACTAGATCAACTCTGCCATGAGGCTTTAAAGTGTTAATTATTTCCTGTACTGTGTTATGAGTTATAAGAAGATCGAATTCTGAGGTTATCCTATTCATTATTTTATCCCGGACACAGCCACCAACTGCATATATGTCTTTACCAAAGAGACGGATAAATAATTCTTTTTCCGGGAAATCAATAACGATTTTATCCATTGTATATTCAATATTTTACACTGAATCCTGCAGGAATACAATTGACCTGAACTATTCATAAAAAATGAAATTCAGGTGTGGCTTGGGCTCGCTTCAGATTTTTAACGCCATTCCTCTTCGTTTTTCTCGGCGACTGCGTAACTCCCCCCGTCCGTGGGTCAGACATACTCGCCGTCCGACTACGTCGGATTCCCTCGAAAAACCTCATCAGAAGGCTAAATCTTCAATGTCGCTTCAGCCACATCAGAATTTCACTAGATAGAAGACTTTTAACTAAAATTTTAAATTTTACTGCCTTTCCTGAAGTTCCTGTTCTTTCTGTTTTTTCGTATCTGCGGCAACCTCGACCCGTGAATAGTCCAGTGTAGCCTGAACTATTCATAAAAAATGAAATTCAGGTGTGGCTTGGGCTCGCTCTGGGAGTCCTGGAAATTCATGGTGTATTAGTGTATCCTTGATGTTTAACTTTGATAGAGAGGAAAAATATGATTAAAAGAATATGTCTATTTTTTATGGCTTTGTTTATTATTTCTAATTCTGTTCTCTTCTCAAAACTTAATGATGATATAAATATTTCGCTGAAAGAAAAGCAGGTCCAGGAGTTAAGCCAGGATGGACTTACTTTAGTTTTTTATGTAGATATAACAAATTCATCTTCTAAGACTTATTACCTCTCCGGATACAGTTACCGATTTATTGTAGATCAAAAAGAGTATATCCGCCTTAAGACTCCCCTTGAGCAAGGACTAAAGATCGAAGCTTTAAGCAACACTCTTATTGCTCTGCCTGTGAAGATTACCTATGATCTTCTGTTCAATGCAATAAGTGGATTGAGGCAAAAAAAAATAGTGCAGTGTTATATTATGGGAGAAATGGCTTTTTCTGATGGCAGAAGAAATAAAGGCCAGCTGTCATTTGCTTTTACAGGCGAGTTTCCGATTTATAAAGCTCCGGAAATAGAATTGAGGGCTTTAAAATCTAACACCTTGACCATTGGCGGAGCTGACCTGGATTTTGTTGCAACAATAAGAAACCCAAACGGATTTGAGATTTGGGCTGATAATATAAGTTACGAAATTATGTTCGGGGGACATCTCGTCAAAGCAGGAAGGATCACAGAAGATATGGAGATTGGTGAGGGTGGTGAGAAGGAAATTTCGATCTCTCTGTTGTTAAATTTTTTTGATGTAGGCAGGGATGTATACGCAATTCTCCAACAGGATTCTGTAAACTGTAATTTCGGGGGAAAACTGGAACTAAGGACAGCATGGGGACGATTAACAGTTCCTTTTGAATTGCAGAAAAAAGTCCCGATCATTAAAACAAACTGATCATCCTGAATGACTCCCCTTCAATCAACAATGATAAGCATAATAATTCCCACCTTTAATCGGGCTGGGTATCTTCGGGAGGCGATCCAATCAGTGCTGGAGCAGGATTATTTCTCTGAAAATCCTTACCCAGGCACTTATGAACTTCTTATAGTGGATGATGGTTCAAGTGATAATACTAAAGATGTAGTTGGTTCTTTTGGAAAAAAGGTTAACTATTCCTTTCAAAAGAACAAGGGAGTAAGCTCGGCTCGGAACCGTGGCCTGAATTTAACAAAAGGTGAATTTGTTGCCTTTCTTGACTCAGATGACCTCTGGAAGAAACAGAAGCTTACTGCTCAAATGGCTTTTATGTTTGACCACCCGGAGGCTATGATCTGTTGTACAGAAGAAATCTGGATTCGTAAAGGAATTTTTGTAAACCCCAGAAATAAACACCGCAAATATTCCGGATGGATATTTGATAAAGTCCTCCCTCTTTGCCTATTAAGCCTTTCTTCAGCTTTATTCCGCAGGGAACTTTTTGAAAAGATCGGCATTTTTGATGAAAAACTACCAGTCTGTGAAGATTATGACCTGGGAATCAGAATAGCACAGAAATATAAGATGCCTTTTATATCTGAACCGCTTATTGTCAAGCGGGGTGGCCACATAGATCAGCTTTCTAAAAAATATTGGGGTATGGACAGGTTTAGAGTAAGAGCTTTGGAAAAGGCTCTCTGCCTGGACCTAACATCGCAACAGAAACAGCAGGTCAAGCAGGAGATGGTTAAAAAATGCAAGATCTTGGTCAAAGGTTTTGAAAAACGTAACAAAAACATTGAGGCTGAGAAGTATTATAGCATAATGAATAAGTATGGTTTATAGGAGGAAAAATGAGTATTCTGGATATTATAAAAACCCGCCGCAGCACCCGCAAATATAAACAGACTCCTATTCCTGAAGATGTGTTCTTACGGGTGATAGAAGCTGCTCGCCTGGCTCCTTCAGGCAAAAATTTTCAACCTTGGAAATTTATTATAGTTAAAAAGCAGGCTTTAAAAGAAAAATTGGCCGAGGCTTCCAGGGGGCAGAAATTTATTGCCCAGGCGGCTGTTGTTATTGTTGCCTGCGCTTACCCTGAACAAAGTTATCAAAACCAGGGGAATTATATGCAGTCCTGGTCAATTGATGTGACCTGTGCCCTGGACCACCTTATGCTTCAAGCTCAGGAAGAGGGCCTGGGAACCTGCTGGATAGGAGCTTTTGAAGAAGAGAAAGTTAAGCCGATTCTGAATATTCCGGATAATGTAAAGGTGTTGGCTTTAACTCCCTTGGGTTATCCGGATGAAGAGCCGCGTGACCGGGGGAGAAAACCTCTAGTGGAGATCATTTCATATGATTCCTATTAAATGTTTAGAACCAGTAATTTAGTCCGATGGAAATCTGATATCCGCTTAGATCGAAAGCTTCAAAACCTTCGAATCCTTGGTCTCCTGAAAAACTCCCCTTAGCAATATTGTATTTAAATTCTGCTTCAATACTGATGCGATTGGCTAGAGGAACCATAAATCCGCCGAAAGCATGGAATCCAAAAGAAATTTTACTTTCTTCTCTGGCATCAACTTGATATATCGGATAAATATCCACCTGTTCAACAGTATCCCACCATTCGTCTGAGAAATCGATCATATCTCCTTGCATTGTCACTGTCCAGATATACATTCCTACTCCACCTCCTACATAGGGAATGATCTTGCCGGTCCTTCCCATAGGGGTCAGCTTTAAAGATACCTGTACAGGAGTGTTGGATACAGAAAATACATGGCTGGGATAGAATTCTCCTTCATATATATCAGGGTAGGCCCAGTCTCCGTCCAGGTCACTGTATCCTACATAGTCAAGATATGTGCCGACTTTTTTCTTATTGTATCCGTCTACACTAAACTGAAAACTGATTTCATTAGTAAGGAAATATTCATAAGCAAAACTAAAGCTGGAGTTTTGAAAATTTGACTTTGTTAAATCCAAATTTTCAAATTCAATATCCCATAGGTCGCTTTGAGCCCGGGGGATAAAGTATCCTACGCGGAATGAGACGATATCTGAAAATGCCAGACCTGTAACCATAAACATAAGCGCAAAAAAGATAATTAAATATTTTTTCATTTTTTTTTCTCCTTCAATCACATGTAATGCAAAAAGTGTGCCAAGATACAAAAAGTTATTTCCAGAGGAAATACTATAATAATATTGTTCAAGAAAAAGGTCAATTGTCCTTTTTTCAACATACTATCCTGTTATATGGTAAAATAGAAAGGTAATGTTGAAAACAAAGATAATTAATATTGATCCAGATGAAATTGAAGAAGATAAACTAGGGGTGGCCTGCAAAATTCTCAAAAAAGAAGGTATTGTTGTTTATCCTACAGAGACTTATTATGGCCTGGGAGCCGGCTGTTTTTTCAGAAGTGCTGTTAAACAGATATACAGTCTAAAAAAAAGAGATGATGTTAATCCTATGTCGGTTGTGATTTCAGATATTGGCATGTTGAGCAGTATTGCTGATGAGGTGCCTCCGCTTTTTCCGGTCTTGGCTGCTGATTTCTGGCCGGGACCATTAACGATTATCTTCAAAGCAACCCCGCAAATACCGCAGGAGCTGCTGGGAGGAGGCAATACAGTTGGGGTTCGCCTTCCTGCTCATCCCTGGCTGAGAGCTTTGGTCAAGTGCGCTGGCTTTCCCTTAATTGCAACAAGTGCTAATGTATCTGGACAGAAAGAGATAAGTGAGCCGGATAAAGTTATAAATGAGTTTGAAGGAAGGGTCGAACTGATAATAAATGGGGGGGAAACGAGTGGAAAATCTCCCTCCTCAGTGATAGATCTTAGTACAGATAATCCTAAAATATTAAGAGATGGGGCTGTGCCTGCTTCAGAACTTAAAAAATATCTAAGCTGACACCTCTTTTCTATAACTGTTTTAAATAATGGGCTCATCACGGTTTTTGATACCTGGATTATTAATTTAGAAAGTATAAGATGCGTTAAAAATCTGAAGCGAGCGTATCCATACCCAACAGCTTTATCTTGTTTTTATCCGTTCATTTCACCTTCGAGCCCGTAGGTACATCATCTCTAAAAAATGGCACAATAGCGCTTCCGTCTTTCATTTCAGCTGCCAACAACATGACCTGAGATTCAATACCGCGGATAACGGTTGGTTTCAGGTTGACTATTACAATTGGTTTTTTCCCTACCAGGTCATCAGCTTCATAGGTGTCAGCGATACCTGAGATCATCTGGCGGGTTTCACCCCCTATATCAACTTCCATTTTAATAAGTTTTTTGGTGCCTTCCACTTTTTCAGCCTTTATGATCTCTCCTACTCTTAGGTCCATTTTTTTAAATTCATCAAATGTAAGGTAGTCCATTTTTTTCTCCTCTTCTTTAAGAAAGTCTTTAAGCTCGACCCTGGGGAACAGAGGCTTAGTTCTCTGTATTTTTTGGCCAAGCTTAAAATCCTCAAATTCAAGCTCAGCAAAGGATTGATCTGGAATAGATTTCTCTTCTCCCAATAGGGCCCATATTTTATCTGCTGATTCAGGCATAACCGGATAAACAAAATATGCGATAGTCCTAATTGCGGCTGCGGCCTGAAAAAGAATGCGGGCCAGCCGCTTCTTTTTTGATTCATCTTTAGCCAACTTCCAGGGCTCGCTGTCTGCCAGGTATTTATTGACTAAGTTAATATATACCCATGTTTCTTCCAGGGCTTTGTTTATAGCGAATTCCTCATAACAGGCGGATACTTTATCTTTGCAGGTGATAAACTCTGCTTTGAGCTTGTTATCGGTCTCGTTTTCATCATCCATTTCTATGATCTTTCCAGAAAAATATTTGTGGATCATAGTAAGGGTGCGCTGTACTAGATTGCCCAGGTCATTTGCCAGGTCAGAATTCACCCGGTGAATAAAGCCTTCATGAGAGAAATTTCCGTCCAAGCCGATGGGGATTTCTCGCAGGAGAAAGTATCTGAGAGGGTCAGTACCAAAAGTATCAAGAATAAGGTGAGGGTCCAATACGTTTCCTTTGGATTTTGACATCTTTGTTTTGTCTTTAAGCCACCAACCATGACCGAATACTGTTCCGGGCAAAGGAAAACCGCCTGCCATTAGAAAGGCCGGCCAGAATACTGCATGGAAGCGGAGTATATCTTTGCCAATAAGGTGGACATCCGGAGGCCAGAATTTATTATATAGCTCAGGATTCCAGTCATAGCCGATTCCTGTTAAGTAGTTGTGTAAGGCATCGAACCAGACATATATTGAATGATCAGGATCGTCTGGTACTGGAATGCCCCACTTTACAGTAGTGCGTGTTATACTTAAGTCTTTAAGCCCTTGTTCCACGAAGCTTTTAATTTCGTTCATGCGGCTTTTCGGCCGGATAAAATGTGGATTTTTTTTATAAAGATCGAGCAGGGGCTTCTGATAGGCAGAAAGTTTGAAAAAGTAGCATTCTTCAGATACTTTTCCAGCCTGTTTCCCACAATCAGGACAGATCTTGTTACCTTCCTTTTCCTGAGGAACATCATCGGAAAGAAAGTTCTCACAGGATACACAATAATACCCTTCATAAACGCCTTTATATATATCTCCCTTATCCTTCAATTTCTGAAATATTTTCTGTACTCCTTTCTCGTGGGAAGATTGAGTTGTCCGGATAAAATAATCATAGGAGATATTTAAAGCCTTCCATAGGTTCTTAAACCTTACTACTACCTGGTCTGCAAGTTCAATCGGTTTCATTCCATTGGCTTCTGCCCGCTTTTCGATTTTTTGTCCATGTTCGTCAGTTCCTGTGAGAAAAAACACCTCATTTCCGGTAAGTTTTTTATAACGGCAGATGGCATCAGTGATAATAGTTGTGTAGGCATGTCCGATATGAGGAATATCATTTACATAATAAATCGGGGTTGTGATGTAGAATCTATTCTTAGACTTCTCTGCCACCGTAAAATCCTCCTCTTATTAAGGTCATAGCTTCAGCCCGGGTTGCGTCATGGGTTCGAAAAGATCCTCTGACAGCGGAAGTTACTGTAAGACTCCTGGGTTTTTTAGCTCCCCGCATTGACATACACATGTGTTCGGCCTCGATAACGACCATGACACCCAAAGGTTTTAACGTTTCATTTATTAGGTCAGCGATTTCTTTAGTGAGCCTTTCCTGGACCTGCAGCCTGCGGGTAAAAGTCTCGACGACCCGGGCTATCTTGCTTAGGCCTACAATTCGGCCTCCTTTTGGGATATATGCAACATGGGCCACTCCGGCAAATGGAAGTAAATGGTGCTCGCACATAGAGTAGAGAGGAATATTTTTGATCAGGACCATTTCGTCGTGTTTTTCGCCTTTAATCGGCTGGAGATATTTGGCTGGATTTTCCTTTATGCCGCCCAGAATTTCTTCAAACATAGCAGCGACCCTGGCCGGGGTTTTTTGTATGCCGGGTCTTTGAGTGTCTTCTTCTATTCCCTCTAGGATAAGCTTGACTCCTTTTTCGATCTTCTTTTTATCCACTTGATTCTCCTTAGTTTTTCCTTATTTTATTATACTCGCTTATTGCAAGTTCTATGATTTTTTTTACTGAAACCTGCTTTTTTTCAGCTATCTTCCGGCATAGGGAAAATTCAGGCTGGATATTCACTTCTTTGCCCTTAAGAAGGGAAACTTTAACGTCTAATTCTTCTCCCAGAACGTTTATTTTTTTTATGCTGCGTTCGAGTATCCTGCGTTCGACCGGGAAATAACGGACTCCGATCGAAGTTGTCTCTTCAAAGACTGCCTGGACAAGAGTATTTATTTTTTCAGATGTTGTCAGGATCGTTATTTTTGTTGCTAAGCGGTTTTTTTTCATGATAATGGGAGTAAAAAATACATCAAGAGCTCCCATTTTAAAAGCCTTCTCCAGGAAAAAAGCAAGGATTTGAGGATTAGCGTCATCAATATTTGTCTCGATCTGGAAGAGTTTTTTTTCTGAGCTGAAATTTTTAACTTCACCATAAAAAAGTCTCAGAATATTGGGAAAACCAGGGAAGTCTCGTCCTCCGGCCCCGCAGCCTATTTTTTTATAACAAAGCTCCGGGAAAGAGAGGAACTTTTTTGCCATAGTTAAGATTATAGCTGCTCCTGTTGGGGTGGTTAATTCTTCTTTTATCCCGGCAGAATAAACTGGGATGCTGCTTAAGATTTCGGCTACAGCCGGGGGGGGTACAGGCAGGATTCCATGGGAAGTATTAACACTGCCTGCTCCTATATTCAGAGGAGATGAAAAAATATCGCTGATCTTCAGGTTTTCAATCAGAAAACAGGTGCCGACTATGTCTATGATCGCATCATCTGCTCCGGCTTCATGCAGATGACACTCCTGGAAAGAATGTCCATGTACTTTGGATTCTGCTTTAAATAATGTTTTGAATATGTTAAGGGAATTCTCTTTAACAGCCTGAGAAAAAATGCTCTTTTTTATCAGAGTTTCAATATCGCTCCATTTTCTTGTGAGCTTTTCTTTTCTCCGGACCTCAACATCTACTTTTAAAGCGCGCAAAGAGGATCTTTTTGTCTCCTTGACTGAGATTTTAACAGGAAGATCCAGAGTGCTCATTTTTTCTTTAAACACAGATACATCTGCTCCCAGGTCGAGTAAAGCACCAAGCATCATATCCCCGCTGATTCCAGACGAGCCATCAACATATATATAGTACATTTTTAATTATTCCTTTTAGAGATTGCTTGTTTGAGCGCTGTGTTTATTTGTGGCAAAATTTCACCGGCTTTACCCCGGAAGGAAAAATCTGCAAAGGATGAAAGGGGTGTGACATCCGGGTTGACTTCCACAACTTTTGCTCCTCTTTCTCCAGCTGCAAGAGGCAGGGAAGCTGCGGGCTGGACCTCTGCTGAAGTACCTATTACAAACATCAGATCACAGTCTGAGCTTAGGGAGAAGGCTTTTTGCAGTGTATCTGAATCAAGGGATTCCCCAAACCAGACTACATGAGGCCGTAATAGTGCCCAGCAATCAGGGCATACGAGAGGAATTGCTTTGAGAGGAGTATCGTAAATCTCTAGGATTGTCCCTTCTTTAGTACATCTTGCTTTCCAGATATTACCGTGTAGTTCCAGCACATTCCGGGAGCCGGCTTTTTGATGAAAACCGTCGATATTCTGAGTGATTATGGCAAATGAGGGGAAATGTGCTTCCCATTCTACCAAAATTTTGTGCCCTTGATTGGGCTTTTTGTCAGCTATGATCCCCCGGCGCCAGTCATACCATTCCCAGACTAATTTGGGATTTTGGCTGAATGCAGCTGGAGTGGCAAGCTCCTGGGCCCTGAAGTTTTTCCAGAGTCCCTCCTTTCCCCGGAATGTGGGTATCCCTGATTCCGCTGATATCCCGGAACCAGTTAGAATTGCGATTTTTTGGGCATCAAGAAGGGCCGGGATGAGAGATGAAATGTCCTGTTTCTTATTCAATTGATTTTCCTATGACTGATAGAATAACTGAATTGACCTTAAAACTCAAATTCATATAGACATTTGCCTGTGTCTTGACTTGTGTAAAGATTAATTATATACAAATATCCTTAACAAGGAGCCTAACCTGAATTATTCACGAGTCGAGGTTGCTGCAGATGCGAGGCACAGGGTACGCAGCTGTGGTCCTTCACCGCAAGTGCCCTGTAACGAGGCAGATGCGGTGAGATCGGCTCGCCTGAATGGTAAAAAAATGGCGATTAAAATCAAAAATAAAAAACAAGAAAAGGGTTAAAATAATCATTCTGGAAAGAATCTTGCATATTACTGAAAATAAATTAATAATAAAAACATTGCCATTTTTTTATGAATAGGTCAGGTTAAATGACAGACAATAATAACAAAAAATTACCTCTGGTTGAAATCGGAATCATAGGAGGAACCGGCCTTTATCAGATAGACGGGCTTAAAGTCCTTGAAGAAATCGATGTGGATACCCCCTTTGGCAAGCCTTCAGATTCTTTTGTTATCGGTATGCTGGATGAAAAAAAGGTCGCTTTTCTCAGCCGGCACGGCCGGGGGCATCATATTCTTCCTTTAGAGATAAATTACCAGGCAAATATTTATGGTTTTAAAATGCTTGGAGTAGAAAGGATTTTATCCGTAAACTCGGTCGGTTCTTTAAAGGAAGAGATTCGACCTCGGGATATTGTCCTATCAGACCAGTTTTATGACAGGACCAGGCGTAAAAACACTTTTTTTGGCAATGGAGCTGTCGCTCATGTCAGTTTTGCCCAGCCTGTTTGTCCTGATCTTTCTGAAATTTTGTATAAAATCGGGCAAGATCTGGGATTACGTATTCATTCAGGGGGGACTTATATCTGTATTGAAGGGCCCTCTTTTTCAACCAAAGCTGAATCTAATATATACCGTTCATGGGGATGCGATGTTATTGGCATGACCAGTGTTACAGAAGCTAAATTGAGCAGGGAGGCTGAGATCTGTTATGCTACTATGAGTCTGGTCACTGATTATGATGTCTGGCTTGAGGATGAGGAGACGGTTTCGGTAGATATGATCCTGGAAAATATGGCGAAAAATTTAGACAATGCTAAAGCTTTAATAAAAAAAACTGTGAGTTTGCTGCCAGAGCGAGATACAGGAAAATGTGACTGCATGTTTGCCGTGAAGAACTGTATCGTCACCAAAGCAGACCTTATTCCCCAAGAGACCAGGGAAAAGCTTCGATATATAATCGGCAAATATGATCAAAGTATGCAAAAAAAGGATGGATTAAAATGAGTTTAGTTATTGTAGGGTCTTTAGCATTTGATACTATTGAGACCCCTAAGGAAAGGAAAGAAAGAATCATCGGAGGCTCATGCTCTTATGCCGCCCTTGCTGCCAGTTATTTTACTAATCCCAAAATTGTAGCTGTGATTGGAGAGGATTTTCCCGCAGAGATAATCGATCTTTTTAAGCAAAAAGGCATTGATACGCGGGGAGTGACCAAAGAATCTGGGAAAACCTTTCATTGGGAAGGACGTTATGGGTCTGATCCAAATCAGCGGACGACAATAAAGACCGAATTAAACGTCTTTAAAGATTTTAAGCCCCGCTTACCGAAAGACTACTGTAACCCTGATATTCTATTTCTGGGAAATATCGACCCTGACCTACAGAAAGATATCTTATCCCAAGCCCATAGTCCAAAACTTGTAGCCATGGATACCATCAACCTTTGGATCGAGAATAAACCTGACTCTCTCCTAAAAGTCTTACAGCAGGTTGATGTTTTTTTTGCTAATGATGAAGAGGTCAAGCTGATTGCGGATGAGGTTAACCTGATCAAGGCCGGGAATAAATTGCTTAAAAAAGGACCTTCCTTGATGATAATTAAAAAGGGGGAACATGGTGCCTTGTTGATGGGGAAGGATTTTGTATTTGGAACATTGGCTTATCCTTGTGAAAATGTTACTGATCCTACAGGTGCGGGAGACAGCTTTGGCGGAGGTTTCCTGGGATATCTGGATAAAGTCAATTCATTTAAGGAAGCAGATATCAGAAAAGCTGCTATATACGGGAGTGTCATGGCTTCCTTTACTATTGAAGATTTTAGTATTGAGAGGATAAAATCATTAGGAGCTGAAGAGATAGATTCCCGTTTTAACGAGTTTAAAAAGCTTGTCTCATTTTAATTGGAGAAAAAATATGGCAGAAAGAAAACTACCGTTTGAGCCATATAAGATAAAAACTGTTGAACCTCTGAAAATTACCACCCGGGAAGAGCGGGACAAGGCCCTCAGGGATGCCGGTTTAAATGTTTTTAGTATTCCTGCTGAAAAAGTCTTGATTGACCTACTGACGGACAGTGGGACTTCAGCTATGAGTAACCGACAGTGGGCTGGGATAATGTTGGGAGATGAATCCTATGCTGGAGCAACAAGCTATTTTCGCTTTGATAAATCTGTTAAAAATGTTTTTGGTTTCAAACATGTCATCCCCACTCACCAGGGAAGAGCTGCAGAGCGGATTCTTTTCCAGGTATTGTTAAAAGCAGGGGACTATGTTCCAAGTAATATCCATTTTGACACAACCCGGACAAATATTGAAGTGCTGGATGCGCGGGCTGAGGATTTAATCAAGGCAGGGGCCTATGATCCTGAGATTGTCGTTCCTTTTAAAGGAGATATTGATCTGGAAAAATTGGAGAAATTTATTCAAGACAAGGGCCCGGAAAATATCCCCCTGGTTATGCTGACTATTACTAATAACAGCGGAGGAGGGCAGCCGGTTTCTATGGAGAATATTCGGGAGACCAGCCGTGTCTGCAATAAGCACAAGCTGCCTTTTTTTCTGGATGCCTGCCGTTTTGCCGAAAATGCCTTTTTTATAAAAAAAGGCGAGAATGGTTATTCATCCAAATCTATCCTTGAAATAGCTCGAGAGATTTTTTCTTATGCGGACGGCGCTACTATGAGTGCCAAAAAAGATGCGCTGGTGAATATCGGGGGCTTTATATGCCTGAATGATGATGGTTTAGTGCAAAAACTCAGAAATAACCTTATTGTCAGTGAAGGATTTCCAACTTACGGAGGCCTTGCCGGTCGCGACCTCGAAGCAATTGCCCGGGGATTGGAAGAAGTTGTTGACCAGGATTATTTAGCTCACCGTATCGACCAAGTAGGATACCTCTGGGATCTATTAAATGAAGCGGGAGTTCCGGTTTATGCCCCTGCCGGAGGACATGCTGTTTATATTCTGGCGGATAAATTTCTTCCTCATATTCCCCGTGAGCAATATCCGGGTTGGGCTTTGACTGTTGCCCTATATCGGGAGTCTGGGATACGGGCTGTTGAGATCGGCGGAGTTATGTTCTCTGGAAAAGACGAGAAAACCGGGAAGGACAAATTCCCGGAACTGGAATTAGTCCGCCTGGCTATTCCGCGAAGGGTATATACGGCATCTCATCTAAACTTTGTAGCTCAGGCTCTAATCGACCTTTATAAAGAACGAGAAAAGGTGAAAGGATTAAAAATCACCTATCAAGCTCCTAATCTTAGACATTTCACAGCCCGTTTCGAACAGATTTAGTCTGGGGTAGGTTAAATTGTTTGATTGTAATATAATTTAAGTATTGGTAAAATAGCTACAAAGTTTCAGTAAATTTTTAAAAGAATGAGAAAAGATCTAAACAAATAATTAAGAATGCATTAGAAGCTGAGTCAGAACAAGGGGTAGTACGAGTAGCTACAAAAAAAGATTTGATATGGATGAAAAAGCAACGCGATTCTGACCAGGACAAAGTAGATATTAAGAAATTAGAAGATGATAAAAATGAAGAGAATAGATAGGGTATTTAAGGAATTAAGCTCATTGTATGAATTAAATAAAATTATAAATACCTATCAGATGCGGTAAAACCACATCAGAGGCAGCCAGAGCTGATAGGCATAAGGAATTTTCTTGTGGTTTACAAGTACTTCGGTTGTGCTCCAATTATGTACCAGGTTAAAAAGTAAAAATAGCTCTTCTACATCTTTTGGGGTATAGGTTGCCGCATGACGGATCCATTCGCCGCTGCCGTCTTCCCTGTAGGTTGGCATCCTTCTGGCCAGATCGACCGCTTTTTTATATTTTGGGGAAGTTTTATAGCCGAACTCTATCGTAATTTTAAATTCTTTGGCTTTTGTGTCAGGGTGGAGTATGCTATCCAATTTTTCCTTCCTGGATCCATCGTTGCTGCTGTTTTTCCACCTACTCATATTAATCCTAAATAAAATCTTATGAATTTTATAGGCTATCCACGCCTATTTGTCAAATGATACTTGAGTATTTGACAAGAGGGCGGAAAAAGAATAAAAGATGTATCTTTAAATACAAAGTGTGGAGATTTTTTAATGGTTATTGTTGGTTGGATCGTTATGGCTTTGACTGCCATTTTATCTAAATGGATTTCTAAACTGATAGTAATAAACGGAACAAATCCTTTTGAGGCTATTATGGTCGGAATAATTATTGGGGCAATCGCCCGCAATGCCGGCTTGTTTCCGAAGAAATGGCAACCGTATTTAAAAAAATTTGAAACACCTCTTCTTTGGGGTATTATGCTGTTAGGAGCTGGATTTTCCATAAAAGTCGCCTCAGAACTGCCTTTAAGCCTTATTGTGATTTTTTCAACCATGCTGGTCGGATTCTTTTTTATTTATTTTTTGGGGCGTAAATTGGGGC
>Ga0114922_10000658_pt1 | contig 33191 bp, 20 predicted proteins | sample AartaG_FD_100975 | JGI IMG/M metagenome (GOLD analysis project Ga0114922, IMG submission 100975) | Deep subsurface microbial communities from Aarhus Bay to uncover new lineages of life (NeLLi) - Aarhus_00045 metaG | ecosystem: Environmental > Aquatic > Marine > Oceanic > Sediment | place... | reverse complement strand
CGCCCGTAGGCGTCACCAGACCGAACCGCCCAGCGCCGGTTCTTGTCCGCGCAAGGCAGCTCATCCAGAACCACCGACTTCCCATGGCCCCTCAAAACACCCCTTCTTCAACGGGCTGCTAGGCTCGGCGATGACGCTCTTGAACTCGCGCGTGAGCTCCGTATCGCCGAACTGCTCCCCTTTGCGGTTGTGGAAGCAGTAGCCCCTTTGCTTGCGCAGGGGAGCCAGGATCTCCTTCAGTTCCCTGTTCAGTGGAACCGTGCGGGATTCCCGGTTCTTGAGCGTGAATCCCTCCTTGTTGACGAGGGTAATAGCGTCCCGGTCGGAATCGATCTCCGGCCAGGTGAGGAACCGGAGCTCGCTGTTCCGGAAGCCCGCGTAGTGGGCCGTGGCCACCAGCGGCCAAAGGTAGGTGTCCTCTGCTATGGACCGCACCTTCCCCCATTCGTCAAAGGAGAGATAACGTGGCGGGTTCGTCGTGGCCTTCACCTTGGGCACGTTCGTCACCACGTTGCGTCGCACGTATCCCTGGCGCACCGCATAGGAGAGGAAGCCGGAAGCGGCATACATGCAGCGCCGAACGGTCCGGGGGCCGAGCCACTCAAGCAGGTGTTGCTGATAGGCTTGCACATGCGTTTCCGTGATCTCGGATACTTTCGTCAGGTCCTTGCTCTGCAGGTAGGACACGAACCGCGGCACCCGGCACAGATCGCGACGCTCGTAGGTCGTTGCCATCTCGGTGGTTTCCGAGTAGGATAGGTAGCCGTTCAGCAGTCGGTGGCGAGTGGATAGGGCGGATCGACTGCAGAGTCACATTCCCTTCGCCAATTGCATCTTACGTTGACAGGAGGGGTGGCTGAGCGGACGAAGGCGACGGTTTTGAAAACCGTTAGGCGGTGATCCCGCCTCCTGGGTTCGAATCCCAGCCCCTCCGCCATTCTCTTGCTCCGTCTTCTCCTGCTCGGGCGCGGCACGCCGCGCCCCTACCTACTCCTGCTCGTCGTGCTCCCTATTCGTTTCCCGTCCTTGCCGGCCCGCTCTGCCCGAGGGTTGGCGGCAGCCTCACTGGCGTGGATTGCTTCCGGAATCGTGCCCCGGCGTAGTTGCCCTGCTGCAGGTGTCAGCCCGGCCCCCGCCTCCCTTGCCGTGCCTCAGTTGGAGAGGAAGATGTAACCCGTCCGCACGCCCGTCAGCAAGCTCACGAACGTGGTAATGCCGACGACGGATATCTCCGCCACGATGACGCCGAGGAAGAACTGCCGTGCCCCGCGCAGCGTGCCCCCGCTGCCGAACTTCAGGATCGACGCCTTGGCCAGCCAGCCCAACAGGAACGAGAACCATAGCTGCGTCATGCACCAGGACTCGCACACGACGAATCCGAGCGAGTGAATCGGCCACCAGTAGAACAGCCCCCTCAGCAACATGAGCACGAACATGATGCCCGCCCCCATCCCCAGGCCGCCAAAGCTCGGCTGGGCGGACTGGCCCGGCTTGGAGATGATCATGTGCGTCCGCTCGAACAGCCAGATCGGGTAGGCCAGAACGCTGTGTGTCTGCTGTACGTTCAGCGCACCGACGTCGTAATAGACCCAACGCAACGTGGAATAGCCGGAAGCGGCCATCCCGACGAGGAGCGCCACCAACACGACGGGCAAGAACAGCCGTCGATGCTTCTCGAACACGGACGATATGCGCAGGGAGTTCATCGCGTGGGGGCTGAGTATCTCGCGGGCGTCGTAAATGAGGATGGCGTGCTGGGCCTGGGCCACTACGGCCGCGGCGGCGGAGAAGGCCCGGCCGCCCGTCGCGTCATGGAGAACGTCAGGCGGGCTCCAGCTCTCCTGAGTGAAGAAGAGGCCCCCCTGCGTTATCAGCCGGGCGTGCACGAGCACGACCGAGAACACGAGGGCCAGAAGCGCGGCCGCCGCCCACAAGGTCAAGCCGAAGTAGACGTACCAGGCGATCATGCCGGCCACTGAGACGATCAATCCCCAGAAGGCGAGCCCGTAGCCGATCGGCTCGGCCGAATCGTCCACAGCACGACCGTGACCGATTGCCTTCTTGAACACGGTCCAGATGTGACGGCGCGCCGTCCACAGAAGCCCGAGTGCCAGCACGACGAATGCGCCGACCTGCTGCCACTTCAGGAAAGGACCCCACGGACCGCCCTCCAGCGGCTTGCCTACGTAGTAGGCGGTCATCACCTCCGCGCCCGTGAACAGGTAGAAGAACCACATGCTCAGGGAGATGTCGCTCGGCACCAGGAAGGCGAACCCTATGCCGATGGGGTAGATGTATCCGTCGGCGATGTACATTCGCCACCAGTCCGTGTCGGAGAAGACCTGGTTGATGGGCACGACGGGCCGCCAGCCCTCTGTCTTGTCGAAGAACAGCGGCGAAAGGCGGATGAGCCCGAAGACCACGGTGAGGAACACCCCGGCAAGGAACGCCTTGCTCCGGACCAGGTCGGGCAGCAGACGACGTTCGCCGCTGCCCTCCGTGAACTCGAGCGGCACGCGGGCGAGCGGAAAGATCAGCCTCTCCGACTCGACCCACTGTTTCCGCAGTATCCCCAGAAGGAAAAACGTGGCGAGATAGTAGAGCCAGATGAAGATTGCCCAGTTGACGATCACCTTCGTCCACTGGCCCCAGGGCACGCGGATGACCTCGCCCGACTCCGTGCCGTGGTAGAACTTCTTGGCGGCGTAGGACTTGGGATCCTTGCTCAACAGAATGCCCTCGGGGGCATCCTTCAGCACGTCGTCCTCCCAGAACAGATCCGACCGCTGGGACAGGTACGGAGCCGCCGCAGCCGTGGTGAACCAGTAGCGCATCAGTCCGCTGGCCGGCAACGTGGCCGAAACCAGCATCATGCACCAGACCAGCATAAGCTCGGACTGTCTGAAGGCCCAGCGCGCCCTGACCAACTTGATGACGACGTTGACGCCGAGGGTCAGGATGAGCAGGAAGAAGAACACGCCCACGGGGAAGTGGTTGCCCGTCAGGAAGGTGTTGCCCACGGCGTAGTCGTTGACGGGGGTCAGCAAGCAAAGCCAAACCACGCCGAGCAGACCGATGATGAACGCCCGCCAGGTCACCTGACTCCACCCTCGCGAGGGAAGCGTGCGGGGAGGTGAGTATACGAGTGGATGAAGGAAGCTGTCAACGCGCAGCCCGGGGCCGGAAGCTGCCTCGCGGGCCTCAGCCGGAAAGGAAAACCTGCCCGAACCGCACCCCCGTGACCAGGCTCACCAGGGTGGTAATCCCCACCATGGCCGTCTCGGTGAAGATGACGCCGAGGAAGAACGTGCGGGCGCCGCGCAGCGTGCCGCCCGTGCCGAACTTAAGGATCGAGACCTTGACCAGCCAGCCCAGAAAAAAGCAGAACCACAGCTCCGCCATCGGCCACGGTGTGGCCAGCGCCAGCCCCAGCGGATGAACCGGCCACCAGTAGAAGGCGCGTCGCAGCACCATCAGTCCCGCCATGACGGCCCCTCCCAAGCCCAGCGCCGCGAACTGCGGCCGCGCCGACTGGCCCGGGGTGGCGATCATCTGGTGGGCCATGTTGTAAGTCCGCACCGGCACCCGCCTGCCGCTGTGGTGGACGTCCTTGGCGTTCAGGGCGCCCACGTCGTAGTGGACCCAGCGCAGCGTAGAGTGCCCGGAGGCCACCAGGCCGACAAGGAGCGCGGCGATCAGCGCCGGCAGCAGGAGCCGTCGACGCCTGCGGAACACCGACGACATGCGCATCGCATTCATGGCGTGCGGGCTGAGCCACTCGCGGGCGTCGTGGAATATCTCCTGTTGCATTTGGGCCACGACGGCTGCGGCGGCGGAGAAGGCCCGCCCGCCCGTGATCGAGTGCAGAAGGTTCGGGGGGTGCAGGGCCCCGCCCGTCATGTAGAGCCCGCCCTGGGCGATGAGGCGGGCGTGGACCAGGACGGCGCACATGATCAGGAACACCATGCCCGCCGCCGTCCACGGGCTCATCCCAAACCAGACGAACCAGCCGACCATTCCCGCCAGGCAGACGAGCAAGCCCCAGAAGGCAAGCCGATAGCCCACCGGCTCGTCGGCGTCGGCGCCCTTCGGCCCCCGTCCGCATGCATGGCGGGCCACGGCGACGAGGTGTCTGCGGGCGGCCCACACCATGCCCACGGCGAAGGCAATCATGGCGCCATAGCGCTGCCATTGGATGAAGGGACCCCAGACGCCGGACTCGAAGGGCCTGCCGATGGAAGACGCCAGCAAAGCCTCCAGGCCGATGACGATGTAGAACAGCCAGATGCTCACCGAAACATCGCTGGGCACCAGGAACGCGAACCCGATGCAGATGGGATAGATCGGCCCGTTCGCCATGCCCATCGGCTCCAGCGCCGTGCCCTGAAGGATGGTGCGCACGGGGACGATGGGCTTCCAGGCCGTCTCCGCCCCGAAGAACACGGGAGAGAGCCGGATCAGGCCGAAGACGGCGCTGATGAACACGCCGATGAGGAAGGGCTTGCTGAGCACCAGCGGGGGCAGCAGGCGCGGCCCCTCGCTTCCTTCGGTCAGTTCAAGCGGCACGCGCGCCAGGGCGAAGATCAGCCGCTCGTTCTCCACCCAATGCCGGCGCAGCAGGCCGCACAGGAGCAAAGTGGCCATGTAGTAGAAGCCGATGTAAACGCCCCAGGTGGAGATGACCCCGGTCCAGGACCCCCACGGCACGCGGGCGCGCTCCCCGTGGGGCGTTCCCTCGAAAAAGGCCCGGGCTGCCGCGGACTTGGGATCCTTGCTCAGCACAATGCCGTCCGGCACGTCTTTCAGGACGTCGTCTTCCCAGTAGAGGTCTGACCGCTGGGCCAAATAGGGCGCCGCCGCCGCCATCGGGAACCAGTAACGCATCAGTCCGCTGGCCGGCACCGTGGCCGAAACCAGCATCATGCAGGTCACCAGCATCAGCTCCGACTGCCGCAGCGCCCATTGCTGCCGCACCAGCTTGATCAAGACGTTGACGATGAAGATCAGCACGAACAGGAAGAAGAACACCCCCGCAGGGAAGTGATTGCCGGTCAGGAAAGTGTTCCCGACCCGGTAGTCGTTGATGGGGGTCAGGTAACAGAGGGCGGCGACGCCGAGGATGCCGATGAGGAATGCGCGCCAGGTCATTTGCCCTTCGCCCTTCGAGCCGGATTGCTCTCGCTGGAGATGCGGCCCACTGTCCCGAACGCATTACGGCGGCAGGAAGATGTAGCCGAGCTTGATCCCGAACAGGCCGAGCGCGGTGGAGACGGCGATCACGAAAGACTCCGTGATGATGACCCCCAGGAAGAAGCTCCGCAAGGTCCGCAGCGTTCCCCCGCCGGCGAACTTGAGCGTGGCCGCCTTAACCAGCCAGCCCAGCAGGAAGCTGGCCCAAAGCGTGTTCGTCACGTAGCTGGCCGCCACCAGGAACCCCAGCGAATGCAGGGGCCACCAGTAGAACCGAGCGCGCATGAAGGTCACGAAGAACATGATGGCCGCGCCGAGCGCCATCGGCCCGTAGTGGGGGTCGGCGGACTGGGCGGGCTGCGTGATCATCCGATGGGCGTTGGTGAAGGTCGTGATGGGATGGCCGCGCGTGCCGAACGTGTTGGCTATGTTGTAGCCGCCGATCCGGTAGTAGACCTTCAGGGTCGCCCACGAACAGACGGCCATGGCCAGCATCAGCGCGCAGAGCATCGCCGGCAGGAAGAGCCGCCGGCGCTTCTCGAACACGGACGCCACGCGCAGGGCGTTCATGGCGTGGCCGCTGAGGATCTCCCGCGCGTCGTAGATGAAGATGGCGTTCTGCATCTGCGCCACCACGGCGGCCGCCGCACCGAAGGCCCGGCCCCCACTGATGCCGTGCAGCACGTCCGGCGGCTGCCAGCGCTGCTGAACGAAGAACATGCCGCCCTGCGCCACCAGCCGCGCAAGGCCCAGGACCAGCACAAACATGAGCGCCAGGAAAAGCAGCGCGACGAGTAAGTTCATCTTGTGAACCGTCAGCCACGCCGCCATGCCCAGGAATGAGATGACGAAGCCCCAGAAGCTCAGCCGGTGGCTGATGGGTTCGTCGGCGTCATCCACGCGCCGGTCGAGTCCGGTCGCTTTCTTGAAGACGGCCAGCAGGTGCCGCCGGGCGGCCCAGAGCATCATCAGGACGAAGACCACGTAGGAGCCGGCCTGCTGCCAGCTCATGAACGGTCCCCACGCGCCGCCCTGAATCGGTTGCCCTATCGCGTATGCAAACTGCAGCTCCAGCCGGCTGAAGAGGAAGAAGAACCAGATGCTCAGCGAGATGTCGCTCGGCACCAGGAACGCAAACCCGATGGCGATGGGGTAGATGTAAGCGATTCCCAGCTGCATGGACTCGATGGGCGTGCCCCAGAGCACTTCCTGGATGGGCAGTTCGGGCCGCCATCCCTGTTCGGCCCCCGTCATCACGGGCGCGCTGCGGATCAGGGCGAACGCGAACGTAACGGCGGCGCCGATCAGGAAACCCTTGTTGCGCGCGACGCCGGGTATCAGGTTCGGCTCGCCGGCATCTCCCGTGAAGTCCATCGGGACCCTCGCCAGCGGGAACATCAGCCTTTCGGACTCCACCCACTGCTTGCGCAGCATTCCCCCGATGAAGAACGTCGCGAGGTAGAACAGCATGGCGAAGATGCCCCACGCGACGATGGGCGTCGTCCACGGCCCCCAGGGGATGCGCACCTTTTCGCCGCGGGGGGTGCCCTCGAAGAGCCACCTGGCCGCCGCGGACTTGGGGTCCTTCGTGAGCACCAGGTCCTCCGGCACCTCCTTCAGCACCTCGTCCTCGAAGGGCAGGTCGGGCCGGGCCGCGTAGTAGGCGGCCGAGGCAGGGATGGAGAACGAGTACCTCATCAGGCCGCTGGCCGGCACCGAGCAGGCCACGATCATCATGCACCAGACCAGCATCAGCTCGCTCTGACGCAGCGCCCACTGGCGGCGGATCAGCTTCAGCCCCACGTTCGCGAAGAGGGTCAGGACGAGCAGAACGGCGACGGCCCCGGGCGGAAAGTGGTTCCCCGTGATGAAGGTGTTGCCCTTGTCGAAGTCGTTCCACGGGGTGACGGCAGCGATGAGTGCAACGGCCGCCAGCCCGATCAGAAAGGCGCGCCAGGTCATCTTGTTTCTCAGATGGAGAGCGCTGCTTCGACGGAGGCGCGGAGCTTCGCCAGGCCCGTGCGGGCGACCTCCAGGGGCTCCTGTCGCCAGTAGTCCTCGTTGAACAGCTCTACGCTGAGCGGTCCGCGGAACCCGACGTCATACAGGTCCCGGAAGATCGCCTTGAGCGGCGCGACGCCGTCGCCCGGGTAGACGCGGTCGGCGTCTCCGGACTCGTCCCGCGTGAAGCCACCGGGGAAGTCGTTGACGTGGAGGAGCGCGATCGTGTCCGGCCCGACGAGCTTGAGCCCCTCGTAAGGGCTGCCGCCCTTGAACATGTGGAAGACGTCCGCCAGGACGCAGGCGTCCCGCCGGCCGCTTTCGGCCGCCACGTACAGGGCTTCGCTCAGGCGTCCCAGGGTGCGGGAGTGTCCCCAGAACTCGAGCATCGGCGTCACGCCGCAGCGCTCACCCAGCTCGAGCAGCTCCCGGTAGCGCTCCGCGGCGCGGTCCAGGTCCAGGTCGCAGACGTCCGTTGCCCCGTAGGGCGGAGCGGCCAGGTATCGGCAGCCGAGCCGGCTGACCATCTCCATGTTGCGGCGGGCCTCCTCGAGGCCCTTCGCCCTCAGGGCGTCGTCGTCCACGACCCACTCGAAGAACCCGATGGCGTTTTCGACCGCGAGCCCCTGGTCTTCGATGCGGCGGGCCAGCTCGTCCAGGTCCCCCCCGGACTCGACGTATCCGTCCAGCTCGCGTATCCAGGGCTCGATGCCCTGATAGCCGGCCTCCGCCGTGACTGCAATCTCCTCGACCAGGCTCAGGCCCTGTCCGTGAATCGTGCTCGTGTTCAGGCAGTAACGGAAAGGGCGGCTGCTCGCCCCGTCGGTTGGGGTCGTCATCTGTTCTGTCCTTCACAACAGAGTGTGCGGTTGACTGTCAGTCGATTACGATGTCGCAAGTGAACTGCGCCTCTCCGGCCTCGGCCGCCATCACGACCCACTCCCCGTCGGGACCGACGACACCGGAACGGGCGTTAACGGGATCTTCGCCGTGGGACGCGTTGACCTCGACGATGTGGATCCCGAGCTTGTAGCACCAGAGGGCGACGCTGGACTCGTGGAAGGGCCGGTTGCGCAGGTCGCGTCCCGAGTTGATCGCGTGCAGGATGAGTTCCGCCCCCATGCGCCTGAGTTGCCACGGCAGGTACGGGTTCGGCATCGTGGTCCAGCCCGGAGTCGCCCAGAGGTCGTTGCAGATCAACGCGCCGAACTTGACGCCGCCGTGCTCGAACGTCCGCAGCGTTCCCTCGACGTAGTCGGTCATCTCGCCAGTCCCGGGGTGGTCCAGGGGGCTGCAACGCAGGATCTTGGCGTGCCAGCCGAGCAGTTCGCCGTCCGGTGTGTAGATGCGAACCTGGTTGTAGCAGTACTCCTTGTCCCCTTCGAGCTCCTTGTAGCACGTGCCCAGGGCGAGGCCGACCCCGGCGGCGCGGGCGTGGCCGGCAAGCCTCTCGACCGCCCCCGCCACTTCGGTCCGATCAAATCCGGTCCAGTAGCCGGAAAGCGACCCCTCCGGAGTAAGCAGGAAGTCCGCTTTGTCAGCCGCGGCCTGGTCGATTGCCCGGACGATCCTTTTCTCGTTGGCCGCAACGTCACGGCTCACGGTCATCTGGACGCCGGAGACGCGGACCTTGCCGGGCATAGTTGGCTCCCTCTTCTCAGCAGGTCCTGGTTTATACCCGGCTCCGGTTCGTTCGGCAAGCCGACGGCCCGTTCGCGGCCCTTGATAAAGGGCAACCGCTCCGTACAATCCTTGGGATGAGCGGGTGAGGTATAACCAGCTACCGAAGTTCCCTGAGCCGGAGGGTACTGATGCTGCGCGCGTTGCTTCTGGGTCTCGGACTGCTGGCGGTGACGTCCTGTGTGAGCGCCGCCGTGGAGTCGGCGCGCAGCGGCCCGGTCGTCATCTGGCTTGAAGGCGAGCACCCGTCCCGGGCCAACTTCGAGTATGACGTCGAAGGTTGGGGATCTGTCTTCTCCGACGGCAAGTGGCTCCACGTGGGGCTCAGCAGGGATCAGGTGCCGGACCCCGTGCCGGAGGGCGGGATGGCCCTTGCCTACGAGCTGGACGCACCGAACGCGGGCCCCTACGAGCTATGGCTCCGCCTGGGGTTCGAGTGGGTCCGGGCACCGCTCCAGTGGCGCGTCAACGGCGGCGAATGGACGCGCTTCGGCCCCGAAGACCTGACCACCAACCTGCTGGAGATCGGCGTGTGGGCGGAGGTCGGCTGGGGCAGACTCGGCTCCGTCGACCTCCGAGAGGGGCGCAACGTGTTGGACATCCGTTGCGTGGAGCCGGGCCGTGACGGCAGGCTTGTCATCGGCCTGGACTGCATCGCGTTCGTCGAGGGCGAGGGGAACTTCACGCCCGAGGGCGTCCTGCGCCCCGGCCAGCAGTACGACGCAGAAATCGACGGCCTCGCCGCCGGGCACGTCTTCCGGCTCCCCGCACGCAGCGAGGGCGCGACCCGCGTCGAACTGCCGCTGGACGGGCCCTGGCAGGTCGCACGCCACGACGATCCGGACATGGACGTTGACACCTACGAACCGGTCAAAGCGCTGCCGAGCCCGGACGATTACGAGCTGAGGTGGCGCGGGATCAACGTGCCCGGCAACGCGCGCAGCCGCGCGGACCTCAAGTTCGGCCACCGGCTACTCTACCGGGCGCGCGTGGAGGTGCCTGCCACGTACGAGGGACGCGGTTTCTACCTGCATTTCAGCGGGACGAACTGGATCGCCGGCGTCTTCGTCAACGGCCAGTATGTCGGCGGTCGCCAGTCCGTCCTCGTGCCATGGGACGTGGACGTCACGCGAGCCGTCCGGCCGGGCGAGGTCAACACCATCACCGTCGGCATCAAGAGCAGTTGGTATGCCCTGCAACCCGGCCCGGACGAGACGATGGACCACGTGCGTAACCGGCCCTACGAAGGCGACTTCAAGAGGAATTACCGTTTCGTCGACGCCATCTACCCGTCCAGCAAGGGCGAAGGGGACGGCCTGGCGGTTGGCATCGTCAATCCCGTCCGGCTGGTTGTGACAGGTCCCGCCTACACGTCGGACATCTTCATCCGCACCAGCGTCGAGATGAAGCGCCTTGAGGCCGACGTTACGGTCACCAACACCACGGACGAAGACGCTCCCCTGGTCGTGCTCTGCGAGGCCGTCAACGAGAAGACGAACCAGGTCGAAAAGGCGTTCGGACCGACGAATGTCACCGTGCCGGCGGGCGAGAGCGAGATCATCTCCCTGGGCGGCGCGTGGGAGGACCCGAAGCTCTGGTGGCCGGAAGACGATCCGGACCTTTACGTCATGCGCACCAAGGTGATGCGCGGGCGCCACACGATGGACATCCACGAGCAGTTGTTTGGCTTCCGCGAGGTGTCCATCACGGGCAAGGACTTCCTGCTCAACGGCATCCCGTGGCACTTCTGGAACTGGGTGGACGTGGGCCACGCGGACACCGAGGAGCAGTGGCTCGAGAACTGCCGCGCCCACAACGACCGCTTTCATCGCATCGCCAGCGATCACGATCACCTCTGGGGTTACCGGGAGAGGGCGCTGGAGTTCTTCGACCGCCACGGCATACCCGGGCGGCTCTCGACGTGCATCGACGGCATGTTCATCACGCATGATCTGGCCAACCCGCTGGTCTGGGAGAACTTCAAGAACCACGTCCGGCAGGTGGTCGCGGCCTATCGCAACCATCCGAGCGTGATGATGTGGAGCCTGGGCAACGAGCTGATCTACATCACTTCCCGGCTGGCGTACAACGCGCAGGACAACCTGAAGTGGATGGCCAGGGCCCAGGAGCTCAGCGACCTGGCCAGGGAGCTCGACCCCACGCGCGCCGGCTTCCAGGACGGAGGCGGCGACCTGAACCGCCTGGGCGAGATCAACTGCCAGCACTACTCCTGGCCTCAGGGCGGCTCCGTTCCCACCGAGTCCTACTCCTACCGACTGAGAGAGGGCGAGTGGGTGCCGACCGGAACCTGGGACAGGAGCACGGACCAGTACGCTTGGGACGGCAACCGGCCGCTGGTGCAGGGAGAGGTCTTCTACTACTCGGGCAACGTGTCTGCCATGGCCTGGGTCGGAGGGCCGGACGTCTACCGGGGCAAGAGCTACGCCGACGCGGCGGCGGTCCGCTATGCCCGCATCGGCATCGAGGGCGCACGCTGGCAGGGGGTGACGGCCATCTGCCCGTGGGTCGGCGCCCTGCTGGAGGCGCTGGTTTCGTTCGAGCCTCGCGCAGCCTTCGTGCGCGAGCACAACTCCTGCTTCTACCCCGGCTCGAGCATGCGGCGCACCGTCAAGGTCTTCAACGACGGCCACCAGGAAGATCCCCTTACGCTCGAGTGGAAAGTGGTGCTGGACGGCCGCGAGACGGCCGCCGGCCGGAAGGTCTACAACGTGCCGCCTGGCCGGGCCGAGCAGGACGTCGTCGAAGCGCCGCTGCCCGCCGTGGAGGCCCGGGCCGACGGACAGCTCGAACTTGACCTCTACGCACGGGGAGAGCGCGTCTTTCACGATGCCAGGCCCGTCAGCGTGTTGCCCTTGCTCGGCAAGATCGAGGAACTCGACGCCGACGAGCTCTGCGTCTACGACCCCGGGGAGACCGTGCGCGCGTGGCTGGATGGCGTTGGGCAACCCTACACGGCGGTCGAGGCGCTGGACCGACTGCCGGACGCGGCCAATGTCTTGCTCATCGGGCCAGACGCCTTGGGCGCGGATGGCAAGGACGCTCAGGCGCGGGCCATACGCGACTTCGTCGGGGCGGGCAAGACGGCCATCCTCCTGAAGCAGCAGCACGCGCTCGAAGGTGACGACCTGCCGGTGGGCGGCGTGCAGCTTGCAGGGCGCAGGCCGGACCAGGCGCCGCGGCCGGAGTTCCGCGCGGCCGGCGGGCAGTCCGGCCGCATAGCCTTCCCCGTGGCGCTGGCCCATCCCGTGCTGGCGGGGCTGAGGGAGAGGGACTTCTTCACGTGGGCGGGCGATGAGATGGCCTTCGCCATGAGCTACGCGACGGCCGGCAGCGGCGCCATCTCGCTGGTGCAGGCCGGGCGCGAACTCGGCCTTGCGCCCATGCTCGAGATACCCGTCGGCCGGGGCAGCTACCTGCTCTGCCAGATGCTGGTGGCCGAAAAGCTCGGCGTCGAGCCCGTGGCCGACCGCCTGCTCCACAACATGCTGGCCTGGGCCGCCCGGAAGGCCACGAGCGAGCCCGGGAAGACCGTGGCGTACCTTGCCGATGACGAGCGACTCGGCGCGCTCCTCGGTCAGGTCGGTTTGAAGTACGACCACGCGGAGGACCTGGAAGACGCGCTTGTGCGGGAGGCGAACGTGCGCATCGTGCGGGCAACGCCCCTGGCGCTCGCCCGCCTGAGCGAGCGGAAACAAGAGCTGCGCTCCTTCTGCAACGGCGGGGGATGGCTGATGCTGGTCGGCCTGGACGAGGCCGGCCTGGAAGCGTTTGACGACCTGGTCGGCTTCCCCCATCGCATCCGCCCCTTCCGCCGCGAGGCCGTCGTGCTCCAGGCCAGGACCGACCCCCTGTTGCTCGGCCTGAGCGACCGCGACGTCAACATGGTCAGCGACGAGGTGCTGGCCTCCTGGAGGAACCTGTTCTGGGTCTCGGACCGCACCTTCTCCTCTGTCGTGGACGGTCGGGAGATCGCCTCGTTCGGCCAGGTGGGCAATGACTACCTGACCAAGCTCACCAACGGCCTCACGAACGAGGACTTCTGGCAGTACATCTGCTACTTCGGCGAGGGCGAGCAGCCGCCGCAGGTCGACTTCCGCTGCGACCGGCCCGAGACGTTCACGCGCATGAGCATCTGGGGCAGCGGCAGCTATTACTTCGCGAAGGACATCGAGCTGATCTTCGACGGCGACGAGGCCACGGCCGTGCCGTTCACCATGGAGCCGCGGACGGGCAGGCAGGAGATCGGCTTCGAGCCGCGCACTGCCTCGACGGTGGCGATCAAGATCGAGAGCTTCCACCCCGGCACATCCGACAAGAAGCTCGTCGGGCTGGACAACGTCGAGCTGTTCCGCCGCGTGCCGGGCGACTTCGAGGACCGGGTCGTCCTCCTCACGAAGCCCGGCGGCCTGGTCAAGTACCCCGTCGGCAAGGGCGGCATCGTCCTCAACCAGCTCGACTACGCAAGCGAGGACACCGAGGAGAACATCAGGAAGAAGGTGGCCATCTACTCCAACCTCCTGCGCAACATGGGTGCGAGCTTTGGCGAGTAGCCCGACGGGCAGACGCGAACGGCCGCCAGCCAATCGGGGCGGCGGGTCCGGCGGACGGCCCTGCGATGGGCCACGCGCAGGCCCGCCGAGGGCCCTATGGGGCCGGGCGGTCAGTTGGGCACTCTACGACTTCGCCAACACGATCTACTCCGCCCTCGTCGTGTCCTACGCCATCACGCTGCACGTGAAAGGTTTCACGGGAGTCGAGAAGTACACCTTCATCACCATGGCCGCCTCGCTCGTCACGAGCGGCCTGCTTCTGCCCTTCGCCGGCGAGGCGTCCGACCGTACGGGCCGGCCCAAGCGTTACCTGATCTTCCTGACGCTCCTCACTTGCACCTGCTGCGTGGCGATCAGCGCGGCCGGGACGGCCTGGCTCATCCTGGCTCTCTTTTTCGTGGCCAACTTCTCCTACAATTTCTCCCTGACCTTCTACGACAGCCTGCTCCCCACGCTGGCCCCGCGGGAGAAGCTGGGCGCCGTGAGCGGCATGGGCGTCGGGCTGGGCTACGCAGGGACGGCGTTCGCGATTCCCATCGGCTTTCTGGTCGTCGCCCGCTATGGGGGGGCAGACGCGCAACAGCAGCTCCGGCCGGTGTTCGCCGCGGCGGGCGGGCTCTTCTTCCTGTTCAGCCTGCCGCTGATCTTGTTCGTGCCGGAGAAGCGGGCGACGAAGCGGACGCCGCCGGGCGTGAGCATTCCGCGCCTGGCCTACAAGCGCGTGATGGTTACCCTCCGGGCGCTGCCGCGTCACAGGCCCGTCATGCTGTTCCTGCTGGGCAACTTCCTGTGCGTCGACGCCCTCAACACGGGCATCATCGCTTATGCGCCCTACCTGGTGAACGTGTTCGGGCTGGACGCCAGGCAGACGCTCTTGTGGATGCTGCCCTTCTCGCTCGCGGCGGGGGTGCTGGCGGTCGCGGGCGGATTGCTCAGCGACCGGTTCGGGCCGCGCCGGACGATGATTTCGGCCGGGATCTGCGTGCTGGCCGCCCTGCTCATCGCCGGCGTTGCGCGCAGCTTCCCGGTCTTCATCGCGAGCTTCGTGCTGCTGGGCGGCTACGGGCTGAGCACGATATGGGTGGCCGGCCGCAAGCTGCTGATAGAGCTCGTGCCGGAGGGGCAGATCGGCAAGTACTTCGGGCTCTACAACGTCGGCCACAAGTTGTCCATAGTCGGGGCGGTGGCCTTCGGCTTGGTAGCCGATCTGAACCTGCGCGGCATCGAGGCCGGCGGCTACCGCCTGGGCCTGCTGCTCCAGACGGTCCTGCTCAGCATGGGGCTTGTCTGCATCTACAAGGTGAGGTCCCCGGATGGATCGGGCCGCTGACAACCCGTGGACGGACCGCGTCGCGCGCGCCCTGTTCTTCCCGTACTTCGCGGTCATGCACCGCTTCAGGTGGTACGGGGCGGAGAACATCCCGCGCTCCGGCCCCGCCATCCTGGCTGCCAATCATCAGAGCTGGTACGACCCCGTGCTGATCAGCGTGGCCGCGAGCCGCCGGGTTGTCTTCCTGGGTTGGGACTACTTCTGCAACATGCCCGTCCTGGGGACCTTGATGAGGCTCGCGGGAACGATACCCGTCGACCTGGATGAACCCGAGCCGACGGCGCTGGCCCGCATGATCCGCGCGTTGGAACAGGGACGCCTCTGCGGCATCTTCCCGGAGGGGGGCCGCACTCGGGACGGGCTTCTCGAGAGACCCAAGGAAGGCGCCGCGACGCTCGCCCTTCGCACCGGGGCGCCTCTGATTCCGGTGACGATCTGCGGCGCCTATCGCGCCTGGGGCCGCGGCCACGCCCTGCCGCGACCCACGCCCATCTCGCTTCACTTTGGCGCGCCTCTGCACGTCCACCGGGATGCCGACGGGACCAGGGCCGATCCGCACGAGCGGCGGCGGGAGGTGACCTTCGAGCTGATGTCGAGGATCGCCGACGGCTTCAATGAGCTGGGACGGCCCGACCTCGCGCGGGCCTGCCAGGAGAGGCTGCGGAGCATGTGCCGTCGCGGCTGACGCCGCTGGAAAAGGCCGATGCGCGACCTTAGAATGTCCCGACCCGAGCGGCGGACAAGTCCGCCTTCCTTTCGGAGTGCCCCATCGTGCCCGAGCATGCACAGCCGCGCGCCGATCGAGAATACCCCGCAGGCGGCCTAACGCTGGCCGCGTGCCTGTGTGCGCTGTTCTTCATCTCGGGTTCGGTCGGCCTGGTCTACGAGGTCGCGTGGAAGCACGTCTTCACGATCGTGTTCGGCAACACGACCTACGCCGTGAGCGTGGTGATCTCGGTCTTCATGGCGGGTCTGGCGCTGGGGAGCTTCGTGTTCGGGAAGGTGGCGGACCGTGCGCGCCGGCACCTGCGCCTCTTCGCGTTTCTTCAGGCCGGGATAGCCGTCTCGGCCATCCTCGTGCCGCCCTTGCTGGAGCATGCTGAGGGACTCTATGGAACCGTCTTCCGGTCGTCCTACAGCCCCGGCCGGCTGATACTGGTGCAGGTGCCCGTCTCGGCGGCCATTCTGCTGGTGCCGACGTTCCTGATGGGAGGAACGCTGCCCGTTCTGAGCCGTTTCCTGGCCGCCCGGCGCCGGCAGGTCGGCCCTGCCGTCGGCCTGCTCTACGGGGTCAACACGTTGGGCGCGGCGGCCGGCGCGTTCCTGACCGGGTTCGTCCTCATCGAGGCGTTCGGCGTGCTGCGCACCGTCCACCTGGCGGCGGGCCTCAACCTGGCGGTGGCGGCCCTCTTCCTGCTGCTCGACTCCCTGTGGGGAGGGGCCGAGGTGCAGGCCGAACGGGCCGAAGCGCCGCAGAGTGCCCCGGCGGCGCTGAGCTGGGCGCACTTGGCGCTGCTGCTTGCGGCGGTGACGATTTCGGGCTTCGTTTCGTTCTCCTACGAGGTGCTCTGGACCAGGCTGCTGGAGTTCAAGTTCAGGACCACGGTCTACACGTTCAGCGTCATGCTGACGGCGTTCCTTCTGGGCCTCGGGCTGGGCGGCGCGGTGGTGGGGCTGGTCCGCAGGAACGTGCGCTCGAAGGCCTACTGGCGCATCTACGGTTGCCTGGAGGCCGCCGTGGGCGTCTGCGGCCTGGCGTCGGTCTTTCTGTTCTTCGTGCCGCGCATTGGGTACCACACCTTCGCCGGGCGGGCGCTAGCCCACCTGGCCGCCAGCATGGCGGTCATGATCGTGCCCACGACCCTTATGGGCGCGGCGTTTCCCATTGCGTGCCACCTTTTTGCCGCAGGCGTGGAGCGCACCGGCCGATCGGTGGGCAACATATACGTCTTCAACACGATCGGGGCGGTCAGCGGCGCACTGCTCACGGGATTCGTCCTGGTGGGCGCATTCGGCACGCAGAGCTCGCTGGCGCTCGTATCGTTCCTGATGGTGGCCAGCGGCAGTGCAATCCTGATCATGCGGGCCCCCGGTGCCGAAGCCACAGCCGGGAAGGGCATCCTGAGACGCCTGTCGCCGGTCGCACCGATCTGGGTCGTCGCTCTCCTGGTATGGGTCCTGACCCCGTCGGACCTGCTGCAAAGGTACTTCCTGGCCAACCAATCGGTCGCACTCGGCAATCCCGGCAAGGAGGTCTCCCTGGTCGGCTACGGCGAGGGGCCCGAGGGCGTCGTGGTCGTCAGCGAACTGAAAGGGCAGTACAAGGTGATCGCCGCTGGCGCCACGGACGTGGCCGGCACCAACTACATCCTGCGCAACACGCAGAAGCTTCAGGCCCACGTGCCGATGCTGATCCACCCGGACCCCAGGGCCGTCTGCCAGATCGGGTTTGGAAGCGGCGAGACCGCCCGGATCTTCGCCAGCTACGACGTGGACCGCTTCGACTGCGCCGAGATCAGCCCCGTCATGCTGGAAATGGCCAGAGAGCACTTCGGCGACATCAACGGCGACGTCCTGGATAACCCGAAGTGCAACATCGTGCTCATGGACGCAGCGGCCTATCTCAGGTATACCGACCAGACTTACGATGTGATCGCCAACGATGCCACGTGGCCCAGCCAGGCCGGTCCGGCCATGCTGTTCACGCTGGAGCACTTCCGCAACGGCCGGCGCTGCCTCAAACCGGGCGGCATCATGACGAGCTGGCTGCCGCTCGACATGCCGCTGCGGGACGTCAAGACAATCCTGAGAACGTTTCACGACGTTTTTCCGCACGTCTACGTATGGACCGCGCTGAACCAGGAGAACAAACACGCCCTCATAGTCGGCAGCGATGAACCGCTGCGCGTGGACGCGGCGCGCTTCCTGGCGCGATTCAACCGCTACGCCCGGGAAGACCTGAAGTCCGTCTACCTGGATGCCCCGGCCGTCTTCCTCGCCTGTCACCTGGCCAAGGTGGAGGGAATGGAGACCGACCTGGCGGATGCGCCCCTGCACCTCGACTACCGCCCTGTGCTGCAGTTCATGTACTCGCGCCTCTACGGGCTGACGGAAATGGTCGTCGACTGCTATGCGCTGCTGGCCGGGCATAGGGATTCGATCCTGAATCACCTGACCAACATGGATGGCCTGGAGAACGGCGGGGAGTTCGTCGAGAAGGTCAGGCGCATTGAGGCGGCCAACGACCACCTTCTGCGCGCGTTCACCTTGAGCCCTGAACGCAAGGCGCAGAAGACCGTCGAGATCAACAGAGCCCTGGAGCTGGCTCCCGAGCACCCTGCTGCTGCACTGGTGGCGGCGGCACAGGAACGCCTGCGCCTGAGCGCGGATGTCGACCTCACGAGCCTGCCTCTGGCGGACCTGCGGGAGCGCGCCCGAGCGTTGCTCCGCTACGGTCCCTACGACAGGGCCCTGGCGGCGCTCGAGGAGTGGGTCGCCAGGGAGCCGGCTTCGGCGGAGGCCCACAGCGCGCTTGGGACGTGCTTGCTGCTGATGGGCCGGTTCGAGGCGGCCATCCAGCATCTGAGCCAGGCGACGGCGCTCGACACGTCCTCGGCCGACACCCACTTCAACCTGGGCGTCGCTTACATGCAGACGAATCAGCCGGCAAGAGCCGTTGCGGCGCTGCGGCAGGCCATCACGCTGGCCCCCGGCATGGCCAGGGCTCACGCCCAGCTCGGCACGGCGTACGGCATGCTGAGACAGGTGGGGCCCGCCGTGCAGCACCTACGCCGCGCCGTGTTTCTTGACCCGGAGCTGCCGGACGCGCGCCGCAACCTGGGGATGCTGTATGTCCAGCTTGGCGACCTCGGCAACGGGGTGCGCCACCTGGAAACGTCGCTTGCCCTGGGGCTGGAGGCGCCGAGCACTCATCGCCTGCTCGCCGAGGCCTACCGACGGATGGGCGATCCAGCCGCTGCCGAGCTTCACCTCAAGAGGGCCGCTGAACTGGAAGCCGCAGGCGAGACGCCGACCCGCGGGCAGTAAGCGAGAGGCGGAAAGGGGCGTGGGGGAGGCCGTCTGAGCGGGCGTGGCCGACTGCCCTCGGCCCGTCCCTTGTCTGTGCGACGGACTCCTCGGGATGACCACAAGCGGCGCTGTACCGGGCGGCAAGCGGAGCGTCGCGCTCGCACCCGCCCCGAGACCCACCGCGTTCAACGGACCACCGCTTCCTCGGGCACGACCAGCACGTAGTGCGAAAGGGACTGCCGGTGGCCCAGCGTCATCGGCAGGTACCAGGCGGACTTCGGTGCCTCGGGGTCGTCGACCGTCACTTCCTCCCAAACCTCGACGCACGGCTCCGCGCGCGGGCGACGCTCGATCTGCGTCATGTCCATCGGGATCTTCTTCTTTCCCAGGCCCCCGCGTTCGGTCTTGACCCAGATCTCGTAGTCGTTGACGACCGTGGCGACCCCGCCCAGGTTCTCGATGTCGATCTGCCATTCGCGGGCCTTCACCGTGGCCACTGCCTTCCGATGCTGCGCGGCCATGTAGTACGAAAGACCGACGACACCCCCCGCCGCCAGCAGGAACAACAGGATCGTCGCACCGATGACCGCCGGCAGCCGATGTGTCGCCATCCACACTATCGACGCAATCACGCCGATCACAATCGCACTAATGATCAAAGACCACACGGCTTCACCCCCGAGAAGAAGCAGGACCCGGGCATTCGAGAGACCCCGCCGCCGTACGCGGGGCGTATTATAGGCGCATGCGCCGGCACCGTCAACACTTCCACGAGCGCCAGACGTGCCCGGCCAAGGCCCTGCACACCGCATCATTGCGCGAGGGACCCTTCGTGGGGAGCGTCTTGTCTGAGCGCCTGTCCTGCAGAGCGATACCGCCGGTAATAGCTCCTTGGCTCATGGGGTTCCCGAAAGACTCCGGCCGGGCACCCAGCATTGGCTCCCGACCCGTGGTAAGCTAGGTGCGGCCGCCGGTGGCTGCAAGCACCGCGTGCAGGAGGTGTGGTCGAATGGGCAAACGCAGAGACGGCCCAAGGATCGCCGTGATCGGAACGTGCACCTTGTCGCCCTACAGCGTGTCGGATCCCGGGCAGCTTCTGGCGGACGGGCTGGCCATGCTAGATGAGATGGCGCGGCGAGCCGAGAAGCAGGGCTGGGGCCTCGACCTGGCCGTCCTGCCCGAGACGTTCGCCCAGGTTGGCAGACCGCGGGGGGCAGAGGCGGCGGAGACACTCGACGGCCCCATCGTCAGTGCGGTGGCCGAAAAGGCCAGGGCATACGAGACCTACGCGACCGTGCCGCTGCGGTTCAGAGATGGAAATGAGGTCCGCAATTCGGTCGTCATGCTGGACCGGCAAGGGGAGCCCGCGGGGATCTACCACAAGGTATTCGTGACCACGGCGCGCGACGGCTCGCTCGAGGGAGGCATCAGGCCCGGCACCGAATTCCCCGTTTTCGAGCTGGACTTCGGGCGCGTCGGGGCTCAGATCTGCTACGACGTCTTCTTCGAGAACGGGTGGCAGGCTTACGACGATCAGGACGCGGAGCTTGTGGTCTTCTCTTCCGCCACACCGCTGGTGATGGCCCTGAGGTCTTACGCGTTTCGGCACCAGTATTACGTCGTCTCTTCCGTGCACGAAGTGCCGTCCGTCATCGTTGATCCCATAGGCCGCGAAGTGGCCCGGACGACGGCCGACAGAGAGCCCGTCCTGGCTCGCGTGGACCTCGATTACCGCGTGGTGCGCTGGAGTTCGCTGCAGGATTACGGCAAGAGTCTCGGCGAGAAGTACGGCGATCGGGTCAACCAGGATTGGCATTACGAGGAGCACATGTGCCTGCTCACGTCCCGGGACCCCGAGCTGCCGGTTCGCGAAGTCATGGACCGAGAGGGACTGGGGACCCATCGGGAAGACCTGCTGGAGACCGTCCCTCTGCAGGACGCTGCCCGCGGCGGGCCCCCTCCGGGCGGCACCCCTCGAATTGGCAACACCAAGAGGTGATGGTATGCCTCTGATCGACTTGCGTAGAGCGGGTCGGAGAATCGAACGAGTCCACAACCCCGTCCGGATCCCGGACACAGGCAGATAGGAGCTTCCCATGTTTCGCGACGTAGTGCTGCAGGACACGCGCCCGGAGGAATGGCCGGACATCAGGCAGCGGATATGCGAGCGCGTGCTGGGCTCGATGGGCACGCCTCCCGACGTGGTGGTCGAGCCCCACTACGAAGTCATGGAGGAGTACGAGAGGTACGGGCTGAGGCACCGCAAGATACGCTATCGCGTGATGCCCGACGAGTACGGGCTTGCCGTGATCGTCCTGCCGGAGGGCATAGGCGAGCGCGAGCCGACGCCGGCAATCGTGGTCTGTCACGGCACGTACGGAGGCAAGCTCGGGAAGAACGGCCCCCTGACCGTGGACGGGCCTGAGTGCGCCTACGCCATCGAGCTGGCCCAAAGGGGGTTCGTGACCGTGACCCCCGACAACTATGAGTTCGGCGAGCGCGTGGCGCGTGGCGAGGACGTGTCCGAAGACGAGATCAACAGGCGCTACGTCGAGTCGATGGAGCGTTTCAACCGCGAGCATCCGGAGTGGTCGCTGGACGGGCGGCGCATCTGGGAGCACCAGCGGCTGCTGGACCTGATGGGCGGGCTCACCTACGTGCGGTCCGGCGCGTACGGGGTCACCGGCAACTCGCTGGGCGGGCGGATGACCATCCTCCTGGCGGCGCTCGACGAGCGGGTGGCCGCCGCCGTGCCCTCGACCGGAATCAGCCCGAACCTGACGAACATCTACCGGATGGTGGGCGGCAGCGCGGCCAGCAGGTCCATGCCGCGCTTCATCCAGCACTTCCGGGAGGCCGCCGGCAAGATGCTCTATGACTACCAGGACGTGATCGCCCTGTGTGCGCCGCGTCCGTTGCTGGTCGTGGAGCCGTATAACGATGCATACAACCCGTACATCCAGGCGAACTTCCAGTGCTACGTGATGGGCCAGCGCGCCTACGCACTGCTGGGCAGGCCGGAAGCCTTCTGCGCCCTGACGCATGGCGACGGCCACGCCACCACGGACGACGTGCGGGAGTTCGCCTATCGCTGGTTCGAGCGCTGGCTCAAGCCACGACCATAGCAACCCCCTTGCGGAGTCGGAGGCCCGGGAAATGCAGACGGCAGCCATCGAGGCAGGCCTGGTGGAAGCCATGGAGGGGCTCGAGGTCATCGACTGTCACGAGCACCTCGGGCCGGAGGAGACCCGAACGCGTCGTGACGTGGATGCCTTTGACATGATGTTCTCCTATCCCCGCCTGGACCTGCTCTCGGCGGGGATGTCCGAACGGGACTGCCAGTCCCTGCTCGACCGGCAGCTTCCGCTGGAGCGCCGCTGGTCCATGCTGAAGCCCTTCTGGGAGCAGATACGGTGGGGGTCGTACGCGGAAGTCGTGCGGCTGAGCGTGCAGAGGTTCTACGGTTTCGAAGACATCAACGACGATACCTACCTGCCCCTGTCCGAGGCCATGGCAAAGGCGAATACGCCCGGCATCTACGAGCGGGTGCTGCGGGATGCGTGCCGCATTCGGACTGCGCTGACCCAGTGCGGCACCACGCAGACGGGCACGCCCCTGCTGACGCCAACTGTGGCCGCGGGCTACAGGTTCTCGCAGACCGATCCGTACCCGTACCAGCTCTTGCTGACGCGGGAGCAGCTCGTCTCGCCCCGTTGGTTGCAGGGCGAGGAGATCGGGTCGCTGGACGCCTACCTCGAAGCCTTCCGGGATTACCTGAGCCGTTCGAAGGACGAGGGCGCCGTGGCACTGAAGATCCCCGGCATAACGACCGATCCGCCCAACCGGCCCGAGGCGGAGTCCGCATGCGCGAAGCTCCTGGACGGGCGGGAGTCACGTCTGCCGGGACTCAATCCGCTTCAGGATTACGTGCTGGACAGGATGGTCGGGATCGCCACCGAGCTCGATCTGGTGGTCGCCGTGCACACCGGGTACTGGGGCGATTTCCGCAATGTCGATCCCCTGAACATCATCCCACTCGTGCAGCGCCACGCCGAGACCCGGTTCGACGTCTACCACCTCGGCTACCCGTGGCCGAGACAGGCATTGATGCTGGGGAAGCGGTTCCCCAACGTCTGGCTGAACTTCTGCTGGATGCATGCGATTTCGCCCCGGTGCGCGGTTGCCATGCTCGACGAGGCCGTGGACACCGTGCCGATGAACAAGATCCTGGCCTTCGGCGGCGACTACAGCCATCCCGTGGAGCAGGTCTACGGCCATCTTGTGCTGGCGCGCAGGGACGTGGCCCGCGTGTTCGGGCGGCGGATCGCGGAGGGACAGATGTCCGAGACCGAAGCCCTGGAACTCGCCCGCAAGTGGTTCTGGCAGAATCCCAAGGACCTCTACCGCCTCGACGTGTGACGGCAGCGCCCCATCAGCCGGGATGGTGGAGGGTGACCATGCTGAGCGGCGGCAGGCGAAGCTGCACGCAGCCGCCTTCGACCGGGACGTCGGCCAGCCGCTTCATCCCCTCGGTGGCCGACGTCCGGTGGAGCTGCATGGTCCGCACGCGGGGATCCTGCGCAAACCTGACCGAGACGGGCTGCTCATCCTCGCCCGGGTTGAGCAGGACGACGGTGAGGGCTCCGCCGGCCTCGTGCCCGAAGGCGCTGGCCTGCACCGCCCCGTAGGCCGGGCTGGCGTCCACGCGCACGGCGCCCGGACGGATGAAACGCGAGTAGTGCAGCACGGCGTAGGTCTTCGGCGTGTAGGTCACCTCGCCCCTTCGATAGACCATCAGGTGGTGTGTGTCCCTGCTGCCGATGACCTGCCACGGCACGTAGGCGGAGACGTTGCCGGCGACCAGGGCGTTGTGGATGCCGGTCGCGACGCCGTTGAGGAGCGGCTCGGGCCAGTCGTGCCCGCCGGTGCCGCCTTCGGTGATCCAGAATGGCTTGCCATATTCCTGCACTAAGTCCCAGAACTGGCGCGAAGAGTTGGCGGACATCTCAGCCTCGAAGCCGTTGTCCGCGTAGCCGTGCGTGGCGAACACGTCAAGCTGCTCGGCGGCCGCCGGGTCGCTCATGATGGCACGGATGTAATCGGGCGTTCCACCCTCGTAGAAGTGGCTGGTCATGGTTTCCGGGCCGAAGATCTTCACGTGCCCGTAGCCCTCCTCTTCCAGCATCCTGCCCAGGATGCCGACGATCCGTGCGTAGTCCTCCCCGTTCCAGACGCAGCTTTCGAACCTCTGCGTGAACTGCACCTCGTTGCCGGGGCTCACCGCATAGAGCGGGGCGCCGGCCGCCTCGTGAAGCTTCACCATCTCGACCAGCCACCGCGCGAAGTGCATGTAGTAGTCGGGCTTGACGCGGTTCGCTATCTCGCCGTAGGAGTGGGCCCGCACGGCGTTCGACTGCGTGTCCGTGACCTGCCCTGTCACCTTCATCCACGGCGGCGGGCTCCAGACGGTGCCGATGATCTTCACGTCCGGGTCCAGCTTCCGTATGCCCTTGCCGAAGTCGATGAATATCTGCCCGCGGCCGCCGTCGACAGACATGTCAAAGTCCTGCCAGCGGATGTCGCGCCAGTCTTCGACGGGGTTCGGGCAGACCGGCCCCCACAGGTTGCCCCGCAGCATGTTGAAGCCCAGGTCATTGACGTACACGCGCTGGAACTCCTCCGTGCGGTAGAGCTGCCGGTAGCGGCCCTGCCAGCTTATCAGGCACGTGCCGAAGCCCTCGATGGTCTGGTATTGCCTGGCGGTGTCCACCACTATCTCGGCTCCGGAGGCAGGCGCCGACGCCAACAAAATCGCAACGGCCATCGCGGTGAACCCATGGGCTGGGACCATTCGGGGGATCCTCCTTGCCGATCGAGCTCCTGTTCGCGGGCGCGTTCATTATGGAGCCACGCGGCGCGGACCGCAACCGGCCGAGCGGGCACTGGAAACGGCGTCACGGCAACGGTAGCCTGCAAGACTGGCTGCCTCAGCGGAACTGCGGCAGCCCTGTGGTGCGCAGGACCCCAGCCCGTCGGCAGCGGAGAGGGACTCTCATGGCGAAGAAGGGCAGGCTGAGCAAGGAGCAGGTGGACCGGCAACGGCGCATGAAGTGGTGGCACGAAGCGCGGCTCGGGATGCTGGTCGTCTACGGGCTGTATTCGCATCCGCGCTTCCTGGGCGCCGAGGACATGTACTGGGCGAGGGTTTCGGTCAAGGAGTATGAGAAGCTGGTTCAGGATTTCAGACCTCGGCCGGATGCGGCCCGGTTGTGGGCGGCGCTGGCGAAGAAGGCGGGCATGAAGTACGTGGTGCTCGCGGCGAAGCACGACGACGGGTTCTGCATGTGGGACACGGAACAGACGGAGTTCAACTCGGTCCGGATGGGGCCGAAGCGGGACCTGCTGAGGGAGAGCGTGGAGGCCTGCCGGGAGGCGGGGCTGAAGGTGGGATTCGGGTTCGTTCTTAACGACTGGCGGGACCCGGACTGCGTGCGCGCGGCCAGGAGCAAGCGCGCGCGGCGGCGGTACCTGGACTTCGTGCAGGGCTGCGTTCGCGAGCTGATGAGCAACTACGGGGAGATCGACGTCCTGTGGTATGACTACCCCGCGGCTATGAAGACGCCCGAGCTGTGGGAGAGCCGGAAGATGAACAAGATGGTCCGGGAGCTTCAGCCGGACATCATCATCAACAACCGTTCGATGCTTCCGGAGGACTTCGGCACCCCGGAGGGGCACATCACGCGCCAGGACCGCGCGTGGGAGTCGTGCATGACGCTGACGGGAACCGGGCTATGGGGCTGGCGGTGGGAACCGGAGGAGGATTGGGCGGCTCCGCGGGCGATCGTGGAGATGATCCGGCAGGCGACGAGCGGCGGCGGCAATCTGGTGCTGGACTTTGGCCCGGAACCGGACGGCACGCCGCCGAAGATCGTCGAAGAACGCTTCCTCCAGGTCGGCAAGTGGCTGAAGGGCAACGAGGAAGCGGTGTATGGAATGGTCGACCGCGTGGAGCGGGAGCATTTCCATCCGTGGCTGAAGTACGGCAGGTGGACGCGCAAAGGAAACGTCGGCTACTTCTGGTGCCGGCACTGGCGGGGAAGGGAGCTGGTCATCGCCGACGAGAAGACTGCGGTGAAGCGGATCAGTTTCCTGAAGACGGGCAAGCCGGTGGAGTTCACGTGGGAGCCGGGCAAGCTGGTGCTGAAGGGGCTCCCGGCGAAGGACCCGGACCCGATCGCACACACGACGGTGTTCAAGATCGAGTTCGACGGGGTGCCCAGGCGGATGCCGGACCACGGCTACCCGCTGGTCTGGTGCGGGCAGTGAAAGGGAGGGCCCCGCAGAGTCCTAGGTCCGTTGGCTGGCTCAGAGGCTCGAAGGGGCCGGCGAGCCACTCGCCTCCAAGGCCATCGTCGAGCGCGTCTTTGAGGCGGGTTACTGGCAGTCGCACGGCAGGACGCCTGATGGGACGGTCGACAGCGCGATCCTGCGGGAGATCCAGAGGCGAGGACGCCCGCTTCCGCAGCGCTTGCGTGACGGATGGCAAGGTGGCGCGCGGCAAGTTCGAGCTGGCCCGCTGACGCACCCATCAGGTCTCTCCTTCCGCCCCGCTCACCTCGGCTGGGGTTTTCTCTTGCGTCGGCACTTGATACAATTCTGATATGATCAAGAAGCATGCCAAGATTCCACATGCCTGTTGTGCCAATTGCCATTTCCTTGTACGACGTGAGCTTGCAGCCATCGGCCTCAGGGCCAGGGGTGACGGGAAGTCCTATAGGGTCGTTCTGTCCGCCGTGTCGCAGGAAGACCGGACAGCCTTGGTGAAAGGCAACCAAGTTGACAACACGGGCAGCCTTAGCTGCTTCAAAGAAGTATGGCGTGCCATAGGCAAGAGCAGCGACCAACAACAGGATGTGCAGGCTACGATTTACAGCAATCGGGGGGAGAGTTGCTTCTTCTATCCTTTCACCAAGGGGATGGATTGGGAGGCGGCAGCAGAGCTGGAACGGCGAACCTCGGATCGGCGCGAAGCAAGCCGTGACCGACTAATGGTGAAACGGAGTATCCGATGGACTGTTATTGGCGTCATAATGGCCGCGGTTATCGGTGCGACCATAACTGCCCTTCTTAGCGCTGCGCTTGACGACCATTTGCCGCCCTCTCAGGAGCCAAAGTCTGCTCAACCTTCCGCCCCGTAGACTGCTCCCGTCTCTGCATGATGACGTCGCAGTAGAGAGAGTCGATCTCCGTCTTGTGGGAGGGGCGGCCCAGGCGCTCGAAGGGCGCCTTTACTTCGAGAACGGGCTTGGCATCCCCGAGGCCATATTCCTGATGCGCGGCTTGGAACCTGTTCCTGAGGACAGGACGCTGAGTGTGGCCGCTGCCCAGACGTGGCTTCTGCAGTGCCACGATGCCCCCTTCACGATCACCTGCTCGTCAGACAGGAATCGCCCGGCCGTACGCTACGTCCCCTGCTGCGGCGCGTCCTTCGCTGGCCCGCCGTCTTGCTCGCCCGACTGCAGCTCGCCGAGTAGCTCCGTGGCCCGCTGGAGCGCAGGCTCGGACTCGGGCTTCAGCGCTCTGTCCGCGAGGTGCCGGGTCAGGTTCTCGCTGGCGATAGCCAGGTACGGCGCGAAGGCGCGCGGCCAGCGCTCGGCTAAGCCGGTGTAAAGCTGCACAGACTCTCTCGCCGCCTCCAGCGCCTCCTCGCGACGCCCCAGCTCGCTGAGCCGGTTCCCCAGGTTGTTGAGGCTCATGGCCAGCTTGGGCAGGAAAGCGTCCGGACGCGACGTGGCCAGCTCGCGATAGATGGCGCTTGCCTCCTGGGCCGCCGTTAGCGCCACCTGCCGACGCCCCAGCTCACTCAGGAACGCGCCCAGGTTGTTAAGGCTCCCGGCCAGATTGGGCAGGAAGACGTCGGGCCGCCACTTCGCCAGCTCCCGGTAGATGTCCTTCCCCTCCCCTGCCGCCGTCAGGGCCTCCTCGCGACGCCCCAACTCGCTCAGGCACTGGCCCAGATTGTTGAAGCTCCCGGCCAGGTCGGGCAGGAAAACGTCGGGCCGCGACTTCGCCAGCTCCCGGCGTATCTTAACAGCCTCCTCTGTCGCCGCCAGGGCCTCCTCGCGACGCCCGAGCTCACCCAGGCGGTTCCCCAGGTTGTTCAGGCTCCCGGCCAGGTCGGGCAGGAAAACGTCCGGCCGCGACTTCGCCAGCTCCCGGCGTATCTTAACGGCCTCCTCTGTCGCCGCCAGGGCCTCCTCGCGACGCCCGAGCTCACCCAGGCGGTTCCCCAGGTTGTTAAGGCTCCCGGCCAGGTCGGGCAGGAAAACGTCGGGCCGCGACTTCGCCAGCTCCCGGCGTATCTTGACAGCCTCCTCGGCCGCCTCCAGCGCCTCTTCGCGACGTCCCAACTCGCTGAGGCAGTTCCCCAGGTTGTTGAGGGTCATCGCCTGCTGCGCCGCGTTGCCGATCCGAGTGGAGATGGCCAGGGCATCCCTGTAAAGACCGAGTGCCGCCCGGAAGTTCGCGCTTCGCGCCGTATGGTCCGCGGCGGCAAGCTCCGTAAGGGCGTTGGCCTGGGAACCGAGCGCGGCGGCGACCCCCTCCTCGTCACCCGCCTCTCGCGCGTGCTCGGCGGCGCCCCTGGAGGACTCTACGGCGGCCCCGAACCGCCGCAGCTCGTACTGTGCGTTCCCGATCTGCAGGTACAGGGCGCCCCGACGCCGCGGGTCTGACTCGTCTCGTAAGGCAGCTCGGAAGCGCTCGATGGCACCGGGCAGGTCGTGCTCCTCGACCCGGCGACGGCCCTCCTCGAAGGACGCGCGTACACGCGGGTCAGGCGTCTGTGGCAGCCCGTCCACGTAGAAGTAATGGCTGATTGTGACCGTGACTCTGGGATCGCCTTCGACATGCACGGGGCTCGCCCTTGAGCCGTCGCCGGCCTGCACGATGCCGTGATCCGTTCCAACGCCGACCCGGCTGCCGGGACTCGCACCCACCGGCAGGTCGATTGCAGGGCCTTCCTCGGATGTGGGAGACTGCACGGCAGCCGTTCCGGCCGGTTGGCGGCCCCCGAAGAGACGGCGAATCAGCCGCCAAAGACGCCGGCGAAGCCACAGGATGACCGCAGCGATGAGAATGGCCGCCACGGACTGCCAGACCACCCGCTCGGATAGGAACTCCTTGACTTCCTGCCACGAGACCAAAGCCTACCCCTCCCCCGCTCATGGCGCGGCGAACTGGCACCTTAGCACGGCCATTCTCGCACACCGTTGTTGTTTGTCAACCGCCGCGCGCAACGCACGTTGCGTCGGTGGGGGCGGTTCGCAGCAACGCGGTAGCGATCAGTGACGCCGCCGCCGGGCCGGCCAATGGTCCCAGAAAGGCGGCGGGCGGAGCCACCTTCTCTCCGCCCGCCGTTTGCTGCTCTTGAGCCGAGCACACGGGCCGGCATGGTATCGGGCAGGCTGATCGCCTTCTCCGCCGGGGTGCCCCCGAACGCAACGCCCCCTGAGACCGCAACGGCCGCGGCGGTCTGCGTCGCCTTCTTGAGGAACTCGCGGCGTCCCAGCTCCTTCGCCATCTCGGTGATCCCCTCTCTACTCCGGAGTCCTCCCACCGCAGGGGAACATGTAGTCTGCGTCAGCGTCGGTCGAGACGCGGACGATCCGCCGCTAAGGGTCTGCAGCCAGATGCCAGTCGGGCGCGTCAGCCATGACACTCGCATTGATCTCCAGCAGCTTGTTCTTGAGGCGAGCGACAACGTCTGGGAGTTGTTCTGCGAGATCCTGTTCTTGTTTGGGATCTTTCACCAGGTCGTAGAGCTGGTACTGCTTGTAGTTGCCGCTCTTGACGATGGGAATCCAGGCTTCCTGAAACATGGTTAGACTGAGAATCTCGGCCCGGAGTCTCCGAGTCTCGTTGGCTTGTCTGCCGTTGTTCCTCCGAAGCAGTTCCTCGTAACGGTCTGTCTTGGATCTGATCTTCTTTTCGTCTCGGGGAAGATCGTAATCGCGAGCTGCAACGAGCGCGTAGTCGCCGTCACGTATCCCAACCGCGGGATAGGACTGCGCCAAGTGCCAGAACATCGGCTGGTGCCGTCTGAACTCCTGGTGGCGGTTCGTCAGGATGGGTGACAGATCGGATCCGTCGAGGTGAACGCCCCTGGGCTTCTCGATCCCGAACAAGCCGCATACCGTCGGTAGCACATCGACCAAGCCGCCGGGTTCCGATTCAACCCTTCCTTGGGGAATGGTTCCCGGCCAACTGATGATCCCGGGCACCCGGATGCCACCTTGATAGTTTGAACCCTTGGAGCCGCGGAGGCCGCCACAGCGATCCGCGCGATAGCTGCCGTTGTCGGAGGAATAGATGATCAGAGTGTTCTCCGGCGAATCGATTTTCTCCAGCTTGGTCAGCAAACGGGCGATGGCGCGGTCCGTGTTGTCGATGGTGGCCGAGTAGATTGCCGCCTCATCGTTCAGTTCGCCGTACTGGGAGACCATCTCGTCCGGCGCCGCAAGGGGGGCGTGCGGTTCGTGGAACCAGACATTGAGGAAGAACGGCTTCTCGGGGTCGCGCTTCCTCTCCAGCCACGTGATGGCCTCGTCGACGACTATCTGACACGCATAGCCTTCGGTCTCACCGACGGGTTCGCCGTTGCGGATGAGGTTGTCCGGATCCTTGTGGCTGGGCCCGGCGTTGTTCAACGTGGCGAACCAGTAATCGAATCCGTGATCGGTCGGAGTCGGTTTCTTTCGGTTCCAGGTTGGGAGTCCCAAGTGCCACTTGCCCATGTGCGCGGTTGAGTAGCCCTGGCTCTTCAACACCTCTGCAAGGGTCACCTCCCGTTCCAACAGGTGCGATTCCTGGTATTGATCGAAGATCCAACTGTAAACACCGGCACGAATGTGATGCCGGCCGGTCATCAGCACTGCCCGCGAAGGCGAACACACCGCGCATCCCGAGTAGAAATCCGTGAAGCGCATGCCCTTCGCAGCCAGGCCGTCGAGCGCGGGGGTTCTCACGGGACCGTCATAGCAGCCGATGTCCCCCCAACCCAGGTCATCAGCCATCAGCACGACGACATTCGGACGCCGCTCGGCAGAAACGGTCGCCGACATGACAACGCCCCCTGAAACCGCAACGGCCGCGGCGGTCTGCGTCGCCTTCTTGAGGAACTCGCGGCGCCCCAGCTCCTTCGCCATCTCCGTGGTCCCCTCTCTATTTCGGAGTCCTCTTCCCGCAGGCGAACATGTAGTTCGCGTCGGCGTTCGTCGAGACGCGGACGGTCGAACCGTCACTCAATCGATACATGTAGAGCTGATTCTTGCCGGTCACGTTGCAGTGGTAGACGACGGCGCTCTCGTCCTTCGTCCATCGGGGGTAGGGCCGCGCCAATCTGGCTGAAGAAAGCGGCGGGCGGAGCCGCCTTCTCTCCGCCCGCCGTTTGCTGCCCTTGAGCCGACCACCGCAGCGTGCGGCCATCGGCTGGTCAGTGGCATCAGCCCACGTAGGCCGTCAGGCCGCCGAACGTCGAGGGCGTGGTCTTGACCCAGCCGTAGGCGTGAGCGTCGCTGACGTAGAACTGCCCCGTCGCGGCGTGGATCACGTCCGTGTCGCCGTCGGTTGCATCCTCGCGGATTCGGCCGCCGACCGTGATCGTGCCCAGCGTGTTGCCCTCGATCGTGCTGTTGTAGAAGTCGCGTCCGGCATACAGGCTGCTGAAGCGTCCATCCTCGGCGAGGACCTCGCTGTCGGTCACGGTGCCGCCGGCCCACAGGGAACCGAAGTTGCCGGCGGTGACGTCGATCGTGCTGCCTACCACGCTGTCGCCGACGGCAACCGAGCCGAGGTTGCCCATGACGCTGACCTGGCTGGTCAGGTTCGCCGACGCGTAGATGCTGCGCAGGCCGAACGAGTTGAGGGACGAGTTCAGAATGCCGCCGCCCGTGGCCTGAACCGAACCGATCTGGCCCGTGAAAGGCGCCGTCCCCTGCACGTCGACGGCAAGGCCGTCTATCCCTCCCGTTATGGCCTGCAGGCTCCAGAGGTTGCCGTCCTCGACGTAGATGTCCGTGCCGCCGCCGCCCAGTATGTTGGCGACGATGGACTGGACGGCGTTGATCGTCGAGCCGGCCGAGATGTAGCGTGGGCCCGTCAGGTCCAGATCGCCGCCGTAGGACATTATCGTCCCGATGGTGCCCGCGGACGTTATGGTGGAGGCGATGCCTCCATGGAGCGCCTGGACCGTGCCTATGCGGTCGCCGAAGTCGTTGCCGGCATGGATCAGGGGGCTGGTGATGGAGCCGTCGCTCCAGCCGCCGCCCGTGCTCAGGCCCTGGGCCATCACCGTGCCGATGCTGCCCGTGGCGGCCTCGATGTTGCCCGAGATGCCGCCGCCGATGGCCAGAACAGCGCCGATGCTGCCGGTGGCCGTAACGTCGCCCGTGATGTCGCCGCCCGACCAGCCGGCTCCCACGTTCTTGGCCTGGGCCAGGATCGTGCCGATGTCACTGGACAGCAGCACGACGTCGCCGTTCAGGTCCCCGCCGAATACCTGGAGGAAGGGCAGGTTGCCGTCGACGACGATGTCGCCGTTCACGTCGCCCTGGAAGAGGAGGGCGCCGGCGTTCCCGCCGCTGTAGACGGCGGTCGGGTCGTAGGTCAGGCCGTCGCCGTCCACGTCGGACGACAGGGCCCAGCCGCCGGCAGTAACGAAACGGTTGACGTCGCCGCCGCGGACGGTTCCCTTGAGCGAGAGGTAGTTCACCGGGCCCTCGCTCAGGACGAACCCGAAGGGCGTGGTCGCCGTCCGCAGGTCAACCACGCTGTCAAGCGCGGCATTGTTGTCTACGACGAAGGCCAGGTCTTCCGTCTCCGAGCCGTCGCCGTAGAGGATGATGGCCTGGACGGTGCTGCCGGCCCCCGGAAGGACGAGCACGTCCGTCACGCCGGGCACGTACTGCGCGGCCGACCACGCGACGTCGGGGTCGCTGATGCCGTTAGAGGCGTCCATGTCATAGACGCTCACCAGGGCGCCGCCGATGTTGGCGGCGTCGATGAGGATGAAGTCCACCCGCCCGTTGGCGTCGGCGTCCAGGCTCCAGGCGCCGTCGTCGTCCTGCGCCCGGGCCAGGTAGGTGTAATTGCCCGACTGCCACGCGGTGGTGTCCACGACGACCTGCCAGCCGCCGGCGGCGCTGCTGTCCGTGCCGAGCGGCAGGTCTTCGCCCGTCTCAAGGACGCCGCTGTGGTTCACGTCGCGCCAGAACTCGACCAGGGCCACGGTTCCGTCCGCATCGGCAACGCCGGTCGCGGCGAGCGTCAGCACGTCGCCCGGCAGGATCGGATCGGGGCTGTCGGTCAGGGCGGCTATGGTTGGCCGCTCG
>Ga0114922_10000656_pt1 | contig 33220 bp, 35 predicted proteins | sample AartaG_FD_100975 | JGI IMG/M metagenome (GOLD analysis project Ga0114922, IMG submission 100975) | Deep subsurface microbial communities from Aarhus Bay to uncover new lineages of life (NeLLi) - Aarhus_00045 metaG | ecosystem: Environmental > Aquatic > Marine > Oceanic > Sediment | place... | reverse complement strand
TGTTTTTATTTTTAATTTTAATCGCCATTTTTTTACTCTCCGAGCGAGCCGATCTCACAGCATCTGCTTCGTTACAGGGCACTTGCGGTGAAGTACCACAGCTTCATACCCTGTGCCTCGCATTTGCAGCAACCTCGACTCGTGAATAATCCAGGCTAGAAAGGAGATTATAGCAGAATTAACTCGCCTCGTGAATAATTCAGGTGAAATAGATTTACTTAAAGAAAATTTGAATTACAGGGATTCGTCCTAGTTCCAGCGCCCCCGGCCGTAGCCCTGGGGGTACCATTTACCCAGTCCGGCACCGCATGGTCCCCTGCCGTATCGAGCCCTGGGGTCATATCGGTAACTTCCACGATTAAAGCGGCTTGTACCTCTGGCAACGCCTTGTCCGCGGCTGTAATAACCTTGACTGCGCCCTAAATAGTTACTCCCGTATCCTGTCCCATTGCCACGTCCACGGCTGTAATAACCCTGACCCAGTGTTCCAACGCCGCCTCTGCTGCCGTAATAACCTTGGCCGCGCCCTAAATAGTTACTCCCGTATCCTGCCCCATAGCCGCTGCCTCTGCCGTAATAACCTTGGCCCATTCCTCCTTGTCCGCGGCCGTAATAGCCTCTGCCAGTGCCCATTCCATAGCCATAGTAAGAGTCAAATACAGCCCTTTGGTCTTCGGTCAATAAACCTCTGATATTTTCCTCATGAGCAATTTCTTTTTTTTCGATCTCTTCTTCAAGCGAATAAATTTCTTCCCAGGCCTTATCTATTTTAGTATGGTTAGGGCTTCTCTGAAGCTCGAGTTCATCAAGTTTTAAATAATTTGTTCTAAGCTTGGAAAATAGCGGGGAAAGTGATTTTTCAAGTTCGATTTCAAGTTTATCCATCTTTTCCAGCTGCTTTTGGGTCAGATTTAAATCATAAGGATCATTATTAATCCTGGGATTATCTCTATAATATCTCTGGGCGAAAAGTTGTTGTGATAGAAAAAGAAAGGAAATAATGATTGCAAATGATATGATGAATGTTTTTTTCATGATTTTTCCTCCTTAATAAACATAAAAAATGTTATTTTATTTATTATATTACAGATATAATATAAAATCTATTGAGCACATTGTCAATGATTTCCCAGGATGCATGGGGCCTGCAGCAGCTAAGGGCACTGCAAGAGCGCAATTTAAGACAAAGCCTTGGGGATTAGAAAGAATATGCGCATAAAAATAATTGGAACTGAATCATTAGGAGTTCGGGGTCTTTGCTGTGTAATTGAGACAGGGGACCGCAAGATAGTTATGGACCCTGGGTTGGCTCTGGGGTATCAACGTTTTGGTTTGCTTCCCCACCCCCTTCAGGTAGCAGTTGGAGAGAGAATACGCCTGGAAATAATTGAACATATAAAAGACAGTACTGACATAGTGATCAGCCATTTCCACGGTGACCATTGCCCTCTGGTCAAGGCAAATCCATATCAGCTTGCCGCTTCTAAAGTTAAGCCGTTTTTTTACATGCCCAGGCTATGGTGCAAAGGGACTCAGGGCCTTTCGGCTGCAATGATAAAACGATGCGATAATTTATCCAGATTCATGGGGCGGGAGCTCCCCAATGCTGAAGGAAAGGAGACGGGGCCCTTGAGTTTCTCCCATTCTGTGCCGCATGGAGAAGGGAAAAAAGCCCCTGGGACAGTGATGATGACGCGTGTTAAAGATGGAAAAGAGGTATTTGTGCATGCCTCAGACATTCAGCTATTAGATAACAGGCCTGTATCGCAAATACTTGATTGGCAGCCAAATATAGTGCTGGTTTCAGGGCCTCCTATATATTTAGAACATATAACGGCGGCAAAACGTGAAAAAGCCTGGCGCAATGCCATCCAATTGGCAGAACAAGTCGATAATTTGATTATTGACCATCATCTTCTTCGATGTGAAGAGGGATTTCGTTTTTTAGACAAGCTTTCGTCTAAAACTGGGAATAAGATCATATGTGCTGCCGATTTTATGGGATATAGTAGATGCCCGCTTGAGGCCCAGCGGAAATCCTTATACAAGGAGATGCCGGTGCCCAGTGATTGGCATAAAAATTATGCCTGTGGTAAAGTAAAAGCTGAAGATTTTTTGACTTCGAAAGGAAATATAAAAATGAAAAATGATTTAAATGTTTCGAAAAGAGTTAGTGAAATACCCAAGTCCGCAATCCATGAAATGACAAGATTATCCCAGCAGATAGAAGATGTGGCATTTTTATCATGGGCTAAACCGACTTCCGGCACCCCGGAGCATATAAATGAGGCTGCGATTTCAGCTATTAAAAATGGAAAAGTGGGTGGATATTCTACCAGCGACGGCATCATGGAGCTGAGGGAGGAAATCGTTAAAAAGCTTTTAAGAGACAATAATGTTGATGCTGATGTCTCACAGATTTTAATAACTGTAGGAGCGATCGAAGGATTGGCTGCAGCCGTAATGGCCTTGATCGACCCTGGAGATGAAGTTATTTTACCCACTCCGACTTACTCCACACACATCCGTCAGGTTATTCTTGCTTCCGGAAAGCCTGTGCTTGTTCCTTTAAAGGAACAAGCAGGGTTTGCCCTTGATATTGAAGCGGTGGAAGCTGCGATAACACCAAAAACAAAGGCTGTAATGTACTGCAGCCCGAGTAATCCTACAGGCACGGTTTTTCCTGAAGAACAGCTCCGTAAGTTAGCCTCTGTTGCTTTGGAAAACGAATTAATGGTAATTACAGATGAGGCTTATGAATATTTTGTTTTTGATGGTAACAAACATTTCAGTATAGCCTCGATTCCTGAGATGAAGGGAAATGTGGTAAGCTGCTATACTTTTACAAAAACCTATGCAATGACGGGGTGGCGTATAGGCTATCTACATTCCCATGAAAGATTAATTCCTCAGATAAAAAAGGCCCACATTCCTTTTGCAATTTGTGCTCCTGTAGTTTCTCAATATGCTGCCCTGGGAGCTTTAAAGGGAAGCCAGCAGTGTGTTAAAGATTTTAGAGATCATTACCTTAAGACTCGAAATTTAATGTGTGAGCGGCTTGACAGGCTTAATTCGGTCTTTGAATATCAAAAACCGGGCGGCTCCTACCTTATGTTTCCCCGAATATTGTTAACAGAAGGCATAGACTCAACATCTTTCTGCAAAAAACTTTTAAAAGAAGCAAAAGTCTCGACCACACCTGGAATAGCTTTTGGCCCTACTGGCGAATCTCATCTGCGGTTGTCTTTCTGTGTTTCTGAAGGGATGATAAATAAAGCCTTTGACAGGATGGAAGATTATTATCTGTAGTTACAGGTTCATTTAATTTAATATTTTTTTACTAAAGCGGCAACAACATCCCGCAGTTCCTGTAAGGTGAAGCCATATCTTCTCCGCAACCTGCCAAGAGCTTCCTTTTTTGAGGTGTTTGCGGGAAGGCCCAGGGATTTAAGTATTTCAGCAGCAGAGATTCCTGTTAATTCTTCGACCTCATTAAGAGTCATTTGGCCTGTGATAAGAATGCCTGAGGTCTCTTCCTCCAGACGGCCGCGGACGAGTTTGTTTTCCTCTAGATGTTCTTCTTTACTTTTCAGTGCTGGGATTTCTTTGTTGGCCCTGGTTGCTTCCTCCCTGGGTTCGATTGTCGTTATTCCTTCGCTCATTTTTTTCTGGCTTCCCAAACTATCACCTGTTTTATAAGTCTTCTTCATGAGTGAATCGACTGCATCCCGCAGTTCCTGCGAGGTAAACCCGAATTGTAGGCGCAGCCTTCCCAAGGATTCGTTCTGGGGTGTATTAGGCGGAAGTCCCATGGCTTCGATTATTTTACCTGCTTGCACTCCTGATGATTTTTCGACCTCATTAAGAGTCATTTGGCCTGTGATAAGAATGCCAGAGATGTCTTCCTCCAGACGGCCGCGGACGAGTTTGTTTTCCTCTAGATGTTCTTCTTTACTTTTCAGTATGGGGCTTTCTTGGGAGGGTTTGGTTTCTTCTTTATTGAGCTGGGCCGCTATATTTCCTACTGTCAGCTTCTGCTGTTTGCCCAACCTATCTCCTGATCTATTTCCGTATTCGTCATAGTCGGCGGGATGTTTAGGTGTGGCAGCCCAGAAAATTAAAGGGACGATGAGTGAAAGTGCTATAATAAATACCAAAGCCGGGACCCATTCCTTTTTAAAAAGCTTGCGGGTTTTTCCTTTGATCCAACTCCATTCCAAGATAAGGTGGATTACTACAAGGGCTGTAAATGCAAGGGATAGATAGAGGTGAATGTCCCCCCATTGATGGCGGTGAAGTCCGAGGAAGTATTTCTCGCTATCTCTTGCTTGTGAGGTGGGGCCTTCAGCCAGAAAAAAAGCCATGAGAATGCCTATAAAAGCAATTCCTATAAAAGATATAAAAAGGAGTGTATCTACTAGATATTTCCAGGTTGTTTTTTTCATTATATTAAGCCTCCCGGGTAAGGATATTATGAATCTTTTGCCAGATATTTTTTATTTCTTCAGATGCAGGGCTTTCTCCATATTCAAGTAGAGGGATTGTTTTTACCATGGCTTCTGTAACTTTTGGATCGAAAGGGATTTTGCCTAGAAGCGGGATTGAATTCTCTCTGCACCAGTTTTCGATCTTTGCCGTGTTTTGCAGATTAATATCGAATTTGTTGATGCAGCAGGCGGTTTTAGTGTTAAAGTGGCTCGCTGTTTCAATGACTCGCTTCATATCATGGATGCCGGAGATAGAGGGCTCTGTAATGATAATTGCCAGATCAGTGCCGGAAAGCGAGGCGATCACCGGGCAGCCTATTCCCGGAGGCCCATCGATTATTACATATTCCAGATTTTCTTTTTCTGCAATGTTTTTTGCCTTTTTGCGGACTTCGCTTACAAGTTTTCCAGAGCTTTCTTCCCCGATTCCCAGTCTGGCGTGGACAAAAGGCCCGTATGAGGTTTTTGATACAAACAATTCCCCGGATATGGCATCTTCCATCTTTATGGCACTTGGGGGGCATATGTGAGAGCAAACAGCACATCCCTCACAGGAAAGGGGGTCTATTACAATATCCTCAGAATTACTTTTACTGATAGCGTCGAATCGGCAGACCTCTATGCATTCGCCGCAGCTGGTGCATTCTTCTTGGTTGATGCGGGCTTGTTTCCCGCCTGAAAATTGATGGGTTTCAATAATTTCAGGATGGAGCAGAAGATAGAGGTTGGCTGCATCTACGTCGCAGTCAGCCATGGCTTTGTTTTGGGCGAGAGAGGCAAAGGAAGCGGAGAGTATGGTTTTTCCGGTTCCGCCTTTCCCGCTTATTATGACTAATTGTTTCATTGTAAGTTTTTTATTTTTTTATATAACGCCAGAAACTTCTGTTTATATTCCGGCATGGTTTCAATAATAGACTTGCCTTCTGAATAAGCTTCCGCGATCTTCCTGTCCATGGGAATTTCCATCAGGATGGGGATATTTTCCCGGTTGCAATAATTCTTGACTTTGTTGTCTCCCACCCCGGCACGGTTAAGGACTACTCCGTGAGGGATATTCATCTGCTTTAGAGTTTCTACAGCAAGCTTAAGGTCATTAAGACCAAAAGGAGTCGGTTCGGTTACCAGCAGAGAAAAATCACTGCCCTTGACTGATTCTATGACTGGGCAGGAAGTGCCGGGAGGAGCATCGATTATTACAGTCTCAGAAGGATTAATTTGTTTTTTTACTGCCCGGATAAGGGGAGGAGACATAGCCTCCCCGATATTGAGCTTTCCATGGATAAAAGTAATTTTGCCGGTTGAACCAATTTCCATGATTCCGATCTGCCGGTCTTTCTCGGTGATAGCTTTTTTCGGGCAGAGAAGGGTGCATCCACCGCATCCGTGGCAGAGTTCTGCAAAGACAAGTACAGTATCCTTGAGCACGGCTAGGGCATTATACTCGCAGATTTCAGCACATTTTCCACAGAAATCACATTTTTTTTCGTTGATTTCTGGAACGGGAATTGAGACTGGTATTTTTTGGCTGAGCTCCGGCTTTAGAAAAAAGTAGGCATTGGGTTCTTCCACATCACAGTCAAGGAATTTCAGGGATTGTGAGTCTGATAATGCCAGGGCTAAATTAATTGCTACAGTGGTTTTGCCTGTCCCGCCTTTCCCGCTGGCTATTGAAATGATCATTATATTATAATTTCTTTCCCAACTCCGGTTTTAATGTAATTATCAGCATAAGCTGTGTGAAAAAGACTACGGGCTTCATCCCCGGAGCAGTGACAGGGTCCTACTTTTTCAATTTCTATTGTTTTGAACTTTGTAATGATCTTGTTTATTTCATGTTTTTCAAAACCGGATAGATGGAATCCGCCTAATACTAAATGTATATTTTGCTTTATCAGGTCTTTAACGAGAGTGATTATTTTTGTGATCCGTGGATGGGCGCAGCCGGTTATTATTATGAGCCCTTTATTTGATTCTAATATAAGAGACTGTTCTTTGATCCATCCTGTGATGATTCCTGTTGTATAAGCGCCCTGAAAAATTTGTTTAAAATTATCAGTATTAACAAAGGATGCGCCCTTATTGATGATTAGATATTTCAAGTCCGAAGGGAAAAAATCCGGAAGCCAGACCTGGATTTTGGGATTATTTTCAAGCAAAGCTTCTAATCCTCCAGTATGGTCTTTATGGTTGTGAGAGAGGAAAACAATATCAATATCCAGGGGAGAAATCCCTAATTTTTCCATATTGGCAAGCAGAAGGGCACCACGGGTACCGGTGTCAAAGAGAATTGTTTTCTCCAGGCCCTTGATAAAGCAGGAAAATCCCCAGTCTGTTTTAAGGTTTTCTATATATGCGTTATTGTCGTATACTATTGTCAGTTGGAGAGGAGATTTTTTTAACATCTTGTTTATAAAATATTTTTCAGTCTATTTTAGACAGGGTCAGGATGCTGCCCGGCATGGATTGCATCGGTGTATTTGCTTTTGTTTTTTGTTTCTTTCAAGTTTTTATTCCTTATGAATTTGAAAATATTGTTATATCATGAATAACTTTATCAGCTTAAGTTTGTTAATTATCCTTATCTGTCAATCTCTGCGGCAGCTTTCTCCTGATGAACACGGTGGAGTTTCACATCTTTCGTCACGTCCGCAGCAGGTCGAACCTTTTGCCTGGGTGCCTCCTACGGATACTACTGCTGGTGCGGAAAGCATTTTTGTAAGTTTATGGCTGTCGCATTTAGGACAGGAGGGATTGTTCTCTACTTGGATGGATTGCATAAATAATTCAAAAATTGTGCCGCAGTCTTGGCATTTATACTCGTATATCGGCATTTGTATTTGTTCAGCGGGTCATTTTGCTGCCGCATTTTGGGCAAGTCATTTGGTAACAAGGGACAGCTTGTTGATGTGGCGCGCGAGTGCCGCAGGCTGGGCATACACATTCACCACTTGGGCCCAATCCTTTGCCGCCCTGGCGTCCGCGTCCGCCGCCTCTGCCTTGTCCTTGGCCTTCTCTTTGCATATTAACCTCCTTGTCAATTGTAATCTTTCATGATGGAGCGGTCTTCTTTCATCAAGCCTCCAGCTATTTCCTCCATGTTAGTCTTTTTCCAAAAGGGGAGCTTTTCATGCGCTTCTAAATATTTAAGGGGAATCGGGTGGGTTCCGATAACAACCGGTACTTTATAATAGCTTTCGATAAACTGTTTGAAATGCCGGATCCTGGGGCAGGGTGGATATCCAACGACAAGGCCGGTGGCAAGGTGGATGGCTTCCGCCCCGTTTTTTATCATTTCTTCGGGTACATATTCCACGTTTCCTCCCGGGCAGCTGCCGCAGTAGGAATAGCCTACAAGCTGGACATCTTCATCTTTTGGGTATATGGAGAATGCGCCGGCTCTTTCCCGAAGCGCCCGCAGGCATTTCCCCCCTCCGCAGGATTGGTAACGTCCGCATATTATGATTCCTACTTTTTTCATATTAACTCCTTCTTATAAATGTATATATCCTGAGTTATTTTTTTATTATTTTTTCTACTATTTTCACAAAAGCTTTACTTGCCTCAGAATCAGGGTGGCTATCTAGAAAGGACTTTCCTTCATCACCCAAAGTTACGATATCGGGATTTATAGGGATTTTACCCAAAAAGGGGATGCCCAACTCGGCAGCAGCTTTCTGGCCTCCTCCTTGTTTGAAAAGATCTATATTCTCTCCACAGTGGGGACAAGTCAATCCGCTCATATTTTCTATAATTCCAGTGATGTCAAGATTAAGTTTGCGGGCAAATGCTATCGCTTTACGGGAGTCCATAAGAGATACTTCTTGTGGTGTTGTCACTATCACTGCTCCTGAGGCAGGAATCAGCTGTGCTATGGATAAAGGTTCATCTCCAGTCCCTGGGGGTGAATCGATGATCAGCCAATCCAGGTCGCCCCAGGTCACGTCCCCTAAAAACTGCTGGATCGCTTTCATTTTCATGGGGCCCCGCCAGATTACCGGTAGATTCGGGTCTTCCAGCAGGAAAGACATTGAAACTAAACCGAGATTTTTATTTACAGCAACTGGTTTTATGCCATCAGCTGATGTTTCCAGGCGTTTATCTTCAACGCCCAGCATTTTGGCCAGATTGGGACCATGGATGTCTATGTCCAACAGCCCTATTTTTTTTCCCAGCTTGGAAAATGCCAGGGCAAGATTAGCAGCAACAGTACTTTTCCCCACTCCGCCTTTGCCGCTGAATACGAGCAGGCGGTTTTTAATTTTATCTAAAGCTTTTTCTACTTTCTTTTTATCATCATCCATTTTCTTTTTTTGTTCAGTATTAGACATCACTTGATCTCTTTAGCAAAATTCTGGATTACTTCTTTGATTTTTCCTGACACACCGTTAACAGCTTGAATACCAGCGGATTTCAGCACACCGGTTGCTTTAGGGCCGACATGACCGGTTAAAAGCACACTGACACCTTTGTCAGCGAGTAGCTGAGCGGTTTGAATACCAGCACCCTGGGCTGTATCTTTGTAAGGATTTTCCACCGCCTCTATCTGCATTGCTATGGGGTCGAGCAGTAAAAAATATTGGGCCCTGCCAAAACGGGGGTCGACCTCAGCTTCGAGATCTTTACCTTTGGCTGTGATGCAGATCTTTGTTCCTTTGTGAGCCGCTACTTGTTCTTTGTATGTGCTGTCGCTGTACTCATGAACTTCTTCTTGTTTGTGCCCACAGAGATCTTCTCCGGCTTTGAGCTCGTTTTTTAAGCACTTTTCAATAACTTCGTCGACCGGTCCCTGAATTCCTGTTATTGTTGCGATATTTTTCTGGGCGAATAAACTCTGAGCGCGGGGACCCATCCCGCCGGCAATAATGGTGCTAACTCCTTTTTCCGCTAAAAACTGGGGCAGAAATCCGGGCTCATGCCCAGGATTGGGGATTTCCTCCCTTTTGGTGATTTTGCCATCTTCTATATTAATAATAGTATAAGAAGGACAACGTCCAAAGTGAGCAGACACAGAACCAGTCTCTGTGGAAATAGCAACTTTCATTTTTTTCTCCTTTTTGAACTTTTTGAAATTGATTTTTAACTTTATATTCTATTTCTTTTTCTTTAATTCTTCAATTCTTTTCGTGATATTACTCATTTGCTGCTGCAGATATTCAGCTTGCTGCTGCAAGGCTTTCACTTCATCCTCAGGGGGAATACTAGGAGGATTAGGATTGAAAGGGGGCATTCCGGTGTCTCCGGGAGCCATGCCACGTCCCATTCCCATACCTTGTCCTTGGCCCATGCCACGTCCCATTCCCATACCACCGCCCATGCCACGTCCCATTCCCATACCACCTCCCATGCCAGAACCTGTTCCTGCTCCCATTCCGAAATGAGAGGGGACGTTTGCTTGGGGGGTTGATTTCAGAGTTCCTTCTTTATAGAGGGTAGCGGCTTCTTGGACAGTACCGGAAACGCCAACAATAACTTCAACTCCTGCAGCCTGAAGGGTTTGAAATGCATTTGGCCCGCAACTTCCTGTTAGAAGGGCTTTAACCCCTTTATTGGCTACAAACTGGGCAGCTTGGATGCCGGCTCCGCTTGATGCAGTGAGGTTTGTGTTTTCATTAGCTTCAAATTCCAATGTATCCGGGTCGACAATAATAAAATAGGGGCATCTTCCGAATCTGGGATCAACAGGACTTGAAAGGTCCGGGTTTGAAGCTGTAATTGCAATTTTCATTTCTTTTCTCCTTTTATATCTTTTTCAATTTCCTTGATTTTTTGTTCTATACCGTAGAGCTCATCTTCCAATTCTTCGGCCTGGATTTTAAGGAAATAAAGCTCCTGTTCAGGAGTTATTTCGGCAGCGCCCCAGGGGTCATATGGCGTTCCAAATCCCGGGATAGGGAAATCGTTTGGGGAAGGATAGGGAGCCTGGCCATACTGCCAGGTATAGTTCATCTGAGGAGTCGGCCAGCTGCCGGTGAGGAGATATTGCGCAGCTGGCCCGACTCCGCTTGAGCTTCTACCTATCCACCCGGGTGAGTACCCAAATCGCATCCACCCGGGAAGCCCGGTTAAATTGTATAAATATCTGTTTCTCATCTTTTTCTCCTCAATAAATTGTTACTATCTCAATACGCTGAATTACTTTTGTTTTTTTTCGCTCTCTTTTCGGCTGGTTTCTTGGGAATTCTGTGCTTGGCCTTGTGGATATGATTGGGGAAAGTTTTGGGGATAAGCATATGGGGGGGGAGTCCCGTAAGGCATCATCTGGGGATAGGGGTATCCCTGAAAGCCGGCAAATCTTCCCCGGCCCATGCCCATACCGCGGCCTCGGCCCATGCCCATACCGCGACCTGGTGTCCAGCCCGCACCCATGCCACGTCCGAGTCCCATACCCGGTCCGGGTGTCATAAATCCGGGTCGTTCATAACCTGAGCAGTATCCGAGTCCGCGGCCAGTCATTGATCCCTGTCCCCAGGGTCCTGTTCCGTCTCCTCTTGGCATTTTGTTCACCTCCTTTAACGGCACTTTTCACAAAGTCCGTAAAATTCAATATTATGGTTATTAATTATAAAATTGTGTTTTTTATTTAAAGCTTTTTCAGTCTTTTTGATCAGTTCCATCTCCTCGTCTATAAAATCGGTATAATCGATAATCTTTCCACAGGAAGTGCAGATAAGATGGTGATGGTGGTCTTCTTTTTTTTTTCCTTGGAGCTCATAGCGGACTTGTCCATCACCAATCCTCAGCTTGTGTATCACTCCCATTTTATCCAACAGCTCAAGGGTGCGGTAGATGGTAGTTAGCCCGATGCCCGGATTAAACTTGTTAATAGCTGAAAAGATCTCTTTGGGGCTCTGATGTTTTTTTGTCCTGCTTAATTGCTGCAAAATAGTCTCACGCGGCATTGTCCAGCGGCGTCCATGTCCGCTAAACCTGTTCTGCCATTTACCTTTACCCGGCATTATTTACTCGTTTATTGGTAATGATAATCATTTTCAATAATAATATAACCCTAAGGCTTGATTTTGTCAAGTACTTTTTAGCTTAGAGAAGGGGTCAAGTCTTCATATTCCACATTTCCTTCATGAATATGAAACTAATTAGAATATGGAAATGTGGAATATGAAGACTTGACCCCTTAGAGATTTGGTTTGTAATAATGATAAAGTTTGGATATACTTCAATAAATGCAAGCAAGGAGGCTAAAAGATGGCGGGTGAATATAAAGATGCTGCTTCAGCTGGATTGGATGTGAAACTCCCTGCAATTGAGACTTTTTCAAATCATTTTCCGGACTATGAGATAAGAATCGAGATACCAGAGTTTACTTCTGTATGTCCCATGACCGGTCTCCCTGATTTTGGTGTAATAACAATCCGGTATGTGCCCGCTGATTCATGCCTTGAGCTTAAATCCTTAAAAATGTATATTCTCGCCTACAGAGATCTGGGAATATTCTATGAAAATGCGGTAAACAGGATTTTGGATGATATTGTTGCTGCCTGCAAACCCAAAAAGGCAACCGTAACTGGGGAGTTCAGCTCGAGGGGCGGGATAAAATCGACAGTTGAAGCTCATTATCCCAGGAATGATTAAAATGGTGTTTTTTGAAATCATAAAATCCCTCCGCCCTCAGCAGTGGACTAAGAACTTATTTATTTTTGCTGCAATTATCTTTTCACAAGAAGCCTTTACTATTCCCCTGCTTTTTAAAGCCAGCATAGCTTTTTTTGTTTTTTGTGCCCTGTCAGGCTCTTTATACATTTTCAATGATATAATAGACCTCAAAAAAGACCGCCTTCATCCTTTAAAGTCCAAAAGGCCCCTGGCAGCCGAGCGAATTACTCGAGCGCAGGCTGTGACGGGATTTATCATATTCAGCACTCTCGGTATTCTTCTAGCCTTGACTTTAAATTTAAATTTTATATTGATCGTACTCCTGTTTTTTATTCTGCAAATAGCTTATTCGTTCTGGTTAAAACATATAGTGATCCTGGATGTATTTGTTATTTCAATTGGATTTGTCATCCGGGTAGCCGCAGGAGCTATGGCAATTCAAGTGGATATATCACCATGGCTGTTGATCTGCACTTTACTTCTGGCGCTTTTTTTAGCGCTCAGTAAAAGAAGACATGAGCTGTTTCTTCTTAAGGGCGATGCTGGTGAGCACAGAACGGTTCTGGCTGATTATTCCTCCTCCCTTCTGGACCAGATGATCTCTGTAGTAACAGCTTCAACGGTAATTGCCTACTGTCTTTATACGATTTCAGAGGAAACTGTGGCAAAATTCGGGACCCATGAACTCATTTATACCGTACCTTTCGTCCTGTATGGAATTTTCCGTTACTTATACCTTATCCATCATAAGTTTGAGGGCGGCACCCCGGAAACCTTGATTCTAAAAGACAAACCCCTGCTTGCGGCAATTTTATTCTGGATCATAAGCGCATTTTTTATTATCTATCTTAGGGGATAAAGGAATGGAAAAATCAAAAGTCGTTGTTTTAAAGACTTCTCCAGAGACAATCCTGGAAGACTATAAAAAATTAATCCACCTGGCCGAGTTGGAAAAATTCATATCCGCAGGAAACGAAACTCTAATCAAGCTTAACCTTTCCTGGACCAAATATTTTCCTGCCTGTTCCAGTCAACCGTGGCAGGTTGAAGGGCTCGTCAAGACACTTATACAAGCTGGTTATCCTGAAGATTCTCTATACCCGGTCGAGAATAAAACAGTTGTCACTAATCCGCTCAAAGGAGCGAAAAATAACAAATGGTCTCCTATCCTGGAAAAATATGGGCTGCAGTTTTATCCACTTACAGAAGTGGAGTGGGTAAAGTATGATTTTAAAGAGCCCTTATTAAGACTAAACCAGGTTTTTCCTGAGGGGATTGAGATCCCTAAGATGTATATCGGTAAAAATGTTATCCACCTGCCGACTGTAAAGACCCACGGGCATTCCACTACTACAGGATCAATAAAGAATTCCTTTGGAGGGCTGCTGAAAGAAGTGCGTCATTATGCCCATAAATACATGCATGAAGTCCTGGTAGATCTACTTATAATGCAGAAAGAGCTTCATCCGGGAATTTTCTCTGTTATGGATGGCACAGTCTGTGGTGACGGCGCCGGCCCCCGGACAATGGAGCCTAAGATAAAGAATCTGATCCTGGCAAGCGGAGACTCTGTGGCCATTGATTCTATTGCTGCTAAACTTATGGGATTTAACCCCATGGATATTCCTTATATCAGGATGTGCCATGAAAGAGGTCTTGGGACCGGCGACCCTGCTGAGATCGAAGTGATGGGAGAAGATATTGCGGAGATAAACTTTGGCTTTAAAAGTAAAAAGAGTTTTGTAATATGGGGCGACCAGATGATACGTAAAGGCTTTCTCAGGCCGTTTGAGAAAATTCTCCTCCATTCACCCCTGGTTTTCTGGGCTCCTTTTGCCAGCAATGTATATCATGACCTGCTCTGGTATCCAACAGTTGGGCGCAAAAAGATCAAGCAGTTTTCCCAGACAAATTGGGGGAAATTATGGGAGACTTATGAATAAAGAATTATCCCAATTTAGGGGACGGAATTGAATTGTCCTCTGCTAATGGCTAAAATATTATATGTTTAGAGGTTATTTTATATAGCCCAAAGACTTTAGTTCTTCTAGGTTGATATTTTTAGGTGTCTTTTTTATTTTTTTAGAAAAGAAGGTGTCATCTAATTTCAATAAGTTAATATATGTTCTAAGGTTTTTTGCGATTTCTTTGTGGTCCTGAAATGAATTAAATTTTTCAAAAAAATCCTTATTAACATTATATAATTCATAATTTTTTTCAAAAATTGGGTATCTAAATTTTGTTAAATTACCTATCGGATCAAAAGATTCTTCATTATTTCTAATACCAGTATTTTCTATTAGCTTCCATTTTCCTTTCAGAACAGCTTTTTTTTCAGGTCCGTTTAAAATACCCTCAAGCATGATTACTTCCTGTAATTGTCTTTGGTTGTGAATCAAGGGAGACAAATCTGTTCCGCGACTATTTATTTTCTGTTTTATCCCAACTGTTTTGATAAGTGTAGGAAATAAATCAAGAAGTTGGATTTGAACTTTTATGCGCTGGGCTGGAAAATAAATAGAGTTTATGATGAGGGGGACATGATGTAATTCTCTATAAAGAGTGTGTCCATGACCAAAGCTTTTGTGGTCCCAAAATTCTTCTCCATGATCTGATATCAAAATAACTACAGTTTTTTTTTGTAGATTAGCTTTATTTAACGCATCTATTATTCTTTTAAAGTTGTGGTCAAAATATTTAATTGACCTGTCGTAAAGATCTATAATGAATTGTTTGTCATTTTGGGCCATACCTATTTCTGATAATATTCTTATGTCGATTGGTTTAAGTTCATTTAAATCGAGTTCAGAGTATGACTCTAAGGGATGTTGTTGGCAAAATTCTTTTGGAACAATATAAGGGTAATGAATGTCCATATAGTGTAGATAGGCAAAGAAAGGTTTTCTTTTGTTTTTATTAAGCCAAGAAATAAATTGATTAGTGACTTTTTCGCCGTCTGCTAAAACAATATCTTTATAATGTTGAAAGCCTTGTTGGAAGTTCCTCTTTTTAGTAATATATGGGTTCGTCTGAACAGCCATGGTAGAGTAATTCTTATTTCTTAACATTTCTGCAAGAGTCAGGCATTTAGGATTGAGATTATCTGTCCATCTAACGGCCTTATGTTCGTGGGGATATAATGATGTGAGAATAGAACCAATAGATGGTTTAGTCCAAGGGGAATTGCTCATTGCTTTTTCGAAAAATAGACTTTTCTCAGCAAACTTATCAATATTTGGGGAAGTATTTTTATTGTATCCATAACATCCTAAATGGTCAGCCCGGAGGGAGTCCGGGACAATCAATAGAATATTCGGCCCTGAAGGCCTATTAAAATATTTTAAGCTAAGGAAAATGATATTAGAGACTATGGCAAATATTATGATTGTTAAAACTATGCTTCGAGTAAGAGAAATATCAACTATGTTTTTAAGTATATTTTTAATTATTTGCAGATTCAATTTTGATATTATCAAGCAAGCTAATAAAAGAACAAAAATCATTATAGATTGTTCTATAATGAATGAGTTTGTTATTGGGATTGATATTGATTTAACCAATACATAAATCACCCAGAGGAAAAGCACACATAAAAAAATAGCTCTGAGTAATGATGCCAATTTTTTTTTATTGTTTATTTTAAACTCGATATAAGGGGAAAACATTTTTTTTATTCCAAGAAAGTATATTACAAGCAGTATATGTAAGGTGGCTGCTATTATTAAGCCAATAATGGCTCCTTTGTTAAGATTATTAATGAAGACGGAAATTGTAAGAAAATACATTTTATTTTGTAAGTAATATTGATTAATAACAATATGAAGGGTGTTTATTAATCCCCCCAAAAAACCGAATAATATTCCCCATATTTCAAGGCGGATTGGCTTTAATATATTCATAATGGATATTCCTTAAATTTGCACTTTTTTATGATAGCATACATATTTTTATAAACGTTCTATTCAAAAATCTCATTTTTGTAATGCTGTGACAGCTGTTTTATTAATTCCTTATATATATCTGGATACATTTCAGAGACATCGTTTTTGCATTCCGGGTCATCTGTGAGGAAAAACAGAGAGGCAGCTTTTCCTGTAACGTCTTTTCTTACAAGGGGCTCTACTATAAGTTTCCAATCCAAGTTTTGAATAGCTCTCTGCTTGCGGTTAATAATCTTTTTGTGCAGGTCTGGTTTAACGGTTATAATCCCCTGTTTATTAAATTTGTAAAAAAAGAATCCTTCATTTAGCATTTCTTGCAAAGCAAGGCCGGCTCCCCCCGGGACATCAATAGAGAATCCTGTCTCTAAAATAATGCTGTTATTTAAACTTTTACGATCTGATGAATCATTATTAATAAGGGTTTTAAGGCTCATGCCGTCGAAATTGAAAATATTCAGATCTTCGCCTAATAAATCCAGCACTGTGGGAGTTATGTCAATAGTCCGGGTCAGTTCTTGTATTTCACGGTGTTTATTTACATTATTTGGTTTTAAGGCTACTATAATTCGGTTCTGCGCCGAATCTCTAAGATTTGTTCCATGTCCATACAAAGTTTCTCCGTGGTCAGAAAGTATAACTATAATAGAGTTTTTATATAGGCCCTTTTTTTTGAGTGCTTTTAGGAATTTTCCTAACTGAGTATCTGCCATTCTAAGAGCACCATCGTATTCCCTGAATAGATTATTAGATTCGTCATAAAATAGATAGGGATAAGGTGCTGGGGTTGAATAAGGCCAATGTGGAGCACAAAAATGAACAGTTAAAAAGAATTTTTTCTTAGCCTGTAAGGTTGTTAAGAATGCAGATAGTTCATTATTGAAGTATTGAGGTTTATAAAGATGATATACTGCTCTATTTATATCTAAGAAATTAAACAATTTATATCCAAGAGGGTTGTTAAAAAAAACGTTTGTCAAACTGAAATCATGGAAACTTCCCATAATAAAATCTTTGACACCAATAATTGGGTGACGCTTATATTGGAAACCATCCTTTTTATGGATATTGCAGAACCTTGTTTCGTCGGTAAAATAAGCTGTAAAATATCCTTTTTGGTCATGCAAAAAGTTTGAAATTGTCATGGCTTCTTGATTGATGAACTTGCGATTCATTAGGTTATATCTTACGCCTGAAGTTTTTGGGTATTGCCCTGTCAAAATTGAGTACCAAGAAGGGCAGGTTCTTGCGAGAGGTGTGTAGCAATTCTTGAAGACGATATTTTTCTTTAAAAATCTATCTAAATTAGGGGTTGTATCATATTGATAGTCAAAATATTTTGTATGTTCTGGATTTAAAGAATCAATTCCAATAAAAATGATATTGGGTCCTGTGTTTACAGTATTAGGGTAAATAGAAGCAAAAATGTTTTTAAAGTGATAAGCAGGGTTTAGGTTGTATATCAAAATTATTCCTAGAAATCCCCAGGTCAGAATTTTTGCTTTTTTTGTGCTGTATTTGAGCGTTAAATATAAGAATCCTGAAAAGTATATGAAGAAAAGAGTATAGGCTATTATTTTATGTATTAGGTAATTTTCTGGGCTAAGAATGGTATCTCCAAATTCAGTTATTATTGAGGAGGGATAACTTGCATAATTAAACAGGTAAAGAGAGCTGATGAAAAAAACATTGACAAGAAGAAATAGCAAGCTTTTTCCGGAAGCATGTCTGAAGAATTTCCTTTTTGAAAGACTCTTTGAAACCAGAGTAATGTACTTGTAGTTTATTAAAGCAAAAATGACATAGATTGTAATAAGAATAAAGAAATACAGGGCAATGTCATACTTTAATAAATTTAAACTCTCTTTGATTTTACCGAAAAAACTGCTGGTCAACTTTCCTTTTGAATAATTAGTGATATAGGAGAAGAAATTGATGAATAATTCTGAAATAAACAGCAAAAGGTATAAAAATAGAGAATAGAACAGCAATTTTTTATTTGATATTTCATTTTTCATGAATAGTCCAGGTTAAATTAGCATATCCTGTTAAAATATGGTTTTAGCCTACATAATAGGAGGAAATTTTTCAATCGCCTTTAAGGATGAATTCTGAGGTGAATTTTATCATTTAATATCATCTATTATGGTGAAATACAGAGAGGATTTATTTTATTCCAAATATTTTATGTAGCTGTGTGCCAATCCTAATATTTTCCAAGCCTTTGGCCGAACTTTGTTTCAGAAGGTGCATTCCTTCTTTCATCCTGCTTTCCTTATTAGATTCCGGCTGGAGGAGGATGGGAGTTGTAGGTGGAAATTTCTGGCGGATTTTCCGGACGACATCAAAATCCAGCTCCTCTGTTACCACTAACTTGACCTCCCGGGCGATTTTGATCAGCTCCGGATGAACGAAATATTTGTTCGGTTTGGGTGAGACTGTATACCAGTCGACCGGAAGTTTTTGAAAGCATGTGCCATTTGTCTCGATCTGAATTTTTAAATCCTCTCTCTTAATTTTTTGCGCAAGTTCCCGGATATCCTGGAGCAAGGGCTCTCCCCCGGTAATACAGACCCAATCGGCTGGGAATTCTTTATGCCGGTGTTTCACCTGTTCTATTACCTGCTGGACGCTAATATCATCCCCACCTTCCCAGGAGTATTTTGTGTCGCAGAAATCGCATCTTAGGTTGCACCCTGTAAGGCGGACAAAGATCGTGGGTTCGCCCTGGCGCAGGCCTTCCCCTTGAATAGAGGCGAATATTTCACTTACCTTCAAAATAGGTGGCTGAGGCATCTTCCGATTCCCACACGGTTACTTCCTTCACAGGATACTGCTTTTTCAATTCCAGGTAAAAATGCTTGGCAAGATTTTCTGCCGATGGGTTAAATTCATAGATCTCATTTAGAAGGGTGTGATCCGGGAGGATCTCAGTCAATTTTTTCTTGATCTCTGTGAAATCGATGCCGATTCCTATATTGTCGAGTTTGTCTATTCTAAGATTTACCTCAACCTGAAAAGTATGGCCATGGATTCTCTCGCACTTACCCTTATATTCCTTTAGAAAATGGGCGGCTTGGAATTTTTCTCTTACTTTTAATATCCAGCTCATATTTTTCCTTCCTTTTCTAACCTGATTATAAGGTGGTCTTTCTCCCCAACTTCATCCCAGGCTTTCTGTCGTAGGAGACAGGAGGAGCATTTAAAACAAGGGATCTCCATCCCTACATAACAGGAAATTGAGTATGAATAATCAGCTCCCATTGCCAGGCCTTCCCGGATAATTTGGGATTTTTTTTTATTGATAAAAGGAGCATGCAGGGAAAACTTCTCATCTTTAAACACTGCTTTTGTCCCCAGGTTTACAGCTGATTGCATGGCCTTAACAAAGGCCTCGCTGGTGTCGGGATAATCCGGGGAATCGATGACATTAAATCCGCAGATTATATCCCTAATATTTTTTGTTTCAGCCCAGGCTGCGGCTATAGATAGGAAAATTCCATTGCGGAATGGGACATAAGTAGCTGGGGGGCCGTTATGGAGTTTGCCGGTATGGCTGAATTCAGGCACCTGAATAGCGGGGTCCGTTAAGGCAGACCCTCCGATTTGAGTAAAGTCAAACTGGAATACTTTTTGGGCTACATTTAGTTTTTTTGTTATTTTTTGGGCTGACCTTAATTCGATCCTGTGACGCTGGCCATAGTCGATTGAAAGGGCGTTTACTTTGTCAAACCGGTTACAGGCCCAGTATAATGCTGTAGTCGAATCGATACCCCCGGAGTACAGTACAATACTTTCTTTCATTTCATTACTTTATTCGATAATAGATTAAACCCTGATTTTTTTCAAGCTGGCTTTACTTAGTATCTCCTTTTTGCAATACTATATACTCTTAGCCATGGATAAAGAAGCGCTTAAAGAAAAACAACAAAAACCTCAAGAGAATACTCTTAATAATTATTATGAATTGCTTTCATCTGTCCGGAAAGGTCATGACCTTACAGTAAGGGATGATCAGTATGATTTCCTTGCACTTCTGGATGGGATTAGATATTGCCGGAGGAAAGGCTCGAGGTTTCGTTTAATTGATTCCGGAGTATTTGAGCGGCTTCAGCTTGAGAGGCTGCTTAATACTGGTGTGATTTTTTATACTTCGGATGAGTTTAGAAAAGATCCTCAGGAACTGGCAGAATTGTTAAGATTTTGCCGGGGAAAAAAGACATTAATGGCCTTTTTTATTAAGGGAGCAATTAAAGCGGAGGAGGAATCCGAGTCCCTTCAATTTGCTGATATAGTTTCCCTTGGGCTAAGAGGAGCTTATCTTTATACCTCAAATAAAGAAAGAGCAAGAGACTTATCTTTGTTAAACCAGCTGGCGGCTAGTTGTTGTTTTGGAAAAAGCCGGCTTGTCTACTACCATCACGGTGCGCTTGACCCTGCTCTTGTTGAAGTGGGGAGGAATGGCGCCTGGATTCATATATCCGACAAAAGTATACAGAGCGAGGAAGACCATCCGGTTTTAGTGGATATTGTAAAATCCACCCGCTCATCCGGCGCAAATATTGTTATATACCTTGAAAAAAAGCCGGATTATATGCTTTTCCAGAAGGTCATTAAAGCCGGAGCTTATGTGTTGTTTGATAGGATCCAAGTTGATTATAGATCTCCTTTAAAAGAGCTGGAACAAGCTGCAGCAAGAAAAAAGCTTGATTCCCGGGCATATTATCTCTACTCGACATCTATGCTTTAATTGTGGCCGGCCCCATTATTACCCTGGATTATTCATATAGAAGATATTTACGTCTTATCTTCCGGAAAAGGTCTTCATCTTTTTTTATACTGGCAAGCAATTCTGGATATGATATGTCGTCCTTTAGGTATTCAGCCAGGAGGCTGTTTCCGAACATAAGGGAGAGGCTGTTTGATTCCTTAAAGATCTTGTCGGGATAATTTTCCTTTAACACCTTTATCAGTGCCAGAGTGAATTTGAGTGGAAAGAATTTATTTTTTTGAATTATACGGATGCTTATACCGTGGCATATTTTGTTTTTATAGGGCGGATCGAGAATTTTTCCCGGTATTGGCCTGGGAGTATAGTCTATAGCCTCAAACTTAACCCCCTGTGATGCCCGGCTGGGTAATTTCCGGATGATAAGGTCAGGGTCCATCCAGGGAGAGCCGAACTGAAGGAAAGGATTAGGAGTTCCTAATCCCTGGTTAAGGATTATCCCCCCGAGCAAGCTGGTACCGGGGTAGATAACTGCTGTTTCCGGAGAAGGCATATTGGGTGAGGTGGGAATCCAGGTAAGGCCTGTATCTTCCCAGAAGTACTTCCGCTTCCAGTTTTTCATTTTAATAATATGAAGATTAACATCAGTTGGGACCCAGCCTTGTCCTTTCATCATGAGGGATAATTCCCCAATGGTCAATCCGTAGCGTACAGGGACAGGAATAGAACCGATAAAAGATTCAAATTCCGGCTGTAATAGCGGCCCTTCGATTATTATGCCGCCAGCAGGATTGGGACGGTCGAGTACATAAACCGGCATCTTGGCTTTTGCTGCTGCTTCCAGGACGTATTTGAGGGTCGTGATGTAGGTATAAAAACGTGTTCCCACATCCTGTATGTCGTATATTAAAGCATCGATTTCACGCATCTGTTCAGGAGTCGGTCTTCTGGTTTTTCCATAAAGGCTGAATATTTTTATATTATTAAGCCGGTTGTCTTTGACCTTATTTCCTCCTTCTACTTTACCGGAATAGCCGTGTTCAGGTGAGAATATAGCTTTTATTTGCATTCCTTTTATTAAGCAGGCAGTAACAAGAGGAGTCCCGTCGGGTAAAAGAGAAGTGTGATTGATGACAAGACCCAGGCGTTTGTCCAACAAGATTTCCGGGAGATTATGGCAAAAGGTCTCATTTCCCAATATAGTCCTTGATTCTGCAGGGAGGGACCATACGGTTTCTTCAGCGTGGATGAAGGGAGACAGCAAGAAAAAGGTAAAAAAGAATACCGATGTTAAAACCCGGCAAATGGAAAACAGAAAACAGAAAATTGTGAAAATCAACTTACTTCTGGATTTTCCTTTCACTTGGGCATAATAAAGGTTAGATATTTATTTAAGCCGGTATTTTGCACAATTTTAAAAGCGTCTTCCTGACTGATGCCTTTTTTTAAACGCAGGGATTCCAAAATATGGATAATAGATAAAGCAACTTCTGCAGTCTGGCCGGCTTTATTTTCCCCCTCTTTCAAGAATTTAATGGCCTCGAATAAAACTGCATTGGCTTCACCGTAAGAGATAGGTTTGTGGATGCCGCAAAGTTTTACCCACTGCGGTTGTCTTAAAACATCATTAACATGTGATTGGATAAGATAAGTCGCCCGGCCGATGAGCTTGAGATTGCTGGGGCTTACATTGGTCATGGTGTTCCCGATGACCTTTCCAAGGCGTGCCATGACTGCGGTTGAATGGGCATTGAGGATGATCTTCAATGCTATCTGCTGGTTGATACCCAACGGATCGTTTTTATCAGATATATTGACTGTGACCAGGACATCCTGCTTCAGGTGATCAAAGCCCTTGATGTTTTTTGTGAGCTTGGTTATTTTCGTTTTAGAAAGGCTTGAAATGCAGAGAATAGCAGTATGGGCATTGGGCTCAGAGAAAAGACGCTGGAATTTTAGAAAATCAGAGTCTTTTTTCTGTAAAAGTTTTTCTTCAGGGGATACTAATACTAAAACTCCCAGGTCTCCGGCTTTTGGGCCTTTGTTTTTTATATTGGATGAGGAAAAAGAGAAGTCATATAGATATTGCTGGTTATTACCTGCATTTTTTAGGCTCTGGAGGGCAGCTTTTTTTAAATAAGGGTCTTCGATTTTTTCCTCAAAAGGTTTTTGGTAATAATCAGGAGCCATCCCTCTGAAAGGGCGGCCGAGGAAGGCTTCCCAGGCTTGCTGAAGATCTGCAGCAGATGTCCATACCTGGATCCAGCTTTTTCGCTGTTTTTCGTTTACAGTATCCAAGGGAAAGAGCCGGAAAGTCGGACTTCGTTCTGTACTGTCAATAAATACGGTTATCAGTCCATCCTGGGCAAAATAAGTAGAAAAACTTCCGGCTTTATAAGTCTCGGATTCCAGGGCGGTAAACTTAGCGATCGCTGGGATGTTCTTTTTTACGCTATGCAGGATTTCTGCAAAATCCGCTAATTTTTCTTCAAGTTTGATTTCTTCTTGGAATCCGAGTTTTGCCATATCTCTTTTTGAGAGGAATTTCCGCAGGCTGCGGTCGAGGGCGGTTTGGAGGATATTTGCTATCACAAAGGTCTCTATGGTGGTGGCCTGCATACGGGTTGAGCCGGTGATGGATTGAGGCCCTGTGGTCAGGTTTATTTTAGTTATCCCCGGTTCTTCCAGAACCCGGCGGCTGCGTATAAAGGGGAAAAGTTTTTTGTCCGGATTATTGTACACAAAAAATAGATTTTCTTTTATCTGGGTCGGCCGGTCAATGCCGTCTTTTTTCCATTGTTGAAGGGCAGTCAGAATTGTGCCGATGACAGATGAGGTCTCTCCGCCTTCGGTTACACAGATAACAACATCCCCGCGTTTTATTTTTCTATCTTTAAGTTGAAGTTCTCCAATAAGCAGAAGGTCCTCGAATCCTTCAAGAGAACTGATAAGGGCCCGGTCGGCTCCTGTCATCTCTCCGATAAGCTGCTCCTCTACAGGGGTTTTCAGATTTGGCTCGAGCTTTTTCCAGATCTTTTTGTTGTTTTTTACTTTATTCCAGAACGGGCGCCAAAAAGTGCTTTCCATCTGTTTAGCCAGGCGTCCGGTGGCCCCGCATCCGTAGATATAGATCTTATTGCCGGAGATAATGGCAGCTTCAACCGATTTGACGGCCCGTTCCAGGCCATCTGATTTTTCGGCTAATGCCTCAAGTTTTTTTATGATATCTTCATCTACGGAAAAAAGCATATTAAGGCCGGCTTCATAGTCTTTGCGGATGCGTTCACTTAAATTCCAGGTTTTTTCATGGCGCTGTTCAGTCACCAGAGTGTGGAGCTGGAACTGGGTTTTATTCTGAACATAGTCTATGGATTCTTCGGAGGGCAAGATTTTCAGTAGTTTTAACAAGTTGAGTTCTGCTTGAGGGATAGCCTGTTCTTCCTGTTGTTCTTGATAGGCCTGAATATTTATCAAACCAACGAAACAGATTATCAACAAAAATGAATAAATATGTTTTCTGTACTTCATTTATCTCTCTCTTTCTGTGTTTTTTCAAAAGCTTGCCCATACTGATGCCTATCATCAACAATATCCTGTTTCTGCCAATCTTTGATCCAGTCTGAAATTTTAAAGACATTCATCTTTCCCTCAGAAGTGGAGCATATAATTTGTTTTAAGCCAGCGTTTATTATCATTTTTTTGCAGATAAAACAGGGAAATGCGTCAATAGGGGAATCTTTGTTAACAATGCTGCCATATATATACATATTTCCTCCCAACAGGCTTACACCGGCGCGAGCAGCATTGATGAGGGCGTTTTGTTCAGCATGTACGCTTCGGCAAAGTTCATAGCGCTGGCCGTGGGGAATATTCATTTTATCCCGCAGACAGTTGCCGTGCTCGAAACAGTCTTTGGTTTTCCTGGGAGCTCCGACATATCCGGTGGAGATGATCTGATCGTCGCGGATTATTACGGCCCCGATAGTGCGGCGGTAACAGGTGCTTCGTTGGGAGACCTCCCGGGCAATTTCCAGGTAATATTTATGTTTGGATGTTCTTTTGGGCTTCATAACAGCTTCTCCAGCTTGCTGTGAAAGTCAGCAAGCGATCCAGCGTTGATTATAATATGATCAGCCATTTTAATACAATTCTGCAACTGCTGATTTTTCTCTTTTGATGTCATTTCTTCGGCTTCTTTGTCTTTAAACTCCTGCAAAGAGGAGGCTGACTCGTCTCTTCCTCTCTTTTTTGCTCTGATATATCTTGTTTCTATCGGAGCGTCAATGGCCAGAAGAATAAAGCCTTTCTGTTTTTGCAGATATTCAACCTCTTTTGGACTGCGGATGCTGTCGATTATGGCTGGATCTTTGACTTTTTTCATAACAAGCCTGGCCAGGATATCAGGGCCTCCTTCCTTTCTCATCAGGTTGCCATAGCGGATCAGATTGTTGCGGGTTAATTCCATGTCTTGTTTTTGGAGTTTATCCCGAATAAGGTCGGAGAGAGAGAAGTAAGCAAAGCCTTTCTTTTTGAGAAATTCTGCCGCCTCTCCTTTTCCGGCGCAGTTTGTTCCTGTGAGGCCAATAATCTTCATTTTAAATCCAGGTTTTATCCTGCCAGGTCTTCTTCAGATTTCTTTTTCTTTTTTTCTCGTTTTTTTCCCATTATAAGCGCAATGAGAATACTGAAACCGTAAAGTCCGAGCATGGGAAAAGCAATTATACTCTGAGTGATCATGTCTGGAGTTGGAGTAATAATGGCAGCAATGATAAAAATTAATAATACGGCATACTTAAAATATTTTATCATCCAGCGGGCTGTGATTATTCCCATTTTGGACAGAAAAAAAACCAGGGTAGGAAGTTCAAAGACCAAGGCTATTCCAAGGATAACGCGCAGAGCCAGACTGAAGTACTGATCAACCGTTATCATTGCATCAAAATCAGCTCCCATTCCTAGGAAAAATTTACATGCAAATGGGAAAACTATAAAATAAGCAAAAACAGCACCGGCCATAAAAAAGAATGAGGTGAACAATACAAAAGGCACAACATGTTTTTTTTCTTTCTTATAAAGACCGGGAGCTATGAAATACCAGACTTGAAGGAAAAGAAATGGGGCCGTGGCTAAAACAGCAGCCAGAAAAGAGACTTTCATATAGAGCATAAAAGGAGCTGTAAGGGAAGTAAATACGAGTTTTTTTCCTTCGGGCAGGAATTGTGTAACTGGTAGTGCCAGAATTTTATACAAGAATTTACTGAAAAACCAGGCTGGGATAACCGCTCCCATAACCGCTATAAACGAATAGAAAATCCTTTTACGCAGGTCTTCAAGATGTTCAAGGAAGGTCATACTGTCAGGAGACTTTTTTCCCTTCCTCATTTCCTTTTGTGCCCTTCTTGATCTCTTCTTTGTTGTTTTGACCTGTTTTTTTAGTCTCTGTTTCGCCTTTTAAGTTAATTGTATCATTTATGTCTTTTTTTATGTCCCTGAATTCTTCTGCCTGGATTTCCTCTTCGATCTTATCTTTTATCTCGTCAGAAGTCCTTCGAAATTCACGTAATGCTTTGCCGATCGATCTACCCACTTCAGGAAGTTTTTTTGGTCCAAAAATAAGCAGAGCTATTGTGAGGATGACCAGGAGTTCAGGGAATCCAATACTGCCGAACATTTCTTTTTTCTCTAATTTTAGTGCTAGAAAAATATAACTATTCATGGGAGATAAGTCAACAAGAACTTTACAATCCCAAGGGGGTCTGGTAATATCTAAGCTTGTGAAAAGGTTATGAAAAAGAAGATATTATTTTCTTTGATATTAATTCTTGTTTTTCTTCATCCTTATGCATGGGATGAGGATGTATGGTCTCAGTCTTTTAAAAAAATATCAGCTATAGTCCCTTTTATTGAGGAAAACTATTATAAAGAAGTTGACCATGAAGAATTAGCGTTTTCATCGATAAGAGGAATTTTACTCACACTCGACCCTCACTCATACTTTTTAGAGCCCAAGAATCTGTCAACCCTGAGAGAGGATTACAAAGGAAAATATTTTGGATTGGGCATAATGATCCAGAAACATGCTGACCTGCTTAAGGTGATTTCTCCCCTCGAAGGCACTCCGGCATACCGGCTGGGAATCCAGCCAGGTGATGTGATCTCTCATATTGAAGGGGAAAGCACCAAGCCCATAACGAGTTTCCAGGCGATGCAAAAATTAAGAGGAAAAAAAGGGACAAAGATAACCATAACCATTACCCGGGAAGGGCTGGATGAGCCCATGGATATTACTATAACCAGAGCAGAGATCCCCCTTTACAGTGTTCCCTATGCATTCATGCTCCAGGATAATATAGGGTATATTTTTATCCGGAATTTTGCCGAGACCACGACTAAGGAATTTCGCGAAAAAATGACTTTGCTGGAAAAGCTCGGCATGCAGAAGCTGATCCTTGATTTCCGGGGAAACGGGGGCGGCACTTTTCTTCAGTCGCTTGAGATCACAGATGAATTTTTACCCAAAGGAGATATGATCGTTTCTATCCGGGGAAGAAAGAAGTATTATTCCCAGGAATTCCGGGCCTCCCAAAATGATCAATATGAACATATTCCCTTGATCATTCTTATAAGCCAGGGAACTGCCAGCGCTCCTGAAATAGTTAGTGGTGCGATTCAGGACCATGACCGGGGATTGATAATCGGTCAGGATTCCTGGGGAAAAGGGCTGGTGCAGACAGTATTTCCCTTATCTAAGGAAGCAGCAGTAGCCATAACGACAGCGAGGTATTATACTCCCAGTGGAAGATCGATTCAGCGTGACTATACTTACTTGGAAGATTACCGCCTTAAAAGAGATGAACCTGAAGAGCGTGAGGTGAAGTACACAGATGGGGGAAGAAAAGTCCTGGGACAGGGAGGAATATCTCCTGATTATAAAGTGGAGTTGTCCTATAAGCCTTTGACTTATATGCTTTTATTACGGGGAGCGGTTTTTTCTTATGGAAGGAAATTTGCTGAAAAACAGACGTCTCTTTCTCGGGAATTGATGAAAGATGAAGTTATCGACCGAAGTTTTGAAGTAAATTCCCGTGTATTTGAGGACTTTAAAGCTCATCTGGAAAAAGTTGGTATTTCTTTTAAGCCTGAGGATTTTGAGGAATCCAAGGATGAGTTGAAGCGGGAGCTTGAGCGGGAGATTTTCTCCTCAATCTGGGGCATCGAAGAGGGAATGAAGGTTTTCAGACAGAGCGACCCCTTAATACAAAAGGCTATTGATGTATTTCCACAGGCAGAAAAGCTTATCCATAAATAATCCAAGGAGAGAAAAATGAAGAGGATTGGATTAGCGTCCGACCATGCTGGTTTTAAATTAAAAAATGGCATTTTAAGTTATCTTGATGCAAATAATATTCCCTTTCAAGATTACGGCTGCGGCCCAGGTGAAAAGGTTGATTATGTTGATTTCGCTGTTAAAGCACTTAAAGGGAGAGAGGTCGGAGAGTGTGACCGCTTGATCCTTGTCTGCGGTACAGGGCTCGGAATGTCTATTGTGGCAAATAAACATAATGGCATCAGAGCGACTCTGTGTTGCGATGCCTATATGGCAGAGATGAGTCGTAAACACAATGACTCTAATTGTCTGACCTTAGGAGGGAGGATCATCCCCCTGGATGAAGCGCTTCATATTGTCAGCATCTGGCTTAAAACGAAATTTGAGGCAGGCCGCCACCAGGAAAGATTGAATAAAATATCAAAGATGGAAGGAAAAAGGATTAGTAATTAGTAGAGGAGAGATATTCATGACTTCATTATATGAAAAGGTTCAGTCCTTATCCCAAAAAATAGAGGCGAATAATATATGGCGGCAGAGGGAATCTTTTAACCTTATTCCTTCAGAAGCGACACCTTCGCTGCTGGTCAAAATGTGTGAGATATCCGATCCTTCTGGGCGTTATGCTGAACATAAGACTATGAAGGGCAAAGAAGTATATTTTTACCAGGGAATAGATTTTATTAAGGAGGTCGAGGACCAGGTTAAAGAGGAATTATCCCGTTTTTTTAGGTGCAGTGAGTTGGAATTGAGGACTATAAGCGGCCAGATGGCCAATGAAGTTGTATTCAAAGGTATGGTCCGCTTTTTGAATCGCAGCCGCCCTGAAGGGCAGCCAATGCGTAAGATGAAGCTGGTTATGAACAATGACCTGACCAAGGGAGGACACCTCAGTTCTCAGCCAATGGGCGCGCTTTTTAATTTTGTTGCCGAATCTCCGGAAACAGGCAAGGAAAATGTAGTCAATTTTCCGGTACAAAAAGGAAATCCTTATAAACCTGATATTGAGAGGATGGGAGAGATGATTGAGGAGCACAGACCGGAACTTATGGTGTTCGGCAAGAGCATGTTTATATATCCTGAGCCGATCAAGTTTGTGTCTGACCTAGTAAAAAATTGGGAAGTGCCCCCGGTTATTATGTTTGATATGGCGCATGTTCTGGGATTATATGGAGCATTCCAGACTCCGCTTGAAGAAGGGGCGGATTTAATAACTGGAAGCACGCATAAGACCTTTTTCGGGCCTCAGAGAGGCCTTGTTGCCGGGAATTTCCCCAAAGGAAGTCGCTTGCGCAAGTTATGGTTGAGTATTAAAAACAGGGCTTTTCCGGGCTCGACCAGTAATCATCATCTGGGAACCCTGCTTGGACTTTTAATGGCTGCGTATGAGATGAACGAGTTTAAAGAAGAGTTTCAAACACAAGTAAGTTCCAATGCTAAGGCCTTTGCCCGAGCTCTTAAAGATAAAGGTGTCTCTGTTGAAGGGGATGAGTCTGATGGTTTTACTGAGACCCACCAGGTATTGATCCGGATAGATCAATACGGCAATGGCATGGATATTGCCCGGCGCCTTGAGGACAATAACATAGTGACAAATTATCAGGCTTTACCTGATGATGAGACTTTTTTAGAACCAAGCGGAATTAGAATGGGAACACAGGAGATGACCAGGTTTGGAATGACTGAAAAAGATTTTGATATCCTTTCTGGGTATATTGCCGATGTGGTCATTAACAACAAAAGTGCTAAAGAGGAAGTGAAGAAATTCCGGCAGAATTTCCTAAAAATGCACTATTGCCTGCCCCCGAAAGTAGCGATCCCTATTGCTGCAAATATAGTAGAAAGCATTTTTCCTTATTCTGGTTTTGGGGCCATGTTTGCGGAAAATCTAACAAAAAATCTTTAGTAAACTAAAAAGCAAGGGAGCTGTAGATGAAAATATTAATAATTGGTTCTGGTGGAAGAGAACATGCCCTAGCCTGGAAGATCTCACAGAGCCCCCGGGTTAATAAGATCTATTGTGCGCCCGGTAATGCCGGAACGGAGAGTCTTGCTGAAAATCTGCCTATTCTGGCCACTGATATTCAGGAGCTGAAAAAATTTGCCTTCAAAGAAAAAATCGATCTTACAGTTGTGGGTCCTGAATTGCCTTTAACCCATGGGATTGTGGACGAATTTGAGCAGAATAATCTTAAGTGCTTTGGTCCATACCAGATTGCAGCCGAACTCGAGGGCAGCAAAGTGTTTGCCAAACAGTTTATGGAGAGGCATAAAATCCCGACTGCCGGATTTAAAATTGCAGAGTCTCCAAAACAGGCAAAAAAAATCCTGAATTCAGGTGAATTCCCTTTTCCTGTTGTTTTAAAGGCTGATGGATTAGCTGCTGGAAAAGGTGTCCTTATTTGTCGAAGCCTGAAGCAGGCGGAAAAGGGCGTTGAAGAACTGATGGTTGAAAGGAAGTTTGGAGAGGCGGGGCGGCTTATCTTGATCGAAGAATTTTTAAGAGGAAAAGAAGCTTCTTTTATTGTTCTTTCTGATGGAGTAAAAGTTTGTCCTTTTGTTACTACTATGGATCATAAAACCGTTTACGATGGCGACAAAGGTCCAAATACGGGAGGAATGGGAGCTATTTCACCTTCCCCTTATATAAACAAAGATACGTTCAATGAGGTCGCTAAAGATATTGTCTTTCCCACGATCACGCGTATGCTGGAGGAGGGGAGGAAATATAAGGGCGTACTCTATGTAGGACTGATGCTGACAGAGCAGGGCCCGAAAGTATTAGAGTATAATTGTCGTTTTGGTGACCCAGAGACTCAGCCGCAGATGTTGAGGCTTAGAAGTGATATTGTGGATATAATGGAAATGACAATTGAAGAAAATGTTCTGGATAAAGATATCGAATGGAATGATAAAGCTGCAGCCTGTGTGGTGGCTGCTTCCGGAGGATATCCCAAGAAATATGAAAAGGGGAAACTTATCCAAGGTCTGGATAAGGCGTTAAAGATAAAGGGAATTAAAATCTTTCACGCCGGGACTAGGAAGGAAGATAATAATTATTATACAAATGGAGGAAGAGTTTTGAATGTATGTTGTGCGGATAATACCTTAAGTGACGCTATGCAAAAGATCTATGATGCTTTGGATAAGATTGATTTTGAAGCCATGCATTTCCGGAGAGATATCGGTGCTTTGATGAAGGAGAAGAAATGAATAAAGTTGCAATTTTTATTGGGAGTTCATCAGATTTTAATGTAATAGAAGGAGCGATTAAGGTCTTTAAAGATTTTGATGTTCCCTTTATCCTGGAAGTTACATCTGCCCACCGGACTCCGGAAAGAACAAAAGAACTTATCCGGACTTTTGAGGAAAGCGGAGGAGAAATCTTTATTGCAGTAGCTGGGAAAGCTGCCCATCTGGCAGGAGTGGTTGCTTCACACACCACTTTTCCAGTGATCGGAGTACCTGTGGGAGGATCAACTGTTAATGGCTATGATGCTCTCCTTTCTACAGTCCAGATGCCAAAAGGTGTGCCTGTCGCCTGCATGGGGATCGGGAAATCAGGTGCTATTAATGCTGCCCTTTTATCTGTTCAGATATTAAGCCTGAAAGATGAGCTTTTAAAAAAGAAGCTAATAAATTACCGTAAAGAAATGGCTGCTCAAGTGGAAAAAAGTTCGGAAGATGTGAAAGGGAGGCTATGACATCTTTCTCCATCCAAAGCTTTGGATGCCGAGTCAACCAGGCTGAAGCATTTTGCTGGGTGGATGAATTCCAGAGGAAAGGATTAAGATACGAGAAAGATTTTTCTAAAAGCGACCTAGTAATAGTAAACACTTGCACTCTTACCTCCCGGGCCGACCGGGATGTGCGGAGCTTTATACGAAGAGTCTCCCGTTTGAATCCCGAGGCTAAGCTGATTGTAACCGGATGCTTTGTTGAAAGGGCTCCTGAGGAATTAAAGGACCTTCCCAGAGCCTGGCAAGTGTATTCCAATCAGGAAAAAGATGAGCTTCCTGAGGGAATACTTTCCCATGCGGATACCAACAAAGGGGATTTTATTAAGCCCTATCGTTCCCGTCCTTTGGTAAAGATCCAGGATGGTTGCGATTTTGAGTGTACATTTTGTATTATCCCCAGGGTAAGAGGCGGGAGCATCAGTTATTCACAGGAGAGGATACTTGAGTTGGTCAAAGGGTATATAAACAGAGGCTTCCGTGAGATCATTCTTACCGGAATACATCTGTGCCTTTACGGACGGGATATGCAGCCAAAAAGTTCGCTGCTTAACCTGCTGGAAGCTGTGAGCGAGATGAAGGGCCTAACAAGGATCAGATTAAGCTCTCTGGACCCAAGGTTTATGGACAGTGCTTTGCTTGAGTGTCTGGTATCGAATCATAAAATAGCACCTCATTTTCATCTTTCCCTTCAGCATGGCTCAGATAATATTATCTCACAAATGGGAAGAAAGATAACCGTGGCAGATTACTGCACGATACTTGAATTTCTTCACTCAGGCTCTCCCAACGCAGCTTTGGGAGCGGATATCATTGTAGGATTTCCCGGAGAGACGGAAGAGGATTTTCGGGATATGTATTCCTTCCTGGAAAAATCATTTTTGACCTATTTGCATGTTTTCAGCTATTCCCCCCGGCCAGGGACTCCGGCTGCTGGCTGGCCCAAGGTAAACAGTAAAGTCAAAAAGAAACGTTCTGAGCTGTTGAGGGAATTATCAGAAGGAAAAAGAGCGCTTTTTTTGCAGCGATTTTTGGGGAAAAAACTCGAGGCTGTGGTAATAAAAAAAGCAAAAAATGCAGCCAGGGTGCTGACAGGGAATTATATCGAAGTATTTGTCCCTGACTGCTCTGCTGAGGCAGGAGAGATAGTGCAGGTCAGGATAGATGAGATTTCTGGAGATGAAGTTTTAGGCAAGGTTCTTTAACCTGAATTATGCACGAGTCGAGGTTGCCGCAGATACGAGGCGCAGGGGATGAAGCTGTGGTGTTTCACCGCGAATCCGCTGCAACAAAGTAGATCAGGCTGTGTCATAATACATGGAGATTGGCATAAAAATCAACTGAATAAAAGTAATAGAAATGTTAAAATAGAGGTTAAGAAAAAGTAAGGA
>Ga0114922_10000655_pt1 | contig 33251 bp, 33 predicted proteins | sample AartaG_FD_100975 | JGI IMG/M metagenome (GOLD analysis project Ga0114922, IMG submission 100975) | Deep subsurface microbial communities from Aarhus Bay to uncover new lineages of life (NeLLi) - Aarhus_00045 metaG | ecosystem: Environmental > Aquatic > Marine > Oceanic > Sediment | place... | reverse complement strand
TCATTTCATCTTTAAAGTCTTTCATTTCATCTTTAAAATCTTTCATTTCGCCTTTAAAGACTCTCAGATCCTCTGTGAGTTCTCTTATCGATCTTTGTGTCTGCATTTGTTCGTATGCAATATCTCGAACTATTTTTTCAAGATAATCAACTTTTTCAGTAACTTCTTGCATGTCTCCTCACTTATTCAAAGATTTTTTTGTAACGGCGATTCATTATGATGAATATAAAATTTTTATTTTAGAAAAGCAAATTTTATTATGTCAAACCGTCATTATCGACGAGTTACAATTCCTTCTTGATTTTGTATAAAAGTTTCTGAATCGTGTGCAAGTAGTACCCTAAAAATTAAGTAGATATAATTATTTTGACACTGGGTTGATCAGGTGGGCTCCATCTCTGAGATGGAGAACGCCTAAGAAACAACATCTTCGTAATTTGACAAATACATAAATGCTAATTATATTTAGCACAAGAAGTAATAGTTGCTAAATACGGTTATCAAAAATGTGAGATATTTTGTTAAAGCATTAGTATTGATTTAATTCCAATCTGGGTGTTTTTGTTTATGAGGTTGGACAAATACCTGCGATAGACACGAAAAAAATAAAAAGACAACGAAAAGCGAATAAAAAATGTTAACCATCTCGCAGATGAAGACCATTTTTATTGATATGGAAATTTTTCCCTGCCTGATATATAAAAATTACCTACCAAATAGTCCTCCGGATTATGAATTTTCTGCTTGAAGATATTTATTTTAAAATTTAAACGTCAATTTGTAAATTTACTTAATGTAAGCTATATAAATACAATTAGATGAATGCAATAGTATGATTTGTTGTAAAGAGACCCGAGAACAAAAGTAATGCTGTTTTAAAAGCATTCGGTATCCATTTTATGGAATGAATTTTGCGTTATTGGATATGAGAATTAAGGCTTATCAGATGAGCTTGCGGATACATGATTGATGGAGTGTGCAGAATGGACGATGGGCTAGAGTTTGATGAATTATCTTTCAATGAGCGTATGGCATTAGTTCAAGAGTCTGTAAATAAAGATGATTTTAACAAAGGATTATTCCTATTAGAAAAAGCCCGAACGATTTCCCCCCATGATCCCTCCGTATATAACAATCTTGGTGTGCTGTATTATAAGAAGAAGGAATATGAGAAGGCGAAAGGACATTTTTCCCGGTCCATTGAACTGGACGGCAACTATTGTGATCCCCATTACAGTTTAGCATGTCTCTATTTGAAAGAAGTTAATAATAAAAAAGCTGAGCAATTTTTCCACAAATGTCTTGAAATTAATCCCTATCATATTAAAGCAAAAGAACATATTGAGAGATTAGCCGCCGGCGTAGAAAAGAATACTAAAGAGAAAAGTGTTCAATTTGAATCCCGGGAAAACGGGAAAAAATTAAACAATACAGACCCATTCCTAAAATTAATACCTGAGGAAGTCCATACAAAGAAAACGGGTTACAATATTTGTGTTATTTGCGATTATAATATTGCCGGCCTGTTAACAGGACTGATGCGGGGCATCAATAAATATTCCCAGCACAAAGCCCGGTGCATTATATGGCACGATGATCATTTCTCTTATGATAAAGATATCATTCTTGATGAGTGTGGTGAAGATTATTCCGAAGTTGTTGATATTATTAATAAGACAGATTTTTTTCATTTCGGGCGGTACATTTTTGATATTCCCGGAGTTGATTTTAAAAAATTGTTTACGCCGAGGAATTGTGTTGTTGAATATTATGGCTCATTTTTAAGAAAAAATGGCAGTCGCATAAATGAATGGCATAAAAAGACTGGGATCCCTGCGATAGCTGGCACAGATTTTTCTATTACTTCATTACTTGATACAAGTTATTATCATATAAACCAATATATTATTCGTTTCGGCGATATGGAAGAGGAGGCTATTCCTAAAGCGGAATTCCCGAAGGATGTAATTCGTATTGCGGCAGGATCAGCAGGTTCACCCAGAAAAAGGTATGATTTGCTTCAGAAGGCAATAATTGAATTACAAAAAAAAGGTTTTCCTGTAGAGCTTGAGATAATTAAAGGAGTTTCCAATGAAGAGTGCTTAAAGCCCAAACAGAAATGTCATATTACATTTACATCTTTAAGTGGAGGCTGGGGTATTAGTGGGATAGAAAGTATGTATTTAGGGCATCCGGTATTATCATGTATCGATCCATTTATATTATCCATGTATCCCAATCAACCTGCTGTTATTATCAATGAAGAGAATCTGTATAATGAGATAGAATCACTTGTCAAATCACCTGAGAAGATAAAAGAAATAGGTGATTACAGCAGGCAATTTGCACTGGCAAATTTTAAAGTGAAGGATATTATTAAAAAATATATGTACTTGCATGATTTAATAATGAATTGTGATTATTATAAGCATGGTGCAAAGTCAGCAATAAATATCTATAACTGGTGAGTAATAGTGGAGGGTTCATGATGACTGAAATAAAAAATAAAAGAATATTTATCACAGGTGGAGCCGGATTTATTGGATCGGCTATTGTTGGACGGTTAATAGACGATAATGAAATAACCGTATTTGATAATTTTACCAGGGATTCATTAAAAAATAAAACGTTTAAAGATCATTGCAATCTAAAAATAGTGAATGGAGATATATTGAATTTTGATCTATTGACCAGTTCAATGGATCGTGCAAATATTGTTATTCATTGTGCAGCTATTGCCGGTATTGATACTGTAATAAAAAGTCCAACCTCAACCATGAGAGTGAATATGGTAGGTTCTGCAAATGTCCTGGAAGCGGCTTCAAAGTTATCTCAATGTGAAAGGGTGGTCTGTTTTTCAACAAGTGAAGTTTTTGGGCAACATGCATTTCGCTCATCTGAAACTGACAACACAGTTATGGGTGAAGCGGGTGTTGCACGTTGGACTTATGCTGTCAGTAAGCTGGCAGAGGAGCATTTTGCTATAGCTTATTATAATGAAAAGAAGCTGCCTACTACTGTTGTACGTCCCTTTAATGTATATGGCCCGGGGCAGGTTGGCGAAGGCGCCATCCGAACCTTTGTTATGAGAGCCGTACGAAATGAACCCATAGAAATTCATGGAGACGGAACGCAAATCCGTGCCTGGTGCTTTGTCGATGATATGATTGACAGCGTAATACTTGTAATTTCTCATCCTAATGCAGTGGGTGAGTCATTTAATATTGGAAATAAAAAAGCCGTTACGACGATTTATGGTCTTGCAAATACCATCGTTCGTGTGCTGAAATCAAAATCAACCATTGAGTTTGTTAGAAAAGATTATGCAGATGTGGAATTAAGAATACCTTCTGTCAAAAAGGCAATGGATCTTCTTGGTTTTGAAGCGAATGTAAATCTGGAAGAAGGCATCAAAGCAACAGGTGAATACTACATCAGGAGTGTAAATTGATAAAACTTGCATCGCCATCCATTGATGACGATGATATTCTTGCAGTCAACAATGTTCTCAAATCCGGGTATCTGGTTCAAGGAAAGAATGTTTCGCAATTTGAAGAACGCGTTTCAGAATTTGTAGGATCAGATTTTGCCGTTGCTGTCAGCAATTGTACTGCTGCATTGCATATTACACTTAAGGCATTGAATGTTTCGCCCGGTGATAAAGTGATTGTACCGACCTATTCGTGGATTGCCACAGCCAATGTCGTCGAGTTGTGTGGCGCTGTTCCGGTTTTTATTGATGTCAACTTGAATACTTTTAATATGGATCCCGGGCAGCTTGAAGATAAACTTAAAGATTATTCCGCTCAGGGAATGGTTGAAAAAGTCAAGGCAATAATCCCGGTTCATGCTTTTGGCAGGATCGCTGAAATTCACGACATTTTTTCGGTTGCCCGCAAAAATGAGATTCCGGTGATTGAAGATGCTGCATGTGCTTTAGGCGCTCAATCAGATGGGAAGCATGCCGGGACCTGGGGGGTTGCCGGCTGTTTCAGTTTCCATCCCAGGAAGGCGGTAACCACAGGGGAAGGTGGTGTTATTGTCACTAATAATTCGGAACTGGTCCGAACTATGCGGACTTTGCGAAATCATGGCCAGGATCCGGATTCTTTCTCTCCCGATTTTATTCTCCCGGGATTTAACTACCGGATGACTGATTTCCAGGCAGCATTGGGTTTGACCCAAATGAAAAAGATAGATAAACTGATAAGCTGTCGCACACTTCTTGCCGGGCATTATAGCAAACTTCTGGAAAAGACGCCAATATTAACACCTTTGGTTGAAAATGAGAATCAACATGTTTTTCAATCATATGTTATTCTTCTGCCCGCCAGATGTGAGTTAAAGAATACCGACATTATTCGCAAACTTCGTATAAAAGGTGTGGAAGCAAGCATTGGTACTTACCATATGCCCATGACCACCTATTTTCGAGGCCGGTACTCTTACATGGAAGGAGACTTTCCTGTCACAGATGATCTGTTTAACCGAGCTCTCTCTTTGCCTCTCAACTATGAGCTGACACACGACCAGCAGGAAGAGATTGTTGCAAAATTACTGGATTTGTTATGAGTTCCGATCTCAATAATCATACTGTCCTTTTGACTGGTGCGGGTGGATTTCTGGGTTCAGTTATTCATCATCATTTTGTCAAAAGAGGAGCCTGTGTTATTTGCCTTACTGCAGATCCGGAAAAGGGTTCCCAAAAGGGATGGGTAACAATTGATTTGACAAATGAAGCGGAACTGATTGATTTACATCAGGCTGGAGATTTTACAGCAGTCATTCATTGTGCGGCAAAGCTGCCTCGGCATGGAAGTGATATCGATATTCTTTTAGATAATCAGAAGATGACATATTTGATAAGCAAATGGGCTGTAGCTAAGAAAATATCGCATTTCCTTTTTGCCTCGGGCTGTAGTATTTATGGATATGGTGATCAACCTCGTAGAGAAACCGATTTGCCAATGCCCACGAATTTATATGTGTCAAGTAAATTGGCATCTGAGAATGTAGTTCTCAATGTCACAGATAAAACGGAAACAACACCTTGCATTCTTCGTATTTCAGCGCCCTATGGTCCGAATCAAAATACGGATACGGTTATCAAACATTTTATCAGTCAAGCTAAAGAGAATCAGTTGTTGAAGATATATGGAAGCGGAAAAAGAAGTCAGGATTTTATTTATCAGGAAGATGTTGCTACTGCTTTTGGTTTGGCCCTTATTTATCATGCAAATGGGATATTTAATGTCAGTGGTGATAATTCAGTAAGCATGTTTGATTTAGCAAATATAGTAAGGAAGATTTTCCTGCCTGAAAAAGAAGTTCAAATTGAGCATGTCGCTAATGATCCTCAAGAATCGTATCGAGGTATATTTCCAATTGACAAGGCAAGAGATCAGTTTAGTTATCAACCCTCTTATTCGTTAGAAAAGGGGTTGCGTCTTACTGCAAAAGCATGGTCTCTTTTATGAAAGTTCTGGTGTTATCAGATATTCATGGAAATATTTCAGCATTGAATGAGGTTTTATATCAAATACCTGCCTGTGATAAAGTGGTTTGTTGTGGTGATATTGTTGGTTACTATCCAGATGTGAATGAGGTATGTGATAAACTGAAGGATATTGAGGCTTCTGTGATTCAAGGGAATCATGATTTTTATTTGACTGAAGAGTGTGAGTCTGTTCATAATAAATCTAATTTATATAATTTGAAATGGTCCCAAGAGACTATTTCGATGGATAATTATAAATGGTTGCAAAAGCTACCTCAAGAATTAACATTCCATTGGGATGACTATTTCTTGCATATCAGACATGCAAGTCCTTGGGATCAAACGACATATTTATATCCAGATTCGTTAGATATCGACAAAATTAAATTAAAAAAGAATGAAATCCTTTTTGTTGGTCACACGCATTATCCAATGGAAAAAATAGCTGGTGAAGGACGACTTATCAATCCTGGTTCGGTGGGACAGCCCCGGGATAATAATCTCTATGCCAGTTGCGCAATCTTTGATACACATAGTGGGGAAGTGAAAATTCATAGGATTCAATATGATGTAGAAGCGTTTCAACAACGGTTAAATAAAATGGGATGGCAAAAAGAATTAATAGAAATATTAAGAAGAAAGTGACATAATGAGATGAACAATAATCAGACACGTGAAAATGTGATTGACGCAAATGTAAAATATCATACTGCACATTCAGCTACCTACCACTTGCAGCCCCATTTTAAACCTGAGAATCAGGTGCTTTTTACCGAGAAATTAAAAAAGTTTTCTAAAAAATGTGGGAACGAACTACTAGTCGATTTAGGCTGCGGAACGGGTTTTGTTATTGAACTTGCAACTTCTCATTTTAGCAATGTAGTGGGTGTGGATATTACTCCCGCTATGCTGAAGAAAGTTGATAGATCTTTAGATAATTCCTCATTAATTCAAGCCGATACAGAATATATCCCATTGGTCGGGAATATTGCCAATGTAGTAACAAGCAATAGTTATCTTCACCATTTATGGGATATTGAAGTAACAGTTAAAGAGGCATTTCGGCTATTAAAAAATGGGGGTGTTTTTTTCTGTGAGGAAGATCCCAATGCACTTTACTGGGATCTCTTTGATAAAAAAAATCTGACGGAGATTGAAGAATATGGAAATGCCTCTGAGATTATAATGAGGGAATTATCTACAGTGGTAAATGCCCATAAAAATATGGGCGATGAGACAAATACAAACCCTGATCTAGTAAAACTTGCAGAATATCAAAAGATGGTTAAGGGAGGGATGAGAGAAAAAGAGCTTGAAAGAATATTCTTAACTGTTGGTTTTAAGGAAGTGAAAATTGAATATTATTGGTTCATTGGTCAAAGCCACCTTTCCAGTCAGAATCGGAATAATGAAATCCAAATCATTGAAGAGTATCTCAGAATGCTTTTTCCATTGACGAAGAACTTATTTAAGTATTTACGAATGGAGGCCTGGAAATGAAAAATTCAATTTGTGTTCTTGTTACAGGTGTCGGCGGCGGTACTGTGGGAGAGCAGGTTTGCAAGGCGTTACAGATTGGGAAGAATGACTATTCAATAATTGCGACAAATACTCAGATAGGTCCACTCACAGTGGTTGATGTAGATTACAAAGAAGTGTTGCCCAATGCAAACTCTTCTGATTATGTAAATAGATTAATTGCAGTTTGTCTGAAATATCATGTAAAGTTTATCATTCCCGGAAGCGAGCCCGAACTGATTAGCATGGCGGCAAACCGAGAGTTAATTGAAAATGCAAATGTCCAGGTTTTGACTAATTCTGAGCATGTGATTAATACATGTGTGGACAAACTCCTAACTTTCAAGTTTTTAAAATCTGCGAACATACACATTCCAGAAACACTTGATATCACTCATTCTAATGAATTGGAAGGATTTCGATCTGATTTTCCTATTATTGTAAAACCTGTTTTCGGGGGAGGCTCAGCTGCCACATTTATTGCCCAGGATAGAAAGGAACTTTCTTTTTTTGCAGAATATTTACTGAAGCATGGCTATAGACCTCTTATTCAGGAGTACTATGGCCGTCCAGATCAGGAATATACGATTGGTGTTCTTCATTATCCCGATGGATCCCTTTTTGATACGGTCGTATTTCGCAGGAATATTTTATCAGGATTGTCCAATCGCGTTCGTCTGAGAAACCATACGGGACGCAAAGAACTCGGTGACATATTGGCGATTTCTTCCGGTATTTCTCAGGGTGAATTTGTCGACTTTCAGCCCGTAAAAGAAAAAGCTGAAGAGATCGCCTCGATATTGAAATCAACAGGTCCTTTAAATATTCAAGGGCGCTGGGATGGAAGAGAGTTTATTCCCTTTGAAATTAATCCTCGCTTTTCAGGGACATCCTCTATGAGGGCTTCTGTTGGTTTCAATGAAGCAGAGATACTAATCAACTGGTATATGGGTAAAAAAAACGATGTTATGTCTAAACCACCATCTGGTGAATTTATACGAGGATTAAGAGAATATTTAATAAAAAAATGAATGAAGTTATTGATAATAAAACATTACAGATTTTATATGCGAAGGATCCATCTCTTGTTCAGGAGTTAGTGGGAAACCTGCCAATTAATGTTAATCTATTAAAAAAAGGTTCGTTCAAAACCCAGTTTAATCGGTTTCCTGCGGGATCTGGAGGATTATATCCGGTTACATCCAGAGGTCACTTTTGTAAACTGCAGCCGCCGGGGCGCTCGGATTCGCGGTGCTGAATAGTAGAAATAATGGAGTTGGCAATGAGCAGCCAGAAAAGTAACACCCAAAGACCTACCCTCTCTCTTTGCATGATTGTTAAGAACGAAGAGTATTTTTTGCCCCAATGTCTTGACAGTGTTAAAGATGTCGTTGATGAAATCATTGTTGTGGATACCGGTTCTGACGACCGAACTGTAGAAATTGCAGAAAGCTACGGGTGTAAAGTCTACCATCATCCCTGGGAGGGCAGTTTCAGTAAGGCCAGAAATATCAGTTTAAGTTATGCAACATGCGACTGGATTTTGGTGATGGATCCTGATGAAGAGTTGGAAAGGGGGGATATCCCTGTTCTAAAAGAGTTATTGAAGATCAAGCAGGTGGATGTAATATATTTCCTGGTCAGTAGTGATAACCGGTATGGCTGGTCCAGGCATTATTCGCACCGTGTTTTTCGTCGGGGTATTGCTCATTACGAAGGTATTGTGCATAATCAGTTGATTTATAAAGGAAACAAGGTTGATACGCAGATTCGGTTGTACCATTACGGCTATAATCTTTCAGAAGAGAAGATGCAGGCCAAATTCGACCGCACTCAGGCGCTTCTTGAAAAACAGTTAAAGGAAGACAAGACTAATCCTTTTGCCCAGTTTAATTATCTGCGGGTGCTCAGGGTTAGGGAATTGTGGAAAGAGGCTGCGGAATCCGGCAAGAAGGCTCTTGATATTTGCGCCTCCCGCATAGATGAAACCCACATGCAAATGATCGTCAATGATACGGCTTACTGTCTGGTGCGCGACAATAAAGGGAAAGAGGCTGAAAAAATGGTGCGGGAGGTTCTCAGGGATCATCCCGACAACCTGGACCTTCTGTTTACGATGGCCGCAGCGTTAGTGCAGCAAAAAAAACACAGAGAAGCTTTGGTTCCTTTGTGTCATTTTCTTAAGGTCAAGAAAAATGACGGCGAGAGAGCTCTTCCCAGGGGAAACCGGCTGATTGTGGATACATATACATTAGATCACCGGATATGGGCCAATATCGCTGACTGTTATTTTGAGGAGGAAGAGTATGATAAAGGTGTTGAGGCCGCAACCCATGCTATTACAATTAATCCTAATGCGGCGCTTTACAAAATTTCTCTGGCTCGAAATCTATTGAAGTTAAACCGAACAAATGAGGCCAGGCAACTATTAGAGAAGGCAACCACTGATGATGACCTTGATGAGAATTATTATGTGAAATGGTATGTTTTTTGTTGCCACTTCCCCGAATTGGGAGATGGAGGAGAGGTGCTGCAAAAAGGCCTTCGGCAGTTTCCAAAATCAGACAAGCTGCATAATAGTTTGGCGTATTCTTTATCAGACACCGATTTTGAAAATGCAGAAAAGGAGTGGAAAGAGACACTGAATCTCAATTCAAAACATATTGGTGCTTATTTAGGATTAGTAAAATTGTATATTCAAGGAAATATGGGAGAAGAATTACATAGTCATATTAAGGAAATCTTAACTCACTTTTCTCGAAACAGTCGACTGTTAAAAACAACAGGAAAGATTCTTGTTGAAAATGAAAAATATGAACAGGCTATTGATGTATTGACGCAATATTTGGCAATAGAGCCTGAAGATTTTCGAATCTTAATGGATATCTCGACTTGCTATATCAAACTAGGGCAATATGAAGCCGCTTTTTTAGGGTATCAAATGGTGTTGAAAATAGATCCGGAAAACCAAACCGTTATGAAGAACATGCGGATTCTGGAAAAGTTATTACACGAATAATTGAGGGATTTATCAAATTAAATGTTTGGTTGGTGAAAATAAATTTTTGTTTTCCTCTTTTTTTTACTAAAGTAATTCATCTTCATGCCGATACTCTACATAGAAATGTAATTTGGTTGGATTGAAAAATCAAGCCAAAAAACGAGCAAGGAAGCTCAATCATTCACAATCACAAGGAGGTATTACCATGGCAAGTGCAGATCTCACACGTATTAACACCAACATTCAGGCGATGAACGCCCTGAACGCGCTGAATCGCGTCAATTCGAAGATGAGTGTTCACCAGCTTCGTCTTGCAACGGGTAAGCGCATTAACTCTGCTGCTGACGATGCCGCCGGCTTTACCATCGCATCCAAGCTGTTGGTTAAATCCAGAGGTCTCGGTACGGCGCTGGACAACATCGGTTCAGCCAAGAACCTGATGACGGTTGCCGAGGGTCACCTGACCAATATTCAGGATATCCTCACCAAGATGAAGTCCAAGGCCCAGCAGGCCGCCAACGGCACCCTGGGAAGCGATGAACGTGATGCAATTATGGCCGAACTTGAACAGTTCAATGAACAGATCGATGCTGAAGTTGCGCAGGCTCAGTGGGCCGGCACTGATCTTCTTGTTTCCGGAACATCCCTGAATTTCCAGATTGGAACGGGCGCCGCCACTGCGGATTCATTGACCTTTGACGTGGTTGAAAATTCTTCTGCTACAGGATTTACTTCATCGGATTTGCATGTGACCGCTTCAACGGCATCTGATTCAGTAAGTAATGCAGCCGTATTGGGTACATCCAATATAGTTGCTGCTGGGACGGATCTTTCGACTTCTACAGCTTTCGCCCATCTGGACACAATGACTACAGGCAACTATACTGTTCAGGTTACCTCTTCAACGGCTGCAGGTACCGGAACAACCACAAGTCTTGAAATTCGGCTGTTTGATAGTAATGGCGATGCAGTGTCAATTGATACGGATGGGGCATCCGGTACAAATGCAACATCCACAACTCTCAGTTTGTCAGGTGTAGCTGCTGCTAATCCTGCTGAAATTGATCTTGGTGTAGGTTTGTCAATTGACTTGGGCGCAATTACTACCGCTGCCGATGGAAATGCTGTTTACAGTGTGGACTACAACAATGCAAACAAAGTTTCAACTCAGAGTGATGCCCAGGATTACATGAGCCAGATCGATACTGCGGTCAATCAGGTATCCGAAGGTCTCAGCTACATCGGGGCAACGATCAACCGTCTGACATTCCAGGAAGAATCGATATCGGTTGCCAAGTCCAATACTGAAGCCGCCCACAGCCGTATCGTTGACGCTGACATGGCATGGGAACAGTTGGAAGCCACCAAGCTGATGATCCTGCAGCAAACGGCCACAGTCATGCTGGCTCAGGCCAATGTGGCACCGCAATCCATACTCGCCCTTTTTGGTGGATAACAGGTTTTATTTGAAGGGAAAAAACGAAGGGAGTGCGTCAGTATTTGGCGCTCTCCCTTCGGAGTAAGTTGAGAAAAAAAAGATAAGGGTGTAAGCCATGCCAAAAAAACTGTCTACTACAAATTATTTTGTGAATCGTTTGAATACGTACAAGGAACAAGAGATATTAATGTCTTCGCCCGAAGAGTGTGTGCTCCACCTGTACGATGCAGCCATACAAAGCTGCACCATGGGACAGGAAGAACGTGCCGGGAAAGCCCTGGCCGCTCTTATCGATGCACTGGATCATAATGCCGACGGCGAAATCGCGGCAGGATTTTTTCGTCTATACGAATACTGCCTGAATTTGATCCATCGGCAGCAGTTTGAGAACTCAAGTAAAATCCTAAGAGGGCTCAGGCAAGCATGGCATGAGGCCATAGCGGCGCAAGTCGCCGCATAAGGATATGAGGTAAGTTGTGATTTCTCTTTCATCCATCGCCGGAAATAACGGCAGTATTGAAACCCTTATTCAACAGTACATGGCCCTGGAACGGCAGCCAATACTTCAGTTATCGAGTAAAAAGGCCGCCCTAAACACCAAGAGTGCCGTATTCACTGACATGCAGAACAAATTGAAAGCATTACAGGATGCAGCCGAAGTTTTAGGTGATACTTCGAACAGTTCGATTTTTAACGCGGTTCAGGTCACTTCTGATGACACAGATGCCTTGACTGTCACGGCGGGAACGGATTCGGCTCAGGGACAATATGTCTTTCGTACCCGGCAGCTGGCGACCGCCACAAGGATGAAAAGCACGGCTGATCTCAACACCCATAAATCGGTGATGAGCTCCAATCCTGTGGTGGGTGGCTTGGATGAGCTGGACACGGATGAAGCCTGGGCAGATGCGGGATTCGAGACGACACCTGATGGAACGGTGACCATCAACAGCATTTCATTTACATTGGCTGATTACACGAGTGTGGATAATTTTATGGGTGCGGTGAATGATCACGCCACGGCCAACGCGAATATTTTTTACGACAGTACACGGGATAAATTTTTCATCGAAGGCACTGATGAGAACAGTCTGATCATATCGGAAACAGGAACCAATGGGTTTCTGACCGAGGCGAATATCACTGCAGACACATATTCGACCAATGTGAGCGGTCTGGAGGCAGGAGCCTATCTCCACGAAATCAATTTCGATACGGGTGTATCCGAGAGCGATTCTGGCAGTTTCAAAATCAATGGCACTACCATCGAATGGGATGCGGATACGGACACGCTGAATTCGGTACTCTATGCCATCAATCACTCGGATGCGGGGGTGACAGCCTTTTACGACGATTCCTTAGATCGAGTGAGCATTACATCGGATACGATGGGGAGCGATACAATTCAATTGGAAGATTTGGAGGAGGGTACGTTTCTGGGCAGTACGCTGATGCTTTCGGTTGGGACACAGACTGCGGGACAAGACGCAAAATTTACGATCAACTCCACCGATTCTTCGGACGAGATCACAAAATCATCCAATACATTCACCATCAATGGACTCATCTTTACTCTGAGACAGGCAACAGTTGCCAATGACAGTTATTCCGATTCCGGTACGACAACGGTAACGGTTGCCTCAGATAAGGATGAGAGCGCTCTCAAGGCGAAGATCAATACTTTTTTAAGCGCTTATAATTCGGTAATTGACTATATCAAAGCAAAAACGGGGGTCGATACAACCACATATACCCGGGGCGCCCTTGCGGGAGAATCCGTTTTCCGCGATTTGAAGAGCGATATCATAGGTATGTTACTGGGTCAGGTTTCCGGGATCGATTCGAATAAGCCCTCTTATCTGGCGGATATCGGGATTACACTGGATGAAAACCTCCACGCTTCCATTTCGGATGCTTCGGATCTGAGTGATTGGCTTGACGACGATCCGGATGCCGTAGCCGATCTCTTTAATTCAACCAATGGAGTGGCAGCTCAGATGGAAGCCTTACTGGAGCCGTATACCGAGAGTTACGGCATCATCTACAACAGGAAGGAGTCCGTGAGCGACCGTATCGAGATAATGGATGACCGCATCGAACGGTTGGAAGAGCGCATGGAAAGAAGGGAAGCATACTACAGGCGGCAGTTTTCCGCCCTTCAAGAGACGCTCAGCATGGTCAATTACCAGCAGTCAGTATTGAGTAGTCTGACAAGTTCATTGAACAATATTCTAGGTTCAGTTTAGGGTGGCCAATAAAAATATATTATGGAAAAGGAGTCAATTACGATGGAAACCACAATGGTTTCAAAGCCAATAGATGAAGTTTCTGATAACAATGTTATTCAGGAGACTTCCCGTACGGAAAGACACCCCCCGGTGAAAAAGCTGGTGGAATCGGAACAAAAAACAAGTACTGAACAAGTTCAACATTCCGAGGAACTCGTAGCGGATATTGCAGAAAAAATGAATAAGGTGGCTACTGTGTTTGGTACGAGTTTGGCATTTTCCGTGGATAAGGCGACCGGAAAGTCGGTGATCAGAGTGATGGACAAGGAGACGGATAAGCTCATCAGACAAATTCCACCGGAAGAGACGTTACGGATGATCGGAAAGATGCGGGATGTCATGGGAATGCTCTTTAATGTAGAAATATAATTGAATAGATGGAGAATATTGGGCTATGCAATCTGCAATGGATGGTTTATGTGATGAGGTTGTTTTTGTGCTTCAGGCCGAATATGAATGTGCGGAGTCCATTCATGCAACGAGTGCTGAAGTTCAATCCTTGATTGATGAGGAAAAGTTCAATCAGGCCCGGGAACGGTTGAATACTCGAAGTGAGATCATCGATCTGATGGTTTCTTTAGATCGACGATTGGAAACATTGTTGAAAAGTCGGCAGTCGGATTCGGATGATCCACGATGGGGTGATATCGAGATTCTGGCGGCGAAACTTCGCGAGCTGATAAAGTCGATCTTAGGTATGGATGTGGTGAGCCAAACACGGCTACAATGGAGTTGCGACCAAATCGGAAAAGAATTGAAGGTAATGCAGGATGGAAGAAAACTCATGAAAAGTTATGGGTCCCGGTTTGAGACAAGCCACCATCCTTTGTGTAGTGCATGATCATTTTAAGGGACGAGAGCCATGAGTATCGAAAATATATCTGAGGTACTGGGATCGCATCAAATCCCAAAAGGGGATCTGAACTCCAAGCAGAAAACAAGATCCAAAGAAAAGGAAGAGACTTCGAGTAAAATTCGTCAGGATCGGGTTGAGATTTCGGAAGATGCCCAGAAATTGATGAGACAGAGCGCTTCTGACCGGCAGTTGCAGAAAGTCGAAGAGGAAAGTGCCGAATCTAAGCTCAGGGAGAATACCGATAATCCCTTGCCCAGGATCCAAACGGATTCCGGTGAACGGCAAGAAACCATCAAGAAAATCATGGAAAGCTTTACGAAAGAGAATGGAGATTTGACTTCCCCTGGACCAATCGAGGTGGATGCAGAGGTGCGATTGACAAAAATACAAGAAGTCGGAAGGAGAATAGAAGCGCATTTTTACCAAAAGAAAGATGTCGTTAATGCAATCATTGATAAGTTATTGAATCTTTGAATGTCAGGAGGGATTATTTTGTGAAAGTTCTTGTTGTGGATGACTCCAGTACAATGCGACGTATTTTAACGAATTGTCTAAAAGAGGCCGGGTATAATGAGGCAGTCCAGGCGGCCGATGGGGTCGAGGCCTTAGATGTTCTTTCCAAGGACAAAGATGTCGGTCTTATTCTTGCCGATTGTAACATGCCGAACATGGACGGATTCACTTTATTACAGGAAGTCAAGAAGAATAACGGTACCAAAAGCATACCCGTAATTATGGTCACAACCCAGGCTGAAAAACAGAGTGTTGTTTATGCACTGCAATCCGGTGCTTCCAGTTATGTTGTGAAACCATTCACTCCGGAAGTCATCAAGGAGAAGATCGGTGAGATCATGGGATAGTAGTCGTAGAATTGAAAGGATTCAAAATTACTCGGATAATACACATTATTCGATGATGAGAAAAAGGAGGTTAAGCTGCGTTTGTTAACAGGATGGATGGAGGATTTCTTCTGAGGATAAACAAATGATTGCCGCTTCGTTTCATAAACCCCCCAATTTTCTATCCTCAGCAATGTCTTCCATGAAGTTTCTTTTGATTTTAAAGTAGTGATTTTTTACTCAACAGATAGATAAAAAATTGCCAGTGCCGACGCGTGAGGCGCCTTTTCAGTATTGACAATTTAAAATGGAACCGTTTTGTATCTTTTATGACTGTTTATTAAGTACTTACGCTCCATTTATTTTGTACCTTTTTGGTACAGGGGAAGGGATATGGCATGCCGATTGCTTAAGGTGGTTCAGTGACAAGTCCCTGTTCTTATGGAGATAACAGAATGAATGCCTTTACTGCTGATGATGCGGGGCTACTGTGAAAACGTTAAAGTGTGATGCTGGTGAAGATGTTTTAGTGGAAAAGAGAAATGGAACAGCGGAGTCGAGTTCCATAAAAGAGAATACCGCAGGTGAAAGAGAAATAGCGAAAGTCAATTTAAATGAGGAAGAGGTTGGTGGACATGGCGAAGAACATGATACAGACAGACTTGTCCAGTTGGTGGGATTTTCCCTCGGCGATGAGGAATACGGATTGGATATTCGGAAAATACAAGAAATCAACAGAATGACCGAGATTACATGGGTGCCCAGAACGCCTGAATTCGTTATGGGTGTGATCAATCTGCGGGGGAAGGTGATACCTGTCATTAATTTGAGAAAGCGATTTGGACTGCCATCGAAGGAACGTACTAAAGATACAAGGATCATCATTGTGGAAATCAAGGACAGGGTCGTAGGTATTTTGGTGGATTCCGTATCTGAGGTGATTCGGATACCGGACAGTACAATTGAGCCTGCTCCGGATATCGTTATGGGAATTGATACGCAATATATTGACGGTATTGATAAACTCCGGGACAAATTGTTGATATTACTCAATATTGATAAAGTTTTATCCCGGGAAGCGGTTGAACGAATTTAAAAAGGAATAGAATTACATGCGCTTATCAACATTTCGGTCATCACTTCAAGTCAGAATTATCGGTGGCATTGTAATGCTTGTTATTCTGGTCAGTGGATTTGTCTTCCTATATTTTCCCTCCCGTCAGGCTTCCCAGGCACATCGGGCACGACAAAAAGAGGCACGGCAATTGGCAGATGTTATGAGTCAGAGTGTGGCCACTGGCCTGGAATTTGAGGATAGAGAATCTGTAGAGGCTGCTCTTGCCGGAGTGAAAGCCCGAAAAGATTTTTTGAACATATCTGTTGTCAATTCTACCGGTAGCGATTTTTATTCATATACATCTAATGAAAATTCTAAAAGGTGGGGTGAAAAACGTGTGCTTTTGATAGAAGCCCCTATTTTTTCAGGTGAAGTAAAAATTGGTAACCTGAAGTTTACACTTTCACTGGATGATCTCGTCAGGCAGGAGACAGCCAATCGTAGAGCCATTCTCCTGGTATGTGGGTTGATTATCGTTATGGGATTTCTTTTTGGTCTCTATGTGAGTCGAATGGTTCTTCGCTCAATATTACGAGTTAATGTCATTGTTCAAAAAATAGCTGAGGGAGAAGGAGATCTCACCCAACGGCTTTTTGTTGACCAAAGGGATGAAATAGGAGAGTTCTCCCTCGGATTTAACCGTTTTCTCGATAAGCTTGCTCAATTGATTAGTCAAGCAAGAATATCGACAGAAAAAGTATCGCTCGCTGCTGATGAGATTTCAATTGTTTCGAAAGAATCAGCTTCCAGAGCCGAAGAGCAGGCCTTTAAAACCAATGATGTGGCCATAAGTGTTCAGGAAATGACCGCTACTATTGTTGAGAGTTCTCAGAATGCGACTCAAAGTTTTAAAATTGCCGAACAGGCCAATGTCAAGGCCAGGGAGGGTACTGAGACGATGCAAGCGACCCGGGAGGGAATGGATGAGATAGTCGTTGCAACATCAAAGACGGGGGAGATCGTGAAATCTCTTTCGGAGAGGGCAACACAGATTGGTGAGGTCGTGCAGGTGATTGATGACATTGCTGATCAAACAAATCTTTTGGCATTGAATGCTGCCATAGAAGCAGCGAGGGCCGGTGAGCAGGGACGCGGGTTTGCTGTTGTGGCCGATGAGGTTCGTAAGCTGGCAGAGCGGACGACGAAGGCCACTCAAAAGATCGCAGATACTATTAATGCTATTCAAAAGGATACCCATGAGGCGGCCGTATCAATGGAAGAGGCCCATACTGTAGTGAAAAAAGGTAAAGAAGCAACGGAAAAAACCGAACATGTTTTTAGTGAAATCGTACGATCCGTTACACAGGCCATGGAAATGGTCAGGCAGATCGCCGCTGCTTCTGAGGAGATGAGTTCAAATGCGGCGGAGATTTCAAAGAATGTTGAGTCCATTAATACAGTGACAAAAGACTCGGCGAGTGGAGCCGAAAAGATGTCTCGGGCATCAGGGCAGTTGCATGAAGAGACAGAAACTTTACGAAATCTCATGGCCAGATTCAAATTAAGACAGGATGCCCGTTCGGAGATGGAAGCAGGGGTTGGGGAGAAAAAAGATACGTACAAAGACGGTATGAGCAGGGAAGTTCTCGGGAAGGAGAGTTATTTAAATACAGTGATAGAACCTACGGGACAAGGTAACGGACCGGCCGGGAGGTCGGTGGCCGTGCCTGGATCGAACAGAGGGTGGATGGGCAATCCTATCACCCATCCACCCTAACACTCGGTTGATCTATAAATGTTTGGTAAGAAGTAAGGTTGCAGAATTGATGAATAAATTTCCTCTTTTTCTTCCCTTTCAAGAGCGGTGGGTCAGAAATGACATTTCCTGGCCCACCACCTACCCTGGATGGAAAGTTTCAGGGGAATGCTGGCAAAATAAGATTCTTATTTTCAGCAGTACAGCGATTTGGTCAAAGATTATCGATAGTCAGTTTAGGATGTTGGGTTTTACGGACTCATTTGTAGTCGCTGAATTTGAACTGTTGATTAGGCAAATCATCGAAAATCTACAGGGTGGAATGCAGGGAAAATTTGGGGAGAATTATCTTGTATAATGATAAAAATATGTGCCCAAGAAGGTGAGGTGAAGAATGAAGACCGTACTTATCGTTGATGACGAACAGATTGTTTTAGATGTTCTCCAGCGGATTCTATCACGACTTGGTTATAATCCAGTGATTACAGATTCAGGGGATTTGGCCTTGAGAAAATTTTCTATGGAAGTTTTTGATCTGGTCTTGATGGATGTCCTCATGCCGGTGAAAGATGGGCTTGAAATTGCCAGAGAGATGAAACAAATTAAACCTGATCAGAAAATTGTACTTGTGACCGGTATGGGTGCGGATATGGCAGCGGCTCAGGCCGATTTTGAAAAGATCGGTATAGAAAGTGTTCTGTCTAAGCCCTTTTCATATGAAAGAGTGAAGACTGTAGTCGCTGATGCTCTTAATTGAGAAAGAGAGTATGTATAAGAAAGAGTAAACGGGTTGGAATAGATTGTATTAGAATGTGAAAATAATAAGAAAGGATAAATAAATGCAAACAATGGTGGCGGATCCCGAATTACTCAAAGAGTTTCTCGATGAAACAAGGGAACTTTTAGAGAATTTGGATAATGATTTGGTAAGTCTGGAATCAGATCCTCAAGATGAGGATCTTTTAAATCGCATATTCCGCGCCGTTCATACGATAAAGGGAACTTCGAGTTTCCTGGGATTCGAACAACTGGTCGAATTGGGGCATGCTGCAGAAGACGTGCTCCATCTGTTACGAAATAAAGAAAGAACTGTGACCCCGGAAGTGATGGACGTCCTTTTAGAGGCCACCGATAAGCTGAAGATTCTTGTGAAGCAGATCCAGGGAAATAACATACATACCGTCGATTTAACCGCCATATTGAGTGGTTTAGAGGAAGTTAAATCGGGTGAAATCAGAGAGTCGGAAGCCAGTGAGAAAGTGTCTTCCTCACGGGAATCCTCTGAAGATAAAAGTGAAAATTCAGAAGAAACAGTTCCAAAAAAATCTCAAGAATCGAAACGAGATTCCGGAGAGAAGAAAGACACCTTCCGGGATATGGAGACTTCAACGATCAGAGTGGATGTGGATCGTCTCGACGATTTGATGAACCTTGTCGGTGAATTGGTATTGGAGCAAAACCGGCTCCTTCAACTCAATCGGGATTTCAGAGTCAATCGAAATGCCAATGATTATTCGGAAAAAGTGGCCGAGACCACGGAAAAAATTCATTTTGCGACGAGTGAACTTCAGACCTCTGTGTTAAAAATGCGAATGGTGCCTATAGACAGGCTGTTTCGGAAGTTTCCACGATTGGTGCGGACTATTTCCCGGGAGATGAAAAAAGAAGTGGAGTTGGTCATTTCGGGTGGTGAGACGGAGTTGGATAAGACGGTAATCGATCAATTGAATGATCCTCTGGTTCATCTACTGATGAACAGTATAGACCACGGACTCGAGTCTCCTGAAGTTCGCGAGCAGATGGGTAAAGACAAAATGGGCACGGTTCATCTTTCTGCGAGGCAGGAAGGAAGCCATATCCTTGTGTCAGTGAAAGACGATGGACGGGGAATTAATCCGGAAAAGGTAAAAAAGGGAGCATTGGATCGAAAATTGATTACGCCCAGTCAATTGCAGACGATGGTTAAGCAAGACATGCTGCAGCTTATTTTTGAGGCGGGGTTTAGTACTGCTGAGAAAATTAGTAATATTTCGGGCAGAGGAGTTGGAATGGATGTCGTTAGAACGAACATTCGGAATCTTAATGGGATTATCGATATTCAGAGTGCGCTGAATGTGGGCACGGAAGTTTTACTTAAACTTCCCCTAACCCTTGCCGTGATTCAATCTCTCATGGTCCAAATCGCAGAGGATGTCTATGCTATTCCTTTGGTATCGGTCATAGAAACGTTGAGAATTAATCCCCAAGATATTAAAAAAATCGGTCAACGGGATGTGATTTGTCATCGTGATTCAGTGATACCTCTTTTCTATTTGAGACGTCTATTTAAAATTTCATCCAATGGAGACAATAATGAAATTAACAATGAATACGATTATGTCGTTTTAATTGGTGTGGCAGAAAAACGATTTGGTTTAGTCGTTGATAAACTTTTAGGTCAGGAAGAAGTGGTGATTAGGTCTCTGGGAGAGTATTTAGGAAATGTGTCCGGCATTGCAGGGGGTACGATTACAGGAGATGGCCGCGTACGGCTCATTGTCGATTGTGGTACGGTTGCAGATCTGGTATAAACGTTAGAACAATAATAAAATGGGATATGGTCTGGTAAGTCATATTAAATTGAAGAGTTGTTGAATGAATGACATTTTAAAACTTAGAGACATCGTATACAAGGAAACCGGAATGTATTTTCCCGATGAGAAGAGATATTATTTTGAGAGTCGGTTTTTACGAAGAATGGAAGAATTGGGATTCTACTCTTTTACACAATATTTCCAGTTTCTGAAGAGTGGCGATGGCCGTAGAGAAGAGTTCCAAAATCTGATGAATGAGCTTACCATTAATGAAACGAGTTTTTTCAGGAATAGACCTCAATTTACGGCTCTTCAAAATTTGGTCCTGCCGGAGATCATAAAAGCGAACGAAAATAATACTGTTAAAAATCTAAAAATCTGGAGCGCTGGCTGTTCTTCCGGAGAAGAAGCCTATAGTATTGCAATGATTATCGATGAAATGTGTTCGGGTCCTTTGTCAGGTTGGAATGTGGATATTAGAGGAACGGATATCAGCCAACGCGCTCTTGAGATAGCCGAGGATGGGAAATATAGTGAGTATCCTGTGAGAAATTTGCCCGAGAACTATAGAAACAAATATATTGAAGCTGTTAATGGAGCATTTAAAGTAAGTGACAGGCTAAAAAAGTATGTTCGGTTTTCGCATCTAAATCTAAGTGATGATATGGCTATGGTATTTATGAAAGGATTTGACATTATTTTTTGTAAAAATGTCTTAATCTACTTTGACCTTGATTCTAAAAAAAGAGTGGTCCAACATTTTTTCAATAATCTGGTCTTAGGAGGACGTCTATTCATTGGTTTTTCAGAGTCCCTTTTTGGAGTCAATGATCGTTTTAAACTGATTCATTACTCCGGTGGTATAGTGTATTGCAAAGTCGCTCATATTTAGAGGATGATGATGGATTTAAGTCCTACAAAACATATAGTTGAGTCTTATGCTGCCAGAGCGCGACCTATGCCGACATTGCCTGAGGCAGTGGCCCGAATTCTGAAGTTATCGAACAGTGAGGATGTGGAAGTTGAAGACCTTGCCGATACGATTTTAATGGACAAGGTACTCACAGCACGAATGATCCGTTTGGTGAACTCTGCTTTTTGGGGGATTCAGCGGCACATTGAATCAATTCGAGAAGCCATTGTTTATCTTGGTCTTCATCAAATTCAAAGTATAGTACTTACGACGTCGCTTTTTAATATGTTTAAATCGCGAAATCCTTCGTTTCGAATTGCTGCCATCTGGGAGCATGGTCTGGGCTGTGCCATGATCAGCCGCATTATTGGTGAAAGGGTCGGATTCCCGGATCTTGAGAAAGCCTATTTGGGTGGATTAATGCACGACATTGGTGAAGTTGTACTCAGCCAATTCGATGTTGAGAAATTTAATGAGGTGGTGGATCTCGTTCAAAAGGAGAATATTCCCTTCTTTGAGGCAGAGAACAAACTCATTGGCATCAATCACACCGATTTTAGTGAGTGGTTCAAAGAGCAGTGGGGATTTTCGGAAGAACTGGCAGAGGTTATTGCGACTCATCACAATTTAGAAAAAGCGACTATCAATCCACAGTTGGTAGCCATCGTGGTTTTGGCTGATCTGTTTTGTCGGGTCAGGGGGTTAGATTATGGATACACCGAGTCGATTGCGATTTCGTTTAAAGATGAATTGGCGTGGGAAAAGTTAGCCGAAAACAATCACGGCTTAAGCCAGATCGACCTGGAACGTTTTACATTGGATCTTGATGGAATGGTGGATGAAGTAAAGAAGGTGGTTGAAGATATTTATCGTGACAAGCATGAGAATGTTACTGAAGGATAGGCCTTCAAATGGACAGAAGGGATTGAGATGCTGACAGAAAGAAATGGGAAAATCCGAGACCTTGTCGTCGACGATTCTGCTTTCATGCGTGTTGCACTACGGAAGATGATGGAACAAGATGATCGAAGGGAGATATCCTAAAAAGAACAAAAGAGGACATTTCATGGACAAAAATGGAATCACAGAAGATGTAATGAAAACGACAGAGACTGTTTTTAAAAGTATGGTATTCATGGATATCAATGGAACCGAGTACCCGGATGTAATTTATATTCCTGAAAAGCACTTGACTGCCATGGTTGGTTTTGCGGGCTCTTATATGGGACTGGTTTCTATCCACTGTTCCGATAAATTCGCACGCATAGTGGGTGGATCCATGCTCAGTATGGATGCAGATAATCTCTCTGATGAGGATGTCCGCGACGCTTTGGGTGAAATCGCGAACATCATCGCCGGTCAATATAAGGCCCGGTTAGGTGAAAAAATTCAGTCAGATGAGCAGGTTTTTGAGCAATCGATTCCCTCGGTCATTTATGGAGACGATTATGAAACCCATACGGTGACTGATGCGCCCAGGTATTGTGCCAAGTTTGAGACAGATTATGAGAGTTTCTATGTTGAGCTGGCGTTGAAAAGAACTTGAGTTCAATGCCATATTTCCCCGATCGAAAGTAACAGAGGTCGAGATGATAGATGAATTGTTAGGACAACTCGTGATCCGATCTGCGGAAGAAGTCTTCGAGACAATGATGTCATTACAAATTACCGCAGAGGAATTATCAGGAGAGCCTCTTTTTAACGGGGAAATACATCTGTGTGCGACTATCGGATTTGCGGGTGAGTGGAATGGCTTCATTTCATTACAGTGTAGTGAAGGTCTCGCTTATCGAGTCACATCAAAAATGTTATCTGCCGATTCCACCGATATCAAAAAAAACGAAGTATGGGATGCAATGGGTGAGGTAGTAAATATGGTTGGAGGCAAATTTAAAGCTTTTTTTGCCGAGGCGTTCAACTCCGGAATCGAAGCATTTAAAATGTCGATACCCTCTGTGACTATGGGAAAAAATTATCAGCTATTTGTTGTTGGCAATGATACGATGCCGGAAACCGTTCTTAAGACCGATGGTGAATTATTCTCTGTAAAACTGGTTTTGAAGAAACGGAGGCATAGATTCGGATAAAAACATACAGATGTCTATTTTATGTATTAATAGAGTAATTGTAAGATGAAAATTATAGCCATATGGTCGATAGGAAAATTAATCTCTGGAATAGTCAGTCTGATGTTTATTAAAAAGGAAAATTTGCATTAACCGATTGTTCTATTTGAGAATGAGAAGGAGTTTGAATCGTGTCACGTGCTAAGGTCATGGTGGTGGAAGATGAAAAAATTGTTGCCCTGGAAATCGCCGATCGTTTAAGAACCATTGGGTATGACGTGCCAGATCTGGCTTCCTCCGGGGAAGAAGCACTCCCGAAGGTTGAAGAGGGTTGTCCGGATTTGGTGTTGATGGATATCAGATTAAAAGGGGCCATGGATGGAATCGAAACGGCAGAACAAATCCGGAATCGTTTTGGTATTCCTGTTGTTTATTTGACCGCTTATGCTGATGAAGACACACTCCAGCGTGCAAAAATCACCGAGCCTTACGGGTATCTTCTCAAGCCTTTCGAAGAACGAGAGCTTCGTACAACCATCGAGATGGCCCTCTATAAGTCAAAGATTGAAAGAAAGTTAAAGAAGCATGAACAATGGCTTACTACCATTCTGAAAAGTATTGGGGATGGTGTCATCGTCACGGACGAAGAAGGCCGTGTGACTTTCATGAATGCAATTGCTGAGTCATTGACAGGATGGAAACCGGATGAGGCTGAAAATCAACCCTTAACAGAGGTGTTCCCCCTTATTGATGAAAAAACCGGTGAGCGGATAGCGAATCCAGTGACGGAGGTTATTGAAAAAGGTATTCCGATTGAATTGATTAATCATACCATATTGATGACTAAAGACACCCGAAAAATTTATATTGAAAATTGTGTGACGCCCATTCGGAATATCAAAGACAGTATTAGTGGCACGGTGTTGATTTTTAAAAATGTTACTGAACGCAGAAAAGCGGTAGAGGAGATCAAGCGGCTTAAAGAATTCAATGAAAGCATTGTTCAGAATATGAACGAAGGCATTGTTGTACAGGATGTCGAAGGTTGTATAACATTTGTAAATCCGGATGCGTCCAATCTCTTGGGGTACACTCCTGAAGAGTTAATTGGTCAGTCCTGGAAAACGATTATTCCACCCGATCAGCAACCTGTTGTCGAGGAAGCTGATGAGTTACGTAGGCATAATCAGGCCAGTCGTTATGAAGTCGAAATGCTGTCCAAAGAGGGTCGCCGTATTCCGGTTCTTATCAGCGGCAGCCCCTGTTTTTCGGATGGCCGGTTTGAAGGTTCTTTGGCCGTGTTTACAGATATTACAGAACTCAAACGGGCGAAAGAAGTCGCTGAAAAGACGAACAAAGAGTTGAAAATAGCCATAGATAGGGCAAATGTCCTGATGGCTGAGGCTAAACTTGCCAATGCCACCAAGAGCGAATTCTTGGCCAATATGAGTCATGAAATACGGACACCTTTGAATGGCATTGTCGGAATGACAGAACTTACTCTCGAAACGGAATTAACCCCTTTACAGCATGAATATCTTGATGCAGTTCAGAATTCTGCAGAAATGCTGTTAACGGTCATCAATGATATCCTTGATTTTTCAAAGATCGAAGCCGGAAAATTAGACATCGAATCCATCGATTTCAATTTAAGAGATTGCATTGACAAGACCTTGCGTACATTTACTCTAAAGGCAGGGGAGAAGGGACTGGAGCTCATTACACGTGTCTTACCCGATATCCCAGATGGATTGGTGGGGGATCCCAATCGGCTGAGACAGATTATTATCAATTTAATGGGGAATGCCGTGAAGTTTACCCATGAGGGTGAAGTTATAATTGAAGTTGAAAAGGAAGTACAATCGGAAAATGATATCCTCCTGCATTTTTCTGTTACTGATACAGGTATTGGTATTCCGGAAGACAAGCTGGAAATAATATTCAAAGCCTTTACTCAGGCCGACGGATCAACGACACGCAGGTATGGTGGCACGGGTTTGGGCCTGGCCATTTGTACAAAACTGGTGGCCTTGATGGGAGGTCGATTGTGGGTCGAGAGCCCTTCGAAACGTCAGAAAGACGGAGTGGGAGGAAGGGGTTGTACATTTCATTTCACTGTTCGCTTCGAGCTACAGAAGGAGTATATTGAACCATCGGTTTCGATGGCTTCTTTGGACCTGGAGGGCATTACTGTACTGATCGTAGATGATAATGCCACGAACCGTCTTATTCTGGAAGAAATGGTATCCGGCTGGGGTCTAATCCCCACGGCTGTGGATAGTGGGAGTGAAGCCCTGGCTACAATGGATAGAGCAGTGGAACAGGGCAACCCTTTTTCTCTGGCCATTTTAGATGTAAACATGCCGGGAATGGATGGTTTCTCTTTAGCCGAACGTATCCAAAATGATCCGGATAAAAGAAATACTTCAATCATAATACTCTCATCTTCTACCTGGAGGAGTGATGCTGCTCGATGTAACGAGTTAAACTTACTGATGCCCCTGGAGAAACCTGTCAAACAATCGGAACTTTTTGATGCCATTGCCAATGTCTTTGGGAAGATAGAGGATGTGAAAATTGAGCATGCATACAAAGGTGAGAAAGAAGACTTAGAGGCAGCATTGAGAATTCCAGGAGATTCCTCACCGGGGAACCTTCGAATTCTCTTGGCCGAGGACAATGTTATCAATTTGAAGTTGGCAGAGACTCTACTCCGGAAGAAAGGATGGGAGGTCGTTTCAGTGACCGATGGCCTGGAGGCATTACAAGCTCTGGAGAACGACTCTTTCGATCTTGTCCTGATGGATCTTCAAATGCCGATTATGGATGGGTTTGAAGCAACGGCCGCGATTCGTGAGAAGGAGAATACGAATGGACATCACATGCCCATCATTGCTATGACAGCTCATGCTATGAAGGGGGATAAGGAGAAATGTATTCAGGCTGGAATGGATGAATATGTGTCGAAGCCGATGAAGGCCGTTGAACTTTATAGTACTATTGGGCGGGTGATGAGAGGAGTACCAAAGATCGCCGAAAGGAAAAGCGCAGAATCTATTGATTTATCGAAGGCCATGGAGGTTGTAGATGGTGACAGGAGACTGTTGAAGGAGTTGGTGGGAGAATTTTTAGTATTATTTCCCAAACAGCTTGTTGAACTTCAGGAGGTCATCACAAAAAGGAATAATAAACAATTGGAGCGAAAAGCCCATAGTTTTAAAGGAGCGGTGTGTAACTTTGGTGCTGAAAGAGCCTATAGTTTGGCCTATGAACTAGAAAATTTAGGCAAAGAATCTCGGATGGATGAGGCGATTGATGTCTTTAACAGACTCAAACATGAAATGGATCTGGTAAGTCTGTTTTTTTCTACATCTGGATGGGAGAAAAATGCATGAATATACTTATCGTTGAAGATGAGCCGATCAGCCAAAAAATACTGGAACTCAACCTTCAGAAACATGGCTACAGGACCTTTTCGGCACAAACCGGCAAGGAAGCTTTAGAATATTTGTTGTCCAACCCGGATATTCAACTCATGATTGCTGATATTATGCTACCAGAGATGGACGGTCTCGCACTCCTTGCTGAGATGAAAGAGAATCCTGATTTGAAAAATATTCCGGTAATCATGTGTTCTGCCCATTCAGAAGTAAAAATCGTTCAAAGAGCAATCGAATTGGGATGTCGACATTATATTGTAAAGCCCATCAATCCCGGGCTATTGCGTCAAAAGGTAAACGACGCTCTGGGACTCAACAAACCGATTCTCCGAAATAGGAGTGAGACCATGAAGCAGTTGAATCTGGATATTCATGCTTATATGGTGATTGCCAGGGAATTTGCTGTTTCGGTAAGTGATATGATCGATCTATTAGAACAGTATTTACGGATGAACTCTTCAGAGGACATTTACGAAAAATTTAACAACATTTTTGAGAGTGTATCTCAATTTGGAGCGGTAAGGGTGAAAAATATACTTGAAGGCATAATCTCTAAAAAGGAGGGTAAAAATAACGATACAATGAAAAGTGAATACTTCTCCCTGATACGAGAATTGAAAGTATTACAAAATGAGCTGCCAGCTCCGCCTTCAAAGGATTCGTTTTCCTCAAAGGAGGATAACAAAAAAGAGGCGAATGAAGAGTTAGAGGTACAAAAAGACACTGATAAAGAGAAGGAACAGTTGGAAAAGATAGATACGGTGGATACGAAATGAGAATCCTCATTGCCGAAGACGACCGGATCACCCGTCAATTACTCGAAAAGGCCTTAGTTAAAAGGGGATATGAAGTAGTTGTTACGTGCGATGGGAATGAAGCATGGGATGTGCTACAGTGTCCAGATGCACCTCAATTGGCGATTTTAGACTGGATGATGCCTGATATGGATGGTGTTGAGGTTTGTACCAAAGTTCGCGCAGAAAAGAAAGAGCCCTATACATACCTTATTCTCCTAACGGCCAAGGGGAACAAAGAAGATATTGCCGTCGGTCTTGATACCGGCGCAAATGATTATGTTACCAAGCCTTTTAACTTAAGAGAGTTACAGGCTCGTGTAAAGGTTGGAATGCGAATGGTAGATTTGCAAAACAGCCTGGCCGACCATGTAAAGAAACTTCAGGAGCTTGACCGGTTAAAGAGTGACTTTATTTCCATTGTTTCTCATGAACTTCGTACGCCGATTGCCGTGATGAAGGGAGGTGTTTCCCTTATTTTAGATGGTGTGGTCGGGGAGATCACAGAGAATCAAAGAGATCTTCTCACAGATACGATGGATAATATTGATCGGTTAACGAGACTGGTCACAGGTTTGTTGGATGTGTCAAAAATTGAAGCGGGGAAAATAAACCTACGTCGAAGGTCGACAGATCTCTGTGCAATGGTAGAAAATATCGCCAATCATTTTGATTGTGAGGCCCGAGACAAGGGCATTCAATTGAGAACGGAACTTCCTGATGGTGTTTTGAAGCTCTTTGTTGATGATGATAAAATAAACCAAATATTTAACAATCTGATTAGTAATGCCATCCGCTTTACTCGGTCTGGCGGAGAGATTGTGATTTGTGTTGAAGAGAAGGAAGATAACGTCGAATGTAGTGTGTCGGACACGGGAGTAGGGATTGCAGAAAAAAATATCCCCAAACTTTTTAATAAATTTGTACAGATTGGGAGGGTGGATGGATCGGGTTACAAAGGGACAGGATTGGGTCTCGTCATTGTGAAAGGATTGGTCGAAATGCATGGGGGTAAGATATGGGTGGAATCTGAATTGGGGAAAGGGTCCACATTTCGGTTTACACTTAAGAAAGTCCCATTTCCCAGTGTATTGGTTGTTGACGATGAAAAGAAAATCGTAGATATAGTAAAACGGTTCCTGAGTGTTGATGACTATTTGTTACTCGAAGCTTACGGCGGTATTGAAGCGGTAAAAAAGGCCAAAATGGCACATCCATCTCTCATTGTGCTCGACATGTTACTCCCTGATATGGATGGTTATGAAGTGATTGAACAATTGAAAAGAGATGAAAATACCAATGATATTCCCATCCTTATTTTGAGTGGTGCCAAGGTGGATAAGGAACGCATCGTACAACTCAATGACTGTATCAATATTCCAATATTGGGCAAACCTATACACCCGGAGGAATTGCTTAATAACGTACAGGAGATGGTAAATTATTGAACCCATTTTATGAATATGGTGCGGAGTGGATAGAATGAACGGTTCAATTCCCAAAAGGATTTTGATTATTGAAGATAACGAGGCTTTTCTCAAGATTCTCAAAATGCGTCTGGAGTCGAGAGGGTACGAAACCATTTTAGCTCGAGACGGGCTTGAAGGTCTTAATGCCGTAAGAAAGGAGAAGCCGGATCTTGTGATATCGGATATCATGCTCCCTACGATGGATGGTCATAAGATTTGTCGATTGATTAAGCTGGATCGTAATATTCGACATATTCCGGTTATCATGCTGAGCTCCAGAGACTTAGATAAAGATGCAGAAATAGCCAAAAAGGGTGGGGCGGATGCCTTTATTGGGAAAACCATACGTGCTGAGGTCATTATGGATGTGATCACAAAACTGCTCTATAAGGATCAAAGAGCATAGTCTCCGGAAATATTATCGTTTGAGTCTCTATTATATTAAATTTCAGATTCAAAAGAAAGGCTTTACTCAATGATAGAGGAAAATAAAAATAATAATGGGATAAAGGGAAGAATGAAAATTCTCATTGCAGAAGATGATCGGATCACTTGTCGAATAATAGAGAATGTATTGATCGAGCAGGGGTATGAAGTCGTTGTCACTCGAGATGGCAATGAAGCGTGGAAAATACTAAAATGCGAGGATGCTCCTCAATTGGTCATACTCGACTGGATGATGCCGGGAATGGATGGTGTGGATATTTGTAAAAAACTTCAGGCAAAAGAAACCGGTCGCTACATTTATATCATTCTTCTCACTGCTAAAATTCGAAAAGATGATATTGCTGCCGGTCTGGATGCGGGGGCCGACGATTATGTGACTAAACCCTTTGATGAAAAGGAACTGCGAGCTCGTGTGCGGGTTGGTTTTCGAATTCTGGAGTTACAGAATAACCTGGCCGAGCATATCATAAAACTCGAGGAAGCCTTGTCCAATGTGCGTCAACTTCAGGGCCTTTTGCCTATGTGTGCCTATTGCAAAAAAATCCGAGTTGATCAGAATTACTGGCAGCAGGTTGAGAAATATATTTCGGCCCATTCTGAAGCTAAAATCAGTCACAGTATTTGTCCAAGTTGCTATGAAGAATTTGTTAAGCCCGACATCGACGAAGTTTTAACAAATGACAAAACGATTGGAAATTAATGAAATCGTTACTGGTCCTAAATGACATGAATACGAGACATATTTGTACAACATGTAAATTTTATTATATCACGTGGGATTCTTCATACCCTTATGGTTGTAGAGGGTTTGGTATGAAGTGTAAACATTGCCCCTCTTTGTTGGTATTTCGAAGTTCGGGCAAATCCTGCATGGTTTACGAAGAAAAATTTAAAAAGGATGCCCAATGATGATAACATGTACCAGACAGGAAGTATTAGATGAGTACTTGTCCAAGATAGAGGATATCCCGACGCTTCCTTACATTGTGATTCAGCTCTTTAATAAAATCCATCAGCCCAATCCAAAAGTTGGAGAGTTGGCCGATCTTATCATGATGGATCAGATTTTAACGACTAAGATGATTCGGCTTGTAAACTCTTCATATTGGGGATTAAACAGACAGATTGCTTCTGTGAAAGAGACCATTGTATATTTGGGTATGCGGGAGATCAGTAATCTGGTTTATTCCGTTACTTTAACCAATACATTTGAACGTGACGCTCCCCTCATGGAGCGAGTTCGATTCTGGGAGCACTCCTTTGGTTGTGCTCTCTACAGTCGACTCATTGCACAAAGTGTTGGTTATAAAGATGTTGAACTGGCCTACTTAGCGGGTCTTCTCCACGATATTGGTGAATCGATTATTGCCATTCATTTATATCAAGATTTTGAACAAGTGGTAAAACTTGTTTTGGATCGAAAAATGACATATCGTGAAGCAGAAGATGAGGTTCTGGGTATTAACCACACAGATTTGGGACCCTGGCTGGTGGAAAGATGGCTTTTACCGGAAAAAATAGCCGATGTCATTTCCCATCACCATAATATTAATGAAGCCGAGGACAATAAAAACCTCGTTGCTATTGTGAGGCTTGCCGACCTTATTTGCCTCTATCACAAATTGGATTTTGGACATCCGGAGGGTGAAAAGTTAAATGCTGAAATTATTTCAACCTGGCGCTTTCTTTCAGAATGTTATCCAAAGTTGGCAAAAATTGAGATAAAGGCCTTCTTAAAGGATTTTAACAAGCACATTGAATCTGTTAAACAGACTGTAAAAGCGGTGTATGCAGTAGAAGACGATGAATGATAGAGGGGTCGGGGTACAATACAGGCAAAAGACTATTCACTGCAAAGGGATGAAGAATTATCATCGATTCTCAAATCAGTTATCCAGGTTCCTTCTTATTGTGATTTTTACATGCGTTATAAATATTCTCAAAAAGTCCGGGAATATCCCTTTCGGCAACACAGGAAAAGGCGATTCTGAGCAGATTTTTTGTGACGAGGACGCCTGTACTGTATTTTTGTAAGAGTATTTGTCGAACAGCTTCCGGATCTAAGTTTTGGGCTAACCGAACACACATGAAGTATCCAGAATTATTGGGGAGGGGTGAGAAAAACGGTGAATATTTTTCTTCGTTTTTAGCCAGTACATCCTGGACTCGATCAAATCTCGCTTTTAACACACGGTATTTCTCACTTTTTTCTTCTTGGTAATCTGGTGAGGATAACGCTTTTAACAACAAACTCTGAGATATGTGGGATGCATTGGATATATTTCCTCGGATTCTGCCGGCTGTTTTATTTTCGAGCGCGTGGCAGACTTCCTCGCTGATTCCTTTTGATGCATAGGTTATGAATCCAACTCGGAATCCCCAGACATAGTCTTCTTTTGTGGCGCCGTCTATCTTGGCTACCAGTATATTTTCGTGTAAATCGGCCAGTTTTGAAAAGATGGATTCTTTAAATATGCCTTCTTTATAGTTGAGGCCGAAGTAGGCATCATCGGTGAAGACGACAATTTCGTTTCCCCTTTCGGCGCTTTCGAGAATACTGGTGACGATTTCTTCAATTATTTCATTGGTGGGTGTGTAACCCGTGGGATTATGGGGAAAATTCAGAAGGAGTATTTGCTTTCCTTTCTTTTTGGATAGAACCGTTCTGAGTGCCGCTGTATCAAAACCGTCCCCATGGAATGTATTGAAATGGTGAAAACGTGCGTTGTAGGGGTGTTCAAATATCAATCGATAATTACCCCAAAATAAATCTGGGAGGATGATCTCCTCCTCAGGGTCAATGAATAGATAACCGATGACACTGAGACCATGGGTGATACCATTGGTCACGACAGGGAGGCTGATTCTTCCTTTGCAGGAAGGATTTTTCTCCTTTATCAAATTTTGCCAGGTTTTTCGTAAGTCGGCTATACCATAGCTCGGTGCATAAGGGAAGACAGCCTGTGGATCGAGGGATACAGAGTCGCTGATTGTCCTTAGTCTCATGGGCGTCTTGTCATCTTCGATAGCCATGCCTATGGTCGCGTTAATATCCTTTCCCTTGGCTTCATTCCCCTGTTGGATCGTGCCTTTTCGAGGGAAGAATGCCTTTTTCCCTTTCTCGGAGAGGAGATGAAATATGACGGGATGTGTTTCTTTAATAGTGTTGTTCAGGACTTCAGCTTCAGGGTCTATTTGAGTCATTGCTAAAACTCCATATTTGCATTGTTTAATGAGTCTTTAAGTTAATTAATTATAGGGAGAATTTCAAGTAAAATTAACAGAAAAATTTACAGAAC
>Ga0114922_10000654_pt1 | contig 33291 bp, 21 predicted proteins | sample AartaG_FD_100975 | JGI IMG/M metagenome (GOLD analysis project Ga0114922, IMG submission 100975) | Deep subsurface microbial communities from Aarhus Bay to uncover new lineages of life (NeLLi) - Aarhus_00045 metaG | ecosystem: Environmental > Aquatic > Marine > Oceanic > Sediment | place... | reverse complement strand
GCTTTTGTCCCTCTCAAAGTTGTCGTAAGATGTCCCAGTATGCTCCACGCGCACCTTTCTGGATTGCCTGTATTAGCGGCAGGTTCTCATTGTAGTTATAATTGGCTGTATCACCGTTCTCGGCGGCTTTACGGTCGGTCTCTACGGCAGGCTCAAAGAACCTTTCGTCGCCGTCAATCAAATCCCTTACCAGCTCCGCCGGATGCTCGCCCAACGCGTTGGATATGTAGAAAGTTGGTTTCAACAAATCGATTGCCCCCGTATATTTTCGACAGATGTTAAAATCCGTTCTCCCTCTCAGCTCCTGAGCGATTATTTTTGCCATAGAAGTATTTGGATAAACTCTTATGCCTAATGCAGCACCTGCACAATCGGGATTAATCTTTTTAATAAAATCAATTGTTTCCCGCACTGTTTGCGGTGTTTCACCCGGCCCGCCCAACAAAAGGTCTATCATAACAGCGATGTTGTGTAGGCGGCAAAGCCTGACCACAGAAGCAAGGTCATCTTTATTGTGCTGCTGCCGATAGGTCTTCAACATCAAAGAATTAGCCGAGTCACCAGTAAAGTCGATGCCGGCACAGCCGGCCTGGGCCATTTTCTGAGCTAATTCTTCATCAAAAGGCGTTGGTGACATATAGGCGTACCATCGGATTTTGTTTCCGAGAGAATGCCGGATGAGCTCCTGGCAAATTGCATAAGCATGACTTCGAGGAACATTGAACTCTGAGTCACAAAAATGCAATACATCTATTCCCTGCGATAGTAAAGAACGAACTTCCTCGGCAATTTCTGAGGGTTCTCGCAGTCTGAGTTTAGTTCCTTTTGCCAGTGGGTCGGCACAATATATGCAGCGGCGATTGCAGCCGCGTTTGGTATCCAATCCACATTGTCCGCCGTTTTTAAAATAGCTGCGGTTATCAATGAAATCGCGGGCTGTTATCAGGGAGATTGTGTCCGGCCACGATGGTGAATTATTGTAAATCTTTCCATCCTTTTGCCAAATAAGACCGGGGACCTCCGTGAATTTTTCTGGCTTTTGTAACCGGCGGATAAGAGAAATTATTGCTGTTTCTCCGTCACCGCGGATGCCAAAATCAGCGTTTGTATATTTAAGAATGGCCTCTGCAAAAACCGAAAAGCCAACACCGCCGATTACAATCGGCGCGTCGGTCATGCTTCGGACAGTTTTAATTGTATCTTTTAGTCCCGGAACGAACCATGCGGCACTGGGCCAGAAGCAATCATCTACATTTCGGAAAGAGAGACCGACCAGATGTGTGGTATGGGTGGAAAAATATTGTTTAATTGTATTGAGGGGCTCGTCGGCGAGGCATAAATCAAGGACATCTGTTGTTATACCTGCTCGTGTGGCACTACCGGCGATGTAGTCTAAACCTATCGGACCGATCGGCGGAAGCATGGTATTTGTGTTTATCAGCGTCAGCACGGTCCTGGATTAAAGGGCTCTGCCGCGTTTTGGACGTCGGCAGAGCCCAGAGAATTAACTAAAAAGCTGCTAAAAATTGTATTTCAGACTCAGGCTGACCCAGGTTTCGTCCTGGTCGTCATTGACCGAATCATCCATTGTGATCTGGTGATAAAGTCCCGGAGTGAAGGTCACATTGTTGCCAAGGTCAAAGTCCGTTGCGATACCAAAGACTATGTTCGACCAATCATGGTCCACACCTGCACTGCCCGGGCGTGGGTCGACTCCATCATTGTAGATGAGTTCTGTGTGGAGTCTTAGAATCTGTTCATCAGTATCAGGCAGAATGCCCGGCAACTTCAGGCCATAGTCAAGCATGAAGATGTGTGCGAAACCAGAGGCCTCATTAGCCAGGCTGCCGCTGTTGGAGGGCCAGAGCTTAACAAGCACATAGGTTGGAACTAAGCCTTCAACCGGAATGACATTCGGCCAGGAAAAAACCCAATGTAGTTCCTGCAGGTCTGCACTGTCCTCGGTGTGGCTGGTCATATCCGGGTAATTATAGTACACATAACCCATTCTCCAGTTGGTCGCATAGAGTTCGTCTTCAAAGAGTTTGTTGCCATAATACAAGGTGTAGTCCCAACGTTCGCCGTTTTCATACCCGGATGAATTTGCCCTGTGAGCCATGACGTTGAGCCCAAAGCCGGTGTCAAATAGGTCCAGGTCGATGGACGGCTGAATTGCGCTCTTGTCTCCGTACGGGTCGAAGCCTCGCCAGATATACTTGCTCTGAAAGGCGAACTCAACCGCTCCGTGCAGCTCTCCTACCTGGGCCTGAGCCACACCGGTAACAATCAACAAGACCACCACAGTCAATAAAATTCCTTCTTTCTTCATGCCTGTCTCCTTAAAAAAACCTTACTTAATTCTTCACAACGTTTTATAGTGACTTTACATCATGCAGCCAAAAAGACTTTAAGCAGCTTATCGGCATCCAAGCTCATCAAGTTTATCGGCATATATGAGCGAATCAAGTAATAAATTTTCTGTTTTTTTGCCCTTTTTTGCAGCAAGAACCGTGTCTGCATTAGAAGTTTGACCTCAGAACAGATTTACCATTTGCCGTTTTTTCTTTATTCGGCGGACATTTTGGGCAGCTCAGCCAGTGCCTCCTTTATCTTCTCCTCGGGATATTCGTAATCCTTGAGTTTATCGCTAAAGTAGGCGTCATAAGCGGCCATATCAACATGTCCGTGCCCACTATGGGCAATGAGTATCGTTTTTGCCTCACCGGATTCCTTGCACTTGAGGGCTTCATCGATAGCTACCTTAATACAATGGTTTGTCTCGGGGGCGCTGATAATACCCTCAGCACGAGCAAAGGTCACTCCTGCCTCGAAGGTGGCAAGCTGGTGTTCGGCCCTGGCTTCAACGAGACCTAAGTCGTGCAGATGGCATATAATAGGTGCCATTCCGTGGTATCGCAGCCCGCCTGCGTGGACCGGAGGTGGAATAAAGCCGTGCCCGAGGGTGTACATCTTAATCAATGGAGTAAGCATGGCTGAATCGCCAAAGTCATAGGCATAAGGTCCCCTGGTCACGGTAGGACAGCTTGCCGGCTCCACATTGATGATGCGGAGGTCTGGCTTTGTGCCGTCAATTTTATCCTTGACGAAGGGCAAAAACAGCCCGGCGAAGTTTGAGCCGCCACCGATACAGCCAACGATAATATCCGGGTAGACACCTGCCTTCTCCATTAGCTTTTTTGCCTCTAAGCCATTGACGGTTTGATGCAGCAGGACATGGTTAAGCACGCTGCCCAAAGCATAGTGGGTATCATCACGAGAGACAGCCTCCTCTACCGCCTCACTGATAGCCAGGCCTAAGCTGCCGGGACAATCGGGGTCTTTTGCCAGCATATCCCGCCCCGCCTTGGTATCAGGACTGGGGCTGGGCACGCACTTGGCTCCCCAGGTTTCCATCATTACCCGACGATACGGCTTTTGGTCATAGCTAATCCTGACCATATAGACCTTAATCTCAAGGCCAAAGCAGGCCCCACCGAAGGATAGGGCACTTCCCCACTGCCCGGCTCCGGTCTCGGTAGTGATGCGCTTTACGCCCTCCATTTTACTGTAATAGGCCTGAGCTACGGCAGTATTGGGCTTGTGACTTCCAGGTGGGCTTGTGCCCTCATACTTGTAGAAAATCTTGGCTGGTGTATCCAAGGCTTTTTCCAGTCTGTGCGCCCGAAATAGTGTGGTTGGCCTCCATAGTCGATAAATATCCCGCACTTGGTCAGGGATGTCAATCCATTGCTCAGTGCTCACTTCCTGCTTGATTAACTCCATAGGGAACAGTGGAGCCAAATCGTCTGGGCCTACCGGCTTTCCTGTACCTGGGTGCAAAATTGGCGGCATCGGCTTAGGCATATCTGCCAGGATGTTATACCATTGAGTAGGTATTTCATTTTCATCAAGGGTAAATTTTGTTCTTTTATCCATTTTATTCTCCTTAAGCTAATTAAATTGTCCACACTGACTGATGTTAGGCCGTGAGGAGTTTTTCCAGGCAGGTGAAGCCTTGGCGCAGGTAAATCTGCTGCCAAGTTTACCCTTTGTCGAGGAATATCACTCTGATCTAACAGAATCTTAATTGTTTCAACTTAACTTTTCCTGAATACAAGTCCAAGTCTTCGATTTTTCTTATAACGAAACAAATCTACGGATGTCGATAGCGGGTATATTATTGTTTAGGTAGAGATAAGTCAAACAGTATATATCAATAATTCTGCTATTTTTGTCGAAAATTCGCTGCGTCCTTAAGAAAACCCGCGTATATATCTAAATGCCGTAGCATATTGACAGATTTGAACTTACAGCAAAAAATTGTGATAGAGTTATCTTCTCAAGTTCCTGAGACTGTTTTAGGCTGTTGTGAGAGAATTTACAGTTGACATTGGCCCCCGCTGCTTCGATTTGCCAGGCAAAACGGCGGGGGCTTGTGCGTGCTTGCTCTTTGGAGTTATAGTCTTGGGCTATGCTTTGTTAAAGGGAGAGGAGAAATGCAGCGAGACTATTTATCTCCTCGTCGGTCAGAGTTGATGTTTTTCCATGCTTATCGCCATCGTTGTGCCTGGTGAGCACTTCCTTGATGGTCTCAGCACGACCGTCGTACAGATAGGGCGCGGTCCGCCACGCCTCAATCAGTGTGGGGGTATCAAAAGACTGGTTTTCGTCCAGGCCTTTTCCCGTGCCGATATTGTATTTCTTAAGGTCGGTATATAACGGAGAAGGGTGGCACGAAGCGCATCCTGCCTTGTTGAAGAGCCTGCGTCCTCGCTTTGCCGATTTGCTCATCCAGCCTTTGACCAGATAGGGACTCTGAACAGGTTTGAGTGACTTAAGATATTCATCTATCGCGACCGCATCCTCTTCGGGACGCACGGCAAATTGGATGTGCCTGATGCCGGCACGAACAGCGGCCTCGGCATCAGGACGAACGCCCGTTGCCATGGCAGGTGGTGTTTTGTGGGCGAGCAGCAGGCTCCTGGTATTCTTAGGATTGCCTATGCCGTCATTTAGAAGGTCCCAGTTGAGGGCATCGACACGCCCGCCGCCGGGATGGCAACTGGCGCAGCTCTGCCAATTCTGAAAGCACAGCGAAGCGTCATTGAATAACATCTCGCCTTTGCGTATTTTCGTCAGGCGTTTCCTGGGTCCCAGCGCAACGGAGCGGGCTTTAGGGAGACTTTCCGGGTCGATGTCAACAACGCCGAGGCTGTCGGTGAAGTATTCAGCCGCGTACGCTTTGGTGCCGATTACGGCCAGGCCGCGAAGCCCATTGCCGGTGAGCTTGAGCCGACGTCGCAGACCTACCAGAAACGACAGGTCGTTCGGCACGTCGGAAGGCGACAGCGAAACGTCAGATACCTTTATCCCTTTTGCCACGCTCGCCAATTTATTGTGAAGCTTCGTTCTGTCGATGACGCTCACCTCATTAGTGCCGGCGTGGGTGACACAGATATACTTGCCGTTGTCGGTGCACGCCACATCCCAGGGGTTGGCTGCTCCCAAATCGACGTCGTCGAGGAGGACCGTATTCAGTAATTGCTTCTTTGGTATATCTATGATGCTCAGGGCATTTGTATTCATCCATCCCCGCTCTAACTGTGTCGTGGGGAGCTGATAGCGGGCGAGGATGTGGGTGACGTATGCGTATTTGCCGTCTGGCGAGATGCAAATGTCTTGTAGGCCGGTACTGCCATTGGGAAGGGTGATGGTGTTAATTACTTTTTTTGCGTCGGCGTCCACAACTGAGACAACTGCTGCCGTGTAGTCTCCATCGGCTGCGCCCGCAGGCAGATGGTTGGCTACGAACAGAAACCTGCTGTCCGGCGTGAGAGCTGCGGCAACAGGCTCTCTGGAGACAGCAATAACGGTCAGGGCGGCAACGCTCTTTTTGGACGTGAGGTCGTAGATTGCGACGCTGTTGAAGAATCGGCAGCAGACGTAGAGTGTTTTGCCGTCGAGACTGAGGACCGGTGCAGCAGGTGTGTGCCTGGCGGGGAGTGTATGTTCGATTTTGCCGGTATTCAGGTTGACGACGTGGACGCCTCCGTTTGGCACGCCTGCGGTGACGTAGAGTGTCTGGGCGTTCGGCGCCAGAGCCAACCCGCTGGGCTTCTCGGGCAGCGAAATGACTTTCTTAACCTTGCCGGCGGCAATATCGAACACGGCCACTTGTTTCGCCGTGGCTTCGGCTATGTACAGCATCTTGCCCTCATTGTCCGCCACCAGCTCCAGCGGCGAGAGATATTCGTCGCCGGCTTTAGCGGCAAGCGTGACAGTGGAGAAGCCAACAAGTGCCAGAAACATGAATATCGGCGCTCTTTTCTTGTTCATGGGTCGTTGTCGTTTGGTCATATTGTACTTCCTTTATCCCGCACCAAAAAAGTTTGGATACGGTTGCTGGTACTCTATAACACGTGATTTGCACAGAGTACTATTCTTTTTTGGTGCGGGACCGGCCCGGCACGATTGCAGCGTCAGGTCTATGCCATAGCGACCGCCAGTAGGCCCGGTCGGTCGCGTAAACGTCTATCTCAATATCTTCCGGCGGGTCTTTCGGTAAAATGCCGTACCTTTTCATCTCCCGGACATAGGACGCCGGAGGACGGAAGTCCGGCATATCGAACCTCTTGGTTTTGTCCAAATGTTCCTTGCCTGCGATACAAAGGGCCAGGATTTTCCGGTAGTCGGGGTCGTTGGTATCGGCGAAAGGCGGTTGAAACTTGCCTGGCTCGCCGGTCTTGCCTTTTGGCTTGCAGAGGCCATACCCGCCCGCTTCGCTCGACAGCGGCGCCAGCAGCATCAGGGATTTCTCCGGGCGTGTCAGGTTAAATACTCTGTGCCTCAAGGTCTCTCCGGAGAGCGCTCGCGGCAGTGGTAGGAAATTCTTATTGTGGCAGCGTGCACAACGGCGCTGGACAGCTCCAGCAGCCGCCCTTGTCCGGGGCCATTGACGGTCGGAGATGTCCTGGCTGTTTTCCAGATAGCCGCCTATCATCCCGCTGGCCAGTGCCGCGTAGGTGCCGGGATATGGTGCCCCGCATTCAATCCAATAACGAATCATATCACGTTCGTGTGGTGTTAGCTCGACGGAGTGGTGACTGCCGTTAATTTTCTTCATCAGTGGACTGGCACTGCTGCCGATGGTCCTTGGCGGAAGATTGCTCCTGGGCTGGTTGCGATTGTCTCCGAGCTGGCGCCGCATGGTCAGCTCGAAGTAACTGTGAGAGAACATCGGGCCGTGGTCGCCGCTCAGGATGACGCCGCCGGAGCGTGGGCCGCCGGCCTCAGTCACTTCGTAGTCGTGGCACTTGAGGCAATGCTTGTCGAGGATAGGCTGGATGTCCCGCGGAAAGTCAAACACGTCCGGTATGTCGGAGATGGGCTTGATTTTATTGGGGGGACGTCTGAGGGCCCGAAGTGTGCTCCGGCCAGGGTTGGCCGGTGTGCGGGTACGCTGCTCATGGCATCCGACACAACTGGTCTTCTCGCCCGGAGAGACCATCAGGAAACTCTGCATCCGTTTGACCGAGTTGTTGTTTTCGTCCATTGCCACAAAGAACAGACTTCGCATCGCCGGCACTTCCATGTAAGCCGAACCGTCCGGCTCGACCGGCACTGTCCCGAGAATCCTCTCCAATATAAATGTGCCGCCCAGGCTTATCGGCTGCATACCGCCGGTATAATGGATGGGCGCGGGAAGAGTTTCGAGCACAAGTAGTTTTTTGATATCGCCGCGTTTGACGCCTTCCATCCTCCGGCCATTATAAACATCCATCAGAACCAGTTGGCCTGTCGCTTTCGTCATGTCCACCCGATGCGGGATTACTCGTTCACGCGGCCTTGCTCGCAGGGGACGTGGTTCGTGACATTTTACACCGGCCTGGACAAGTTCAGCCGGTAGGCGGTAAATCTCTTGTGTTTTTCCTTTGCTGTTCATTACCAGTAGTTTTGTGCCCTGGGCTACAAGGAAACAGTCTTGGGAAAATGGATATGGGTCTCTGTAATTCTTTTCTCGACTAACGGCTCGAGCAGATGTTTTCTCATCCGGCCCTGCTTTAGGCGTAACAATCGTGATTTGTCCATCGTGCTCTCGCCGACCATGCCCGGGTGAAAAGACAGCCACCACCTTCTCTGTATTGGGTATTGGCTTGGCATCTATCATCACGGTGCCGGGGTGCATATTCCCGTAGTAAACCATCTGCCCCGTACCATCGGGATTAGTCGTCCAGAGATGGTGATAGTGGACCTGGCTGCGGTCGACATACTCCCAGCGCTGGTACAGCACCCGACCGTCCGGAAGTAGCCATGGCGTATTGTCATGCTCGTTGTTGCTGGATATCGGGCGGATGTTACTTCCGTCAGCATCGCGTCGGTATAATATGGCCACGTGCGTAAGCCAGCAGCCCACCCATCGTTTACAGCGGCTGGAGCAGAACACGATTGAGTCATCGGGTAAGTAGGTAGGTTCGATGTCATCGTACCGACCATCTGTGAGCTGTCTTAGTCCGCTGCCGTCGGCGTTGATTTCGTAAAGATGAAAGTTTTCCGTGCCGCCCTTGCGATAGGAAAACAGGATTTTACTGCCACCGTAGTGTACCTGCGGGTCGCGAACGGTACCCTGTGGGTCATCCAGCAGCAAAGTAACCTGACCGGTTCTGAGATTCAGTTTGCACAACCTGCCCATGGCGCGGTACGCCTTTCGCTCTGCGCTGTCCGCGTAGTATCCGAAATTGGCATACCAGTGAGGGTCGTAGTTCAGTTGACGGCAGGCAAAAACAATTTCGTCCACGTCCGCCATCGGACCGGTGAGGAAGCCGTCGAGTAGATTTCGTGCCGTTGGTTTTTCCCGGGGGGGATGCCCTTTGGCATTGGCACCGGCGGCCATAGATGGAGCGAAAACCGCTGCAAGTGTACTGCACAGGGTGATAAAGAAAACAGCAGTTGTCTGTCGTCGTCTTAAATTTACCATCTTAGCTTTTACGCCCTCATCCTGTAGTAATTGAACTTGGGCCCACGCTTAATTGGTGCGGGGTGGAAACACATAGCAGCGGTAGTATAGCAAGATTTAGAGAAATTTGCCAGTGGAATTTCGTGAGTTTACATCGTACTGAACAGACAAATACGCAAAATCCACAAATCCGAGCTTGTTATTCTTAGCCAAATTTGGTAATCTGAACGATTATAGGAGTGTCACAATGAAGCTTAATCGTCGACTTTTTATCAAGTCAGGTCTTGGCGCTGCCGTCTTGCCGACGGCGCAGGGCTGCCTGCGGGCGCCCGGGCCTCACAAAACAAACATTACTCGGTTGGACAAGGCCGCTGCAGCTCCCGTGCTGAAGATTTCGTCCATCAAATCGCCGGTGAAAATCGCTTCGATTGAGTTGCTGCGCAATCTAAACAACTTTTTCGTCCGCACAACATCGACTGATGGTGCCGTCGGCGTCGCCGTGACCAACAGTCGTGCCGCATATCTATACCCGATTCTGCAGCAGTTGGTTGCTCCCTTTTTTCTTGGCAGGGACGCCCGTGACCTTGAGTCCCTTATTGACGGAGTTTATGTTTATCGCAACAATTACAAGTTGTCCGGCGTGGCCCTGTGGTGCTGCGTGGCATGGGTGGAGTTCAGCATTTTAGACCTTCTCGGTAAGATAATGGACAAACCCGTTGGTGAGCTGCTTGGTGGTGTTATCCGTCGCGAAATACCCATCTACGTCGCCAGCGGCAATCGCCACACTACGCCGCAGCAGGAGGTGGACATCCTGGCGAAACACCTTGAGCGGACCGGGGCCGGCGCCGTCAAGTTTAAGGTCGGCGGGCGTATGAGTAATAATGCCGACTCGATGCCCGGCCGCAGCGAGGGCCTGATTCGACTTGTGCGTAAGGCCCTCGGTGACAAGGTCACAATTTACGCCGATGCGAATGGTTCCTACGACTGCCGCAAAGCCACCGAGCTCGGCAAGCTTATGCAGGCCCACAACATTAATATGTTCGAGGAGCCCTGTCCGTTCGACCATCTGGAGCAAACCAGGTGCGTGGCGGATGCGCTCTTGATTCCTATAGCCGGCGGAGAGCAGGAAACGAGTCTCCGCCGTTTTCGCTGGATGGTCCACAATGACGCGGTGCAGGTTGTCCAGCCGGACCTGCATTACAACGGCGGATTCATTCGTGCCATCCGCGTAGCGCGTATGGCCGCCGAGGCCGGACAGACCGTTATACCGCACATGTCCGGAGGCGGCGTTGGGTATGTTGACGTACTCCACTTTGCCTCTTGCACGCCAAACATCGGGGATTTCCATGAGTACAAGGGCGGTTTAGCTCAGACGGGGTCCTGGTATGCTCCGCCTCTGCGGCTGAAAAACGGCGCCATAAACGTGCCCACCGGGCCGGGTCTTGGAATTACAACGGAAGCGGATATTCTTCGTAATGCCAAACCAGTTGAGTGATGAGCGCAATATGACAGGGGGCCGGCTTCCAGCAAAAAAGGTAAACGTGGTACACAGGCAGCAGCCTGCCTTGCTTAATGTCATCGGCCATACAACCATTTTGAAACTGTTTGTTCAGCGCCTGAAATGTGGCCCGATTGTCTCATAAATTGCTCTTTTATTATGTTTACTCCAAGGCGGACTGTCTGGCAAGGGTCCCTTTCTGCGTTCTCGATTGCACGGCGCAGCGATGTTGCCTCGTCGAAGTCTGCCGGATCGCCCGAACCCATTATAACCGCTACCGTGTCCGGTTGAGCCGCCCGCCTGGGTGTTTCATTTCGTGCCTGCTCCAACACATCCTGCCATTTTATCAGCTCCAACGGTCCGAAGTGTAACTTAACAAAGGCTGGTAACGAGAGAACATGGTAATTCTGCTCGGACCGTACCATCACCGGCCCGCAAAACTTCAGTCTTGGGTCCGTTTCGCCGGCCCTTGCCGCCTCAAGGTCAGCTTTACATAACTTGCAGAAGTCTTTTTGTCGGTCCCTCTGGAATGGCAATGTAGTTACTTTATAACTTTCATACATTAGACATGATTTGTCCCGGCAATGGCAATGCCAATCATCCCCTCGCTTTTGACTCCAGGTGAGACCGAGAATATGCCCGACCTCGTGAAGCAATAACTGCGCCTCGTATTTACTTAGATGATGTTTTTTGATGTATCTGGTATCCATGTAGATCGCTGCCGGGTATGGAAGTAGTTTGGCATGAGGGTTCACCGCCTGGCGATACCTCTTTGCCAATAGTTGTGAACTATCGTAAAAGAGCACATACAAATAAGCGGTACGGCCATCGTGCTTCGAATCGACAGGCCCGTCCATATACCGAAGGGCCAATATCTCCGGCCTCGTTGCCTGGGCGTCCTCCAGAGGAATTGATATATTGCGAACAATCCGAACTCCATCAGGCTTGTCGCAATATTGCAATAGACATTGACGTAAAGCCCCGATAATGTCCTCGTTTGGTTCACTACCGGCCACAGCATCTATCTCTACGTAGAGTCTCTCGCAGGGCGAGCTCTGGAGGTACAGCAAGTGCGGCTTCCAGAAAATCAGGCTTCTCGCATCGATGCTCTGTTTTGTACATCCGGTGCACAACACAGCGAGACACAACACAGCGTTGATTGTGTAACGAAGTCCCGCAGCCCAGCGGATGTGTCGCATGACCAACCTCCTGACAAACTTGTCCGCCGCTGTTTTTGGCGGAGCAAAACCACTGTGAACAAATTCAACACTTCAACATTACAGCTTCTGTGGATTTTATGACCCAAACGTCAAAGTGCCGCTTTGCTCATGACACATCAATTACCCCTGTTTACGCCTCTGTTTGGTTCGTCAAATTTTCACTGCGAGTTAATCTCCGGAAGGACCCGATTTGGTACCGGATTGTATAGAGGTCCAAATTCTGAAGTGCCGTTATCAATAAGAGTAGGCGTGTAAAGGTTTTATCTCGCGTGCCTATGTAACTAAAGACCGAAACAGTTCGACGAAAAAAGGGTAATCCGGGGAATAGACTTTGTTATCGGGCAAAGCTTGTCCCAAATTGAAGAAAGGATTTTAGGACTAATCGTTACTGGAAATATGACGAGAAAATCGCCTGTTTGCGCTACTGTTTGGTCCAATTATTTGAGGGATATCGCAAATGAATTGTGCACAAATTCGATGTGGTTGTTGTCGATTTCGGTGGATTGCTGTTGATTTTTGTAAGAGAAGGAAATGGAAAAAAATTAGGGCAGCGCGCTCAAAGTGGCTTTTGAGCCCAAAAACAACGTTTTTGGCACAAATTTGATGCAAGAAAATTAAAAAATTTTGTGAAAAAAACGGTAAAATCCTTGATAATTTGGGGAGTTTAGTTATAATGCATAGTTGCGCAAAAAGGAAAAAAGTTAGAACATCGCACGCAAAAGTTTTTAACTTGGAGAGTGATGTTTGGGGTAAATTAACGTAAACATAGTGTTATGGAAAATTTGAGAGGAGTGCAGGTATGAACACAAGAAAGAGCAAGACAAAATGTTTTTGGACAGTGCATAAATTTTGTTTGATGATAGCGCTAAGCGTGTTGTTGTTGCTGCCGTTTGCTAAGATCGGCTTGGCAGCGAACAATGAAAGCGTACAGCACTTCAAAATGCTTTCAACCGTAGAGTATGCCGGCAAGGGCCAGTATAGGAATGAGGCCGAAACACAGTTTACTGTAACGAAGCAGCCATTGGGTGATAATAAAGTGCGCTACTCTATTTCTCCCAGGGAACTTTCATTTGTTCTTGATAGAAAGACCAGACAATTATCAGTGACCGGCAGGGATTTGGCGCTTCTTGAAATGGTAAACAATAAATGTGTTAAGTCTCTCAAGAAAGTAACAAGGGCAAATATTGGGAAAACATGGAAGCAATCTTTCGACCTGTCGTTCCTGGGCAAATCGCTTCCTGACGAGTTGAAATTCAATTTGGCGGCGATACGAGTGGAGACGAAAGTATTTGGCGAAATGATAGCGGTGAGGGCTTTGTCTGAGCCTTTTGTTGTTAAGGCCCCAAAGAGAGGCGGGGGCACAGGCTCGATTAAATCCAGGGTTGGCACTGTTTACCTTTTCGACCCGGAAATTGAGGATATTTACCTGAGTATATCCATTTTCGAGGCAACAACAAATATCAATGCTCCCAAGGAAAAGCTCCGGCACGAAGTCGCAACATATATGACCAATGCGGTGGGAGAATCGGTTGATTTGGGTGGTTTGGGCAAAAAATTCGAGAAGTTTGTACAAAAAGTGGGACTGGCCGGGAAAAGTCTTAAGGTTGTTAAAGAGGCGCTTTTGCCTCAGTGGGCCCGGTCTGATGCCTTAAACGCCGCCCAGATGGCCAATATATGTGCGGCAACAGCCTGTGAAGGCGCCTTAAATCCTGTTGTTACGGTTTGCCTGCCCGCGGCCCGCACAGTTTCGATGCAAAGTTTTGGCACATTATCAGGTGCTGGGTTCGCAACTGCCGGCGGTACTGTAGGTTCGCTGGGCGCCGGCGTTCCTGCCGTTGGTGCTCTGAATATAGCGGCTGCACCGGCATTTCTGGGTGTGGGCGTCGGGACTGCTGCTGCCATTGCAGGTGGAACTGCCGGAACAGTTGCTATAGCCGGCGGCGGCGGTGGCGGTGGAGGAGGTACTGCCAGTCCATAATGGGTTTTAAGTCACTTTTTTGTCGAGTGTGTCCCGATTATAGTTGAAGGTAAGGCAGTCGTCGCCATCTGACAAAGGAAGTCGTGTGGGAGAGGGTAGGGGGCAATCCCCTGTGGTTGCCCTGAGGACAGGCACGCGGGCCTGCCCCTACCTGGATTTACCTCACCAATAAACAACTCTTTTTATTGAACAAAAGTTTCTTTTAATCGCCCCAGGATTTTTGCATCCATATTTTTGCCCTCCAACGGCGATAGAGTTTTTCGACAAGTTTAACCGACAATTGTTGAAGATATAAGACTTCATTTGACGGATTGGGACAGGCTTAAAGATAATTTTTACTGGTGATGAAGTCGTTCTTAATATAGAATTGTTTTTTTTGCTGAAGGTCAGTAATTAATTTTATTTTGGGTGAATATGCTTAAAAACGAGAGGAAGTCATGAAAGAAAGGTCAATTGCAGTCCTTATGTTTACTGTCCCCCTTGTTCTGTTTGGCTGTGGGACAAACGGGAAGGAAAAACAGTTGGAAGAGTTCATTGCAGCACATATCGAAAAAGTCGGACCTATAACAACGCAGGCAAATCTCGTTTATTGGGACGCCTCAACTACCGGCAAATCAGAATATTATGATAAGCTCAGCAAGTTGCAGCTCGAGATTCGTCGAATCTACAGTAATCCCCAGGAGTATGCTTTCCTTAAAAGCATGAAAAAATCCGGACAAGTCAGGGACACAAGACTCGCCCGACAATTGGATAAGCTATACTACGCTTATCTGCAGAACCAGATTGAGCCGGACCTGCTGGAAAAACTCGTTGATTCGGACACGAAGATTCAGGAGAAGTACAATACTTTTCGCGGCACAATAGACGGCGAGAAGGTTACGATGAGTGACATCTATACAATTATGACAGACGGCACGGATTGTCGCAAAAGGGAATTGGCCTGGCGGGCCAGCAAGCAGGTGGGCGATGTGATTGTGGACGACCTTATCCGGCTGGTCAAGCTGCGCAACCAGGCGGCCCGCAAGGTCGGCTTTGACAATTATCATCAGATGTCGATAGTCACGGGCGAGCAGGACGCCGAAGAGCTGGACCGCATCTTCGACGAGCTTTGCGAACTGACCGATAAGCCCTTTGCTCGAATGAAGGAAGAATTAGACCGTATCCTGGCAGACAGTTACGGCATCACGCCCGACGAACTGAAGCCCTGGCACTATCATGACCCATTCTTTCAAAGGACCCCCCTGGTGTATGAGCTGGATTTGGACTTCTACTACAAGAATCACGATGTCAAGGAATTGGCGGAAAAATATTATGGTGGTGTTGGCCTGCCTGTGGATGATATCCTTGTCAGGAGCGATTTATATGACCGCGAGGGCAAATATCCGCACGCTTTTAGCGAAGACGTGGACCGCGCCGGTGACGTTCGCATTTTGTGCAACCTTCAAAATACCGAACGGTGGATGGAGACCATACTGCACGAATTGGGCCACGCGGTTTACAGCAAATACCACGACCGGAAAGAGCCCTGGCTGCTCAGAGAACCAGCCCACAGCTTCACCACCGAGGCGGTTGCGATGTTCTTCGGCAGATTAAGCCGTAACGGTGCATGGATGCAGGAGATGTTGGGCCTGTCGGAGAAAGAACGGGCAGAAATTAAAAAGGTAAGTGAAAAATATCTGCAGTTTCAACAGGTGCTTTTTGCCCGCTGGGCGATGGTTATGTACAATTTTGAAAAGCAGCTTTATGCCGAGCCCGACCAGGATTTGAATAATTTGTGGTGGGAGCTGGTTGAGAAGTATCAGCTCGTCAAAAGACCTCCGGGGCCCGTCGATGCAGGCTGGGCCTCAAAGCTTCATTTCACCACTGCACCGTGCTATTATCATAATTATATGTTGGGCGAATTGCTTGCCTCCCAACTGCATTACCATATAGTCCGCAAGGTATTTAAGCTTGAATCGGATGAAGGCGTCAGTTATGTAGGCCAGCCGAAGCTCGGAGATTATCTGCGAGAGAAGGTTTTTGGGCCGGGAGACCTTTATCATTGGAACAAAATGATTATACGGGCAACCGGAGAGTCTCTAACGCCGAAATACTTTGTCGAACAGTTTGTCAAATGAGCCCCGTTAGAAACCAAGAGGCAAAAGTTTCTAACGGGGTGAGCGCCGGCAGGGCCCCCAAATGATAGGACAGACTGCCTTACGATATAAGTGAAGGAGAAAAATGAAGACATCTTTTTCACACTTTACACGCTGTTTCGTCGCAATCTCTGTATTGATTTTCCTCTTTGTGAGTAATGGTTGTTCGGCAAGCCTCGTTAGAAGTTCGCACCGAGAGAGGGCGGGCCGCACTCGCCAGGTTATTTCTAACGGAGCAAGAGGCGTCCCGAGCAAAGCCTGTCCTGAACACAGTCGAAGGGTCGAAGAAATAGAAGACCCAAACTATTCAATCCCCATCTTGTCCTGGCTGCAGATTGGCCCTATACCTGAACCACTGCCGGTATTCGGTCAGGTTAAAAACTTAGATGGCAAGACGTTTGTCCTCAAAGACCTCTTGAAATTCGTGCAAGTGGATGTCAAAAACTGGCGGCCAAAACAGGGCGAGAAGCTCAGGTGGAAACCTGGTTTAGAATTACAATGGAAGCTGGTAGTTGCAGGTCCGAATGATTTTATCTGCTGCCGCAGCTCGGAGCCGAATACGCCAGAAATCACCTACCTGGCGGCATATCTTTATGCCCGGCGCTGGATAAAGGCTGAGCTAAAAATCGACTGTCCACATCTGTTTCGAATCTATTTGGACGGCAAGCTGGTTACTTCCAAGGAAAGTTCCGACAAACTCAAAGAAGATGCTTCGGGCCAGCCGGGTAAAGTTTCCCAGGAGATTAAGTTGGAAACCGGAAGACATCTTCTCCTCATCAAATCTTTGCGCGACCCAAACAACCGTGCGCCCTGGAACATTCGTGCTGCGCTGCAACCGGACAAAGAATGTCCTGAAAATGCCCTTGACATTGGCACTTCTGCAGAGCATTGTATGACTATCAAACATCTTCTGGATGCTCCGACAATCTCAAGTGTTTCGATTTCGCCCAATGGGGATATTGTTGCGGTGGGTATGCGGCGTTCTCTACCACCGAGTGATGATAGTGAGTCGTGGCTGGAATTACGCCGTGTCGAAGACGGCAGCCTGCTGCAGACCTATCGTGGTGGTATGAGCATTTCCGGTATTCGCTGGGCACCGGCAGGCAGAAAATTCTCTTACACGAGCAGTGCAAAAGAGGGACGTACACTCTGGGTTGTGGACCTTGACCAGGGCAGCGCTACTGCATTGCTTGAAAATATCAAGGATATGGGTGGGCATTCCTGGGCGCCGGATGGCTCCTTCATTATTTATAGTGTAACGGAAAAACCTGAACCCGGCAAAACAGGTGTACGTCTTTTGAAAGGTATGACGGACAGGCAGCCTGACTGGCGGGACAGAAGTTTTTTGTATTTGGTAAATGTCCCTGACGGAGTAAGGCGTCGTTTGACGGCCGGCATCTTGTCCACGAGTCTCAACGGTATAAGCCCGGACGGCAGCAAAGTTCTGTTCACCCGATACCGGCCGGATTACACAGAGCGGCCTTATTCGAAAACGGAGTTCTTCGTCCTCAGTCTTTCTACCCTGGCGGTGGATTCGCTCTGGACGAATAAATGGTCCAGTTCCGCACAATGGTCTTCAGACGGTAAGAAATTATTGGTGACCGGAGGGCCATCTACATTCGGCGACATCGGGGAGAATGTACCCAAGGGAATGATTCCCAATGATTACGACACACAGGCATATATCTACGACGTTGACACCAGGGCTGTTGACCCAATAACCCGGGATTTCGCTCCCCAGATTAATCAGGCCATCTGGAGTAAGACTGAAAAGTGTATCTACTTTCGGGCCACCGACCGTTCCTATCGTCGTCTATACAGGTACGACCTCGATAAAAGACACTTTAAGGTAATTGATACAGATGTCGAAGTGGTGAGTCGCCTGGATATTGCGGAAAACAAACCGATTGCCGTTTATACCGGTTCAAGTGCAACCATACCTTCCAGGGCATACGTTATGGATTTGAAAAAGAAACAAGCACGCCTTTTGCTTGAGCCCGGCAAAAGGGATTTTGAAGACGTAGTTTTTGGCAAAGTTGAACGATGGACTTTTCTGAATAAACAAGATGTCGAGATTGAAGGTCGCATCTATTATCCTCCCGACTTTGACCCGGAGAAAAAGTACCCCTGCATTGTCTACTACTATGGAGGAACTTCACCTACTACTCGAGATTTTGGCGGGCGCTATCCGAAGAACCTTTATGCGGCGCAGGGCTACGTGGTGTATGTGCTGCAACCCAGCGGTGCAACAGGATTCGGGCAGGAATTCTCGGCTCGACATGTCAACGACTGGGGAATCATAGTGGCAGATGAAATAATCTATGGTGTGAAGCGGTTTCTCGCGGCGCATTCATTTGTAGATGCCAATCGTGTAGGCTGTATTGGCGCTTCTTATGGCGGCTTCATGACGATGCTGCTCGCAACCAGAACGGATATGTTTGCCGCTGCGGTCGCACATGCAGGCATAAGCTCGATTTCCAGCCACTGGGGAGAAGGATATTGGGGTTATGCCTATTGTGCCGTATCCGCTGCAAATAGCTTTCCCTGGAATCGAAAGGATATTTATGTAGAGCAAAGCCCGCTTTTTCATGCCGACAAGATTAACACACCTTTGCTGTTGCTGCACGGTATGAAAGATACGAATGTTCCCCCGGGCGAAAGTATTCAGCTTTATACTGCACTTAAATTGCTCGGTAAGGAAGTGGAACTTCTCCAGGTCGAGGGACAGAATCACCACATTCTACAATACAACAAGCGCATTTTGTGGATGAAGTCTATCCTGTCCTGGTTCGATCGCTGGCTCAAAGGTCAGCCCCAATGGTGGAATGATATGTATGGAGAAAAGTAATTTCTTTAATTTGGAGGACTGTACCTATTTTGTCAAATGGGTGGCAGTGCCTTTAACGCAGAAGCAATGACTTACCTTATTGCCATATTCGTGTATTTGTGTCTCCTGGCCGGTATCGGGATTTACAAGTCCCGACAGGTCAAGACTCAAGAGGATTTCACCGTCGCCGGCAGGACTCTCTCCCCCTGGATTATGGTCTGCACCATGCTGGCGGTTTGGATAGGCACCGGCTCAATCGTGGGCAATGCCGGCAAAACTTATGAAGTCGGCATGGCGGCCTTTTTCCTGCCTATTGGAACTTTTGTCGGCATGATTTTGCTTTCCTTTATCGCCACGCGGGCCCGCAATATCGAGGCCCTTTCGGTGCCGGAGATTATCGGCAGACGGTTCGGCAATACTGCCCGGTTGTTGGCGGTGGTCGCGCTGGTGATTGCCTATATGGTGATTGTCAGCTATCAGTTTAACGCCGGCGGTATGGTGCTGGAGGTGATCGCAGGTAAGAAAGAAAAAGCGGCGACCGCTCTCGGAGACAGCCTCACCAAGAATCAGGTCCGTAAAGGATATTTCCATTATGAGCCTCCACAAGACTGGACCGGAACAACGGAGATCAAATTTCATGTAAAAGCCAAAGACTCGGACAAATGGTCGCAGAAGCCGGAAATCTTTACCGTCAAAGTCGTTAAGTCAACCGATATCATCTCCGAAAAAGCTAAAACAACTCGGCTGACAAACATCAGCGTGATTAAAGAAAATACTTTTACCCGAGTTATAATAGAAGGATACGACGACGGGTTTAAGAAGCGCGACGGAATATACCGATTAGCTGAAATACCGAAAGAGGGTGAAATCTATCTGCACGAACCGGTACTGACGGCCCATAGGGCGACGATAATCGCCGCCATTTTCATCATTGCTTATACGATGCTGGCGGGGCTTATGAGTCTGGCGTTTGCGGATATTGTAACGGGGATAATTATAACCGTTACGCTGTTGATTGCGTTTCCGGTATTGCTGATTAAGGCGGGAGGCTTTGGCGGTTTGCAAACGGCGTTCGCGATGATGGGGGATAAGCCGGGCCACATGAAGCTGCTCGGTGTCTTTAGTGCTGCAGATTATATTAACTTCCTGTTGCCAGTTTTTCTGCTGGTGTTGGGTGACGCCAACCAGTACCAGCGGATTTTCGCCAGCAAAAACGCCAAGGGCGCACGCACCGCCGTAATCGTTATGATTTTCCTGGCGCTGCTTGTAGAAGAATTAATAATCGCCGAAGCATGGTTCGCGGGGAGTTTGACTCCCGACCCGGAAAACGGCCGCTACATTCTGATTTACGCGGCCCGGCATTTTATGCCCCAGGCACTGGGGATTATCTTTATGATAACGGTAGTGGGTATTATCATCTCCACGGCGGATTCGTTCCTTTTGGTCCCTTCGACCACCTTTATTAAGGACATCTACCTCAATCACATCAATCCTAAGGCTTCCGAAAAACGAATCGTTTTCATGAGCCGCTTAATGGTGCTTACCTTTGGAATCATCGCCTGGCTGGTGTCGCGTGTGTTCTCCGAATCTACGACGGTATTTGAAAAAGCCTTGTACGCCTTTACTGTTTATGGCTCAGCGGTTACTCCCTGCCTCGTGGCGGCCCTGCTCTGGAAAAGGGCCACAAAGGCGGGCGCAATTTCTTCGATACTGGCCGGAACGGTGACCACACTTCTGTGGGAAGAAATAATAAAGGTCCATTTGCCGCAAGAACCGGCAAAGCTGGATGCGGTACTGCCGGCGATAACACTGTCGGTGATTTGTCTAATAATCGTAAGCCTGTGTACCACGAATAAGAAAGAGGTAGCTGAGGGACAACAACATTAATAACAAAGAGATGTTTGCGGAAAAGGTATATATCGAAAGACGGAAACGCTTGAAGGAACAGGTTGGCTCCGGGATAATTCTGCTTCCGGGCAATGAAGAGTCTCCAATGAATTATCCTGACAACCAATATCCCTTTCGGCAGGACAGCACATTTCTGTACTTTTTCGGCCTCGATTTTCCCGGTCTGGCAGCCGTCATCGACGTCGACCAGGACAAAGAGGTTGTCTTCGGCAATGACCTGACTGTCGATGATATTATCTGGATGGGGCCGCAGCCGTCGTTGAGAGAGAAATGCCAAAGTACTGGTATTTCCGAAACTGCTGCGCTCGACCGGCTGCACGGAACTTTGAAAAAAATCGCCGGCCAAAACAGAGGAATTCACTTCCTGCCGCCATACAGGGCCCAGAGCACCCTCAAGCTCGCCGAACTGCTCGAAATTGCCCCAGCCCAGGTCCATGACTACGTCTCCGAAACACTCATAAAAGCAGTTGTTGGGCAAAGAGCTATAAAAACCGAAGATGAAATCGCCGAGATTGAATCCGCCCTCGAAATTTCCTATGAAATGCAGACGCTGGCGATGAAAATGTCCAGACCCGGTATGTATGAAAGGGAGATTGTCGGCGCAATGGAGGGACTTGTTCTGTCTCTTGGGTGTCGGCTTGCTTTCCCTACTATTTTCTCGGTTCACGGAGAAACGCTTCATAACCATTATTACGGAAACATTATGAAAGAAGGCGACATCGCGGTCAACGATTCCGGCGCCGAATCTGCTCTCCATTATTCCAGTGATATCACCAGAACTATTCCCGTCAGTGGAAAATTTTCCCAGAGACAAAAGGAAATCTATAGCATTGTCCTCGATGCAGAAGAGAAGGCGATTGAAGCTGTAAAGCCGGGCGTTGAATTTCGCAATGTTCATAATCTGGCCTATAAGATTCTCGCATCGGGCTTGAAGGACCTGGGATTGATGAAGGGCAATATCGAAGAGGCCGTCGGCGCCGGCGCCGTTACGCTGTTCTTTCAATGCGGAGTAGGGCATACGATGGGACTCGATACCCACGATATGGAAGACATAGGAGAGGATTATGTCGGCTATACGGATACCATCAAAAGAAATCCTGAGTTCGGCTGGCGCTCTCTGAGGCTGGGCAGGGCGCTTGAGCCGGGTTTTGTAATAACAGTAGAGCCCGGAATCTATTTCATCCCCGAACTGATTGACCGATGGAAGGCAGAGAAGAAGTGCAGCGATTTCATCGACTATGGTAAGGTTGAAAAATACAGGGACTTCGGTGGTATTCGAATAGAAGACGATGTTTTGGTTACGGAAAACGGCCGCCGGGTGTTGGGTAAAAAGATACCCAAAACGATAGGCGAGGTCGAAACAATGTCGTCTTGTGGTTTGGATTAAAGGAAGGGTGCGGGGGGATTGGTTTTGATTCCGTCCACGGAAGGCCGGATCTTTGACTTTGACTTCGATATTTATGCCCTTCTGCATCCTTTGAAATTGGGTTTGTTTGGGTTTGTATTGGGTTTGTTTTGGCATTTTATTGGCTTTAATTGGGTTTGATTGGCTTTGAATTGGGTTTGAATTGGGTTTGTTTTTCCCGCGTTGACCAAGTGTCCATTTTGCATAATCCTTTGTTGAGACTCGGCTTACGTTCATTTGGTCTTTTTGGAAATTGGGTTTGTTTTGCATAAAATGAGCGATTTGTAGTGCGCTCTCTACAAATGTAGAGGAAAAGTTAGTGAAAAGTGAGCTAAAGTGCCTAAAGTGAGCTAAAGTTGGATTCTCGATGCTCGTGAGTAGTTCATTGTTTCCTTCGGGTTCGCTCAGGATAGGCTCCGTTGGTAGTAGTTGGTAATTTGGACTGGATAGGCGGTTTGGGTTAGTTAAGAGTGAGCTAAAGTGACTAAAGTGAGCTAAAGTTGGATTTTCGATTCTCGTATAGCGTATAGCGTATTTCACGGTTATTGACCATTTCCTAAGGAATAAATTTTCAAACTGGTTCCCTGCCTACGACATGCAGGGATTCGGGCTTCTGCAAAAAAACTGTCCCTCTATAAATGCACGAATGTGCGCGTTTGATGCGAAAAAGGGCTTGTTTTTGACAGGATTTACAGGATTAAGTTATTGGTAACAAAGGAGTTAAATTTTTTTATTTTTTTGGGATTTTGCTTTTAACTATGCCCGCTTTTGGTCGCGCCTTTTTACCTATTTACCTAAGGCACAGGTTAACGCGCCATTAGAAGACAGAAGGCATCCGTCTTCGCTGGGCGATGCCAGCTTCGCCGGACAGGCTCCGGCACGAAGGTATAAGAGCATAAGGCACAAGAGCATAAGGCACAAGAGCATAAGGCATAAGAGCATAAGGGCATAAGAGCACAAAGGATTAAACCAACAAAATGGGCGAAAAAGGTGTTTTATTAGTCAAAAACAGGCACAAAATGCACAAAAGTGACAAAAAAATGACCAAAAAAGTGCTTTTTTGGGGCCGCAGAGTGCACAGAGAGAAAAAAGTTTATCAGGTAATTAGGAAGTGGCTAACACGGTAACAGCGCTGTAAACCACACATCTTTTCTATTATAAAGATTTTTTTGGAAGATGATTTGAGCTTAAGTCTTTACAGAAAAGAAACTTAAGGCGATTTTCCTTGAAGTGTCGTTCAAAATTGTGTATAATATCGTTGGATATTATCATTGAGTTGAACCATCGTTAAGATCAAAATATCCTGATATGTAGGTATGACACAGCACAAAGGAAAAAGCACTGAATCTTGTTTTGACGTGGTCCGTATCTTTTGATATTATTTGTAGGCTTAATTACTTTTTACTAACGTTACAATTGGATTTATTTGATTTTCATTAATGTACAACTCATTATATGAGAAAAGCTGGCAGGAGAAGTTATGAAGAAAATGAAGGATAAAACAGTCGACAAAGTAGTAAATGAAGCCAGAACAAAAGCTATAGAAAAAGCATACATTCCTCGAGACATCACAAATTCTTACAGAGTTTCTATCAAGTCTGGAAAAGCTGTGCTTTCCAAGAAAAAATAGATGGATCTACTCTAATTCTTGGACATAAGCAATTATGTACTACTCAGCCAAGGATGCGCAAAGATTACAACCAATTAAACCAGACCCAAGATTCTCTGAAGAAAAATATCGTACTCCATGGAGGAGGGATTGTGGGAGGTTGATTCATTCTCCCTCATTTCGTCGTTTACAAGGGAAAAGTCAGCTCTTCCCCCAACAGGAAACAGATTTCTTCAGAAACAGACTGACACACTCTCTTGAAGTAGCCCAGATAGCAAAATCCATCGCAATTAAGCTCAATAGTGATTTGGAGAATGATGGAGAAGATTATAGAATCGAACCTGATATTGTCGAATTTGCCGCATTGGCACATGATCTTGGCCATCCTCCCTTTGGCCATTTTGGTGAAGAAGTCCTTGATGCGAAGATGATTGACTTCGGAGGTTTTGAAGGAAATGCACAAACTCTACTTCTAATAACAAGATTGGAAAAGAGACGCCTTATTGAGAATACTGATTTGGGTATAGACAGGAACGGTAAAGACCAGAGAATAGGACTGGACTTAACATGTCGATCTATCGCATCTATTTTGAAGTATGACTGTGAAATCCCCTTTAACAAAAACAAACGACAGCAATTGTTGAACGCTGGAGGAATTGAAAAAATTAGTCCAATCAAGGGTTATTATAAAACAGAAACACAAATAGTGAAGTTAATAAAAAATAACATCTGCAACGGGAAGAAATACAAAGGTCCCTTTAAAACAATAGAATGCCAAATCATGGACATCGCCGATGATATTGCATATTCAACATATGACTTAGAGGATTGTTTTAAGGCAGGTTTCACAACGCCTCTCGGCATCATTGGAATCGACAAAGTAATTATAAAGAAAGTTGCGGAAAAAGTCAAAAAGAAGCTTAGGATAAGATTTTCTCACAATGATGTTTTGGAGAGGATATATAATATATTCTCAGACTATTTTGGTCCTCCATATGCCTTAGACAAAAAAGGCAAATTATCACAAAAAGAACTGGCATCGTTTCATTTTTTCTCGATGAGGTTTGCTAACTTTATGTCAACCATTCTTCGAGAGAATGGTTATTTCCGAACCGATTTCACATCGAAATTAGTAGGACGTGCCATTCGTAATGTATCTATAGATAAGATAAATCGAAGTGTTCCAGCTCTATCAACTGTTCAATTGGAGAAGGAAACAGCTGTTAATGTAGAATTGTTAAAACATATCGTTTATGAATCTCAAATACTATCTCCTAAAGTACAAATAATTGCATTCAGAACAGAAGAGATTATCGGCGATATTTTTGATGCTGTGTCAAACAAAAAGAGAAAAGGCCGCACACTTTTACCAAAAGATTTCAGAAAAATTTATGAAACGGTCAAAGGGAACAAAGACAAGAAAAGAGTTATATGTGACTTTATTGCAAGCATGACAGACAGGTATGCTTTAGAATTTTATGGCAGATTGACCTCTGAAAATCCTCAAACAATTTTCAAGCCTTTTTGACGGTCGAGCTTGTACATATAATTTTACTATTGCCTGCCCTAATTCAACAGATAATTTCGATAAATTCTCAATAAGCCAACAGCAAATAAACTTGCAGCAAAATCGCAGGTTAAATATGAGATTCTTCGCTGCGCTCAGAATGACAGCGATGAATATCCAATATCGAGCAAGGAATGTCGAATATCGAAGTGAAGGGAGAATTTAGAAGGGAAAAGGGATAAGGGAAAAGGGAAAAGGGGATATGATAAAAGGTTCTGCTTTGACCAGAAGGCACTAAAAGAAAGAATTACATACGTCGAGAAACACAAATCTTGAGTTTTTGACCCCCAGCGGAGCTGGGGGCTAACCGATAAGGAAGCGACAAAAGACGTCGCGGTTTTTGACTTGAGGCAAAAAAACATTTGAAATTGTGAGGCATATATGGTATATGTGGCATTGGCTTTGAGCCCATGACAACACGGTTAGGATGGCCGTGCCACTTGAATCTTAGCAGCGCAGCCTGTGGCATTGGCTTGGAGCCCATGGAAACACGGTCAGGGTGGCCGTGCCACGCTAAATAAGAAATATAAGTTTAGGAGAAAAGTCATGTGCAGGAGAGTGAATTTTCCAATTCTTTTTGTTTTGGTACCAGTATTGTGCCTGGCTTTGAGTACAGCCTGCCGGGCGGAGCTTCCAAGACCGGTGGGTTTTTGGAGATTTGAGGGGAACACCGCCGACTCAGGCAGTGGCGGCAACAACGGAGTTTTGAAAGATAGTACGGGCGGTTCGCGAACCGCCCCTACGGCCCTTGTGACCGACCCGCAGCGCGGTAAGTGCCTGAAGTTGGACGGCGACGGCTACCTGGATATCCCCTCCGGTGTCGCAGAACTGGGCGACTCGGATTTTACAATTGCCGTCTGGATTAAAACCGCCAATAACGGAGCGTCCATCTTATCCAAATCCAACGGCAACGGTGAGTGGGAAGAAAAAGAAAAAGAGCTTTACGTTGCCGATTCAGATATATCGGAGGGGGATAACGATGGGACAGTCGAATACGTAGGTCACAGTTGCGAGTGGGTCCGGGGGAGCGTTCGTGTTGATGATGGCCAGTGGCACCATATAGCCCTGACCTGGGACGCTGACGAAGAGGACGGCTGCGTGTACGTAGATGGGGCTCTCGGCACCGAAGTCGTGGGCTTTTCGGGGGGGGCAGATAACGATGGTGACACAGTCAGGGTCGGTTTTTCCGAAAGCGTACATAGCAGCGGCAATTTTGTGGGCCGAATCGACGATGTTGCTATATTTGGTGCAGCGCTGACTGCTGAGCAGGTGGTTGAGCTGAGGAAGCTTACCGGTGGAGATAAGATAAAAGTGACAAAGCCCGCTCCACAGAAGGATAAGCCGATTACCCTTGACACGGACCCTCACCTTGCCGGCTGGTGGAAATTCGATGAGGTTTCCGGCAAAACCGCGGCAGATTCCTCTAAGCATGGGCGTAAGGGTACACTCAAGGGCGGCTCGTCATTTGATAAAGGTTCAGTCGCCGGTCGGATAGGCAAGGCCCTGAAGCTGGACGGTGCAGATAATATCATAGAAATAGCCGGATATAAAGGCATCACCGGCACACGACCTCGAACGGTTACGGCCTGGCTTAAGACAACCTCATCCAGAGGGGAAGTTATATCCTGGGGCGCAGAGGATTTCGGTAAAATGTGGAGATACTGCTTCATAAGGGGCCGTTTAGGTGTGACGCCCAATGGCGGATACTATTACATTAATGATGCTATCCATGACGACCAGTGGCATCATGTGGCGGTGGTTGTAGTAGAGGCCGAGCTTCCGAATCTGCATGATGATGTCAGGCTTTATAAGGACGGTAGGTTAGCGGAAATCCACGACATCGGCCTTTTGGACCTCTGGCCGATTGAGACCGGTGCCGAACTCGACGTCACGATAGGCCGGCGATTCAAGGGCCTCATCGATGACGTTCGTATCTACGACCGTCCACTTTCGGAGGACGAAGTAAAGGCCATTTTTTTGTTGAAGAGTAATCGTCCATTAACCAAATCTTCACGGTAATGCCGAAGATATAGACAAAGATACAGGCCTGACCTATTGGTGAACCACCCTGGTCGCTTGCCTGGCCAAGGCCTGAACGATAACGAAAGGAGATGAATGATGGGTAATAAAGAAGTGACCCGGCGGCAGTTTATGCGTGATGGTGCAGCAGTTGCAGCGAGTGTTGCTGTGGGCCTGGGCGCAATGGCCGGCCAAAGCACACAGGCCGCCAGTCGTACGACAATCGATACGTCCAAGATTCTTAGTTACAATCCGAATATGGAGTACCGTCGGCAGGGCAAGACGAACGCTATGGTCTCGGTTGCCTGTTTAGGTGGGCACTCCAGGAGCAACGTGGAACAACGGACCGAAATAGTCAGCCGGTGCATTGACGCAGGTATCAACTATATCGATGCGTGCACCCGTGGCGAGGTGATAAGAGATGCCAAGGCCCTGAAGGGTCGGCGTGACAAAATGTACCTGTCCCTGTCGTACTGCGGCCGAGAGACGCGCAATCCGGATTACCGGACGGCCAAGAAGCCGCTGGAAAGCCTGGACGTAGTGCTGAAAGACTCGAAAGAGGAATACACCGACTTGTGGCGTGTCACCTGTTACGAGCCGGGCGGCAGACACACATTCAATACATCCTGCGAGATGGTTGAGGCCCTTGAGAAAGCCAAAAAACAGGGCAAAGCCCGTTTTGTCGGATTTTCGTCACACGACCGGCGCTGGATAAAGTTTATGGTTGAATACTTTCCTCAAATTGAGGTTGTCTGCTTTCCCTTCACCACGATGAGTAAGAGGGCCCAGACAGACAGTTTGTTCCCCGCTCTGAAGAAATGTGACGTAGGCTCTTTCGGGATTAAGCCATTCGCGGCTGCCTCGCTGTTCACCGGCACGCGCGTAGAGAACGACCGCCGTGCGCGTCTGGCCATCAGGTATATTTTGCAAAGCAACACGGTGATACCTATCCCCGGTCTGAACAGCATTCAGCAGGTCGATAACGTGGTCAAGGCGGTGACGGAACGCCGCAAACTCGACTTGAAAGAAAGGGCGGAGCTGGAAAATGCCGCCAATGAAACGTGGGCTAAATTACCACGACACTATCAGTGGCTTAAGGACTGGGAATACGTCTAATCGATAACGTCCAGCCAATTAAGTATTCGCGTTGAGAGTGAACAGCAGTGCCTGCCCGCCATACCGCTGGGCGGGCCTGCCTCGCCATTTAATTAATACCGCCCGCCATACCGCTGGGTGGGCCAGGGCAGAAAGTATGAAATACTGTTTCTTGATGCTTGTTCTGGCGGCAATCGCCGTTTTCGGAACAGGCTGTGAGCGAATGGAGGCTAAACAAAAGCCGGATACAAATACAGAAACCAAGACCAGCGCCGAACCCATAACGGGTGATGAGCCCCTGCTGCTGCTTGATGAGGAAGAGGAGTTTGTCCCGCCGACCGGGCTCGTAGCCGATAACAGTCGCTGCTTCGTTTGCCATATGAGCTACATGACAGAGGAGCTTACCGTTATCCATGCACGGGCGGATATTAGCTGCTCGCACTGCCACGGTGATTGTGATGCCCACATTGCCGACGAATCCTGGGCGTGGGGCGAGAACGGTACAGCGCCCGATATTATGTATCCTCGGCCAAAGATAAATTCGTTTTGCATGGGCTGTCACCCAAGGGACAAGATGGACGCCGAGCAGCACAAACCACTATTCGCCGACACCGGCGAGAAGAAATATTGCACCGATTGCCACGGCAACCACCGTCTGGCAAAACGTAAATGCAAGTGGAAGTAGGCCCGGCTATATGAGCAAGAAATTTGAAGGTGTTTATGCCGTTCTTTGCACGCCCTTCACCAGGGACGAAAGGATAGACGAGACAGCCTTGAGAAAGCATGTTAGGTTTCTTGTCGATAAAGGAAAGATCCACGGTCTCATTCCTAACGGCAGCACGGGTGAGTTTGCCGCCTTGTCTGAAGCGGAACGCAAAACGATAGCTGAAATTGTTATTGACGAAGTAGCCGGCAAGGCGCCGGTGGTTGTCGGTACGGCGTCGGTTTCCACCAAAGAGACGGTCATGTACACCCGGCACGCTGCAAACGGCGGTGCCGACGGCGTGATGATAGTGGCGCCTTATTACTGTCATCCAAACGACGAGGAAATATTCGGCCATTACAAAACCATTGCAGAAAACAGCGACATCGAAATTATCATATATAATAATCCGGGCACATCGGGAGTGGATATGCAGCCGGAACTGATTGCCCGCTTAGCTGAGTTTGAAAGAATTTCACATGTCAAGGAAAGTTCGGGTGATATGACCCGTGCGGCTGCGATACAAAGGCTCTGCGGTGATAAGATGAGGATTTTCTGCGGCTGCGATAATCTGTCACTGGAAATGTTCATCATGGGAGCGGTTGGCTGGGTCGCACCACCGGCAAATATGATTCCCCGATTATGCGTTGAACTATACGAACTTGGCGCGGTCAAGAAAGATTTTGAAAAAGCCAAGGAATTATATTTCAGATTGCTGCCACTGTTCACACTGTTTGAAACGACCGGGCAATATGTCCAGTTGACTAAAGCGGGCCTGGAGATTCTTGGCAGAGCTTTTGGTGTTCCCAGAAAACCCTTATTGCCACCCACCGACGAACATAAACAACAACTTAAAGAAATATTAGCAACACTTCCAAATTGAATCCTTTCCGGCTTGCTTGACAAAGGGGATTTTGGCTCTGTGCCGCCCCGCGCCTAATACCAAGTCAACTTAGTAAGTGCGCTTAGTGTAATGGCAGTTAGGGTATTATTCTCACTGCATGTTTCGACAAACTGGATTCCCGCCCCCCCATCAGGTAGGGGCGAGCTTCGCGGGAATGACAATGGGGTGCAATAATTAACTTGACTTGGTATTACCGGTGTTTTTTAGCGCCAAATTCAGCCGTTTCATCGTTTCCTTTGTCGGCGCCCCATTTTCATCCCAGCCACGCAAGTCATAGTAGTCTTCCATCAAGTCTCCAAAGGGAATCTTCCTGCCGGCACGGAAGCCTTCCCTGGCCACCTGGAACATTTTTTTAGGAAGGATGTCCGTGGCCTTATTGAAACCATCCCGAATATTGTTAAGCCTCTGCACCGTGAAACCACGCCGGCCGGCAAGCATCAAGTCATCGACAGAATAATCCCATCCGGTAATTGCGTTAAACATCTCGGCAACATCGGTCATAGACCAGTCACCGCCGTCTATCATAAACATGCAAAGCACCAGCGAATTGGCCAACACTCCAAGGTCCTGGCATTTTACGGCAACCTTACTCTGGTTCTCTCTTTCAAAAAACTTAACCGTTCCCTCTTTTATGTCGACCTCAGGGATGAAAAAGCCACCCATTTCGACGTCCTCAGAAGGACCACGGAAATGACAGGCACCCCGTGTTCCGGTAGCGTAGGTAGGCGCCAGCGAAATACAGGCCCGTGGGTCGTGCGCAGGCAAATCCAGACCTTTGCAATGCACGACCTCCGCCACGGAGTCCGGATGGATATTCCTGGCCGCCTCTAATGTCCCTTCGGCAAAGACCGCACCGAAACCTTCCCTGCGTCCAATCTGCTCAACCAGAGTAAGGAATGCTTTTGGGTCACCCCACTTCAACTCCGAGCCGCCGGTATCATTAGTTGTAATCCATCCCTTTTCAAAGCACTCCATAGCAAAGCCTATCATAGCTCCGGTACTTATCGTGTCGAGCCCCAGCCGGTTGGCAATATCGTTGCCGATAGCAACAACCTTTGGGTCATCAATCAGCAGATTTGTACCCATCAATCCGAGCGTTTCATACTCCGGCCCTATCCCTTCATACCTGTATTCTTCAGGCTCGGTAATCGTAATCTTGCGATGACATCCAATCGGGCAGTATTTGCAAGGCAGAGGCCTGGCGTTTAATGCCTCGGTGTAATTCGGGGCACCAAGTTTTTTGGCACCTTCGGGCCATACGTCCTGCTCCCAGTATTTAATCGGCATATCGCCCAGACCTTCCGCAGTTTCACAAAGACCCGGCGTTCCATGTGTCCTGAACTCATTTTTCACGACCGCTTCGTGAATTTGTTTTTGATACTTTTTGGTCAGCTGGCGTGTGGCCTTGGGATTATGCACCTCCACCTTCTTTGTGCCTCGCACGGCGACGGCCTTGATTTTTTTCGCCCCCATGATTGCACCGAGGCCGCAGCGTCCGGCAAAACTGTGTTTGTCCACGGCGATACACGCAATCGCAACCTTCTTTTCACCGGCGGGACCGATAGCTGCAATACTGAGTTTGTTATCATGCGTCTGTTCGTGAATTGCATCAATCGTTTCAAAGGTATCCCTGCCCCACAGGTCGGAGGCATCTTTGATATGGACATCATCATCCACAATCTGAATGTAGACAGGATTTTCAGATACTCCTTCCAGAATAAGCACGTCATATCCCGCGTCCTTCAATGACGGCCCCCATGACGCCCCGGCCGCGGTATCCGCGAATGTCCCGGTAAGGGGGGATATGCCAACGATGCTGAACTTTGCCCCACCAGGTACCGCAGGCCCTTGGAATGGGCCTGTCGCAAAGACAAGAAGGTTCTGGAGCCCATAAGGTTCTATTTTCTCGGGCAGCTCTCTCCGCAAAATCTCAGCGCCCAGGCCGGCGCCACCGATAAAATCCCTCAGGTCCTTTTCCGCTATCGGCCCCACTGTCGATTTGTGGTTGGTCAAGTCCACTCTCAGTATCTTTTGCCAATATCCGTTTTTCATTGTATGTGCTCCGTATCTCCTGACTTCGCTTTTAAGTATCAAAGGCAAGGCACCTGATGAATCACTATATTCTAATGTACATATCTTCGCCGCCTGGGGCCGGGAGGCAGGTTTTCCTTCAAATATCTGGTGAGTAACTCATAGAGGTGTCGCTTTGTATTTTCGCCTTCTTTTATGCTGTGGGTGCGGTTCGGATACGACATCATGGTAAAATGTTTGTTATGCTTAATCAGCTCATTGACCAGCGCCTCGCAACTCTGATAATGACAGTTATCGTCACCGGTCCCGTGTACAAGAAGCAGATTACCCTTTAATTGATGTGCGAACGTTATGGGGGAACCGTTCTTGTAACCATCTTCATTATCATCCGGCAGGCCCATGTATCGCTCCTGGTAAATCGTGTCGTAAAATCGCTGGTTACTTATAAACACGACTGCCATCGCTGTGTGATACAATTCGGGATATCTGAAGATTGCGTTAAGACTCATAGAGCCGCCGCCGCTCCAGCCCCAAATACCTATTCCGGCCGGGTCAACATAGGAGCGGCTTTTAATGATGGCCCGCGTCGCGGCGGCCTGGTCGGCGGAGGCAAGAATACCAATCCGGCGGTAGATACATTTCCGCCACGCTCGAGAACGTGGAGCCGGAGTGCCGCGGTTGTCCACACTCATTACCAGATACCCTTGCTGGGCGAGCATGAGGTGCCAGAGGTACTTTTCGCCTCCCCATTTGTCCAGGACAGTTTGGTCGGCTGGTTCTCCATACACGTAGAAGAATAATGGATATTGCTTTTTATGATTAAAATCAGGCGGCTTCATACACCAGGCGTCCAGCAGCACGCCGTCGCCGATATCGATACGGAAGAATTCCGTTGCTTTTTTCTTAAGTTTGCTCAACTCCGAGCGCAGCTCCGCGTTCTCTGCCAGCACCTTTTTGGTCTTATGCTCCGGCAGACTGACCAGTGTAATTATAGGTGGTGTATCGAAGGACGAGTAAGTGTGAAAGGCCCATTTTGAATCCGGTGACATCTGGTATTTATGTGTTCCCTTCTGGTCGGCAGGACCCACCTGCTCGACCTTACCGCTGCCGTCAAGTGGAGACCGGAATAGATAGCGTTGTGTCGGATTGTCCGGTGAAGCAATATAGTAAACCCAGCCTCCTTCTTCATCGATGCTTTGAACGCTTATTACGTCGAATTGGCCCGGCGTAAGAAGTTTTATCTCCCTGCCGGTCCGTGAAACCAGATATAAATGCCGCCAGCCGTCACGCTCGCTCAACCACGTAAAGAATCTGTCGTCATCCAGCCATTTCAAGCTGTTGCTGACGTCAATCCACGCTTCGTCACATTCGGTAAGAATCGTCCGGACACGTCCTGTGCGGGCATCACCTGTCATAACTTTATTTGTGTTTTGCAGGCG
>Ga0114922_10000653_pt1 | contig 33296 bp, 22 predicted proteins | sample AartaG_FD_100975 | JGI IMG/M metagenome (GOLD analysis project Ga0114922, IMG submission 100975) | Deep subsurface microbial communities from Aarhus Bay to uncover new lineages of life (NeLLi) - Aarhus_00045 metaG | ecosystem: Environmental > Aquatic > Marine > Oceanic > Sediment | place... | reverse complement strand
TCTGGCGATTGTCAAGCCCATAAACGAATGCGAATCTGCTCGACATCTCCGATGAGACCTTAACCACCTGTAAAAACAGGGAGTTGCAATCGTAAAAGAAAACTACTTACGGAATCGCTGCCCTTCGTGTAGCGTCACCCCTGCCTGTGTGTGTCCGCACGCAGACAGGCCTCGTGGGTGACGTAAGCCACGCCAAAGCGACCGCCCACCGCAGCGCGAAGCGATGCTGCTGCGAGAATCCTCTCTCGCACCACCGCCCTCCGGTTCGCGCGGCTGACTGTATCCTGTAGAACATGCGCACCCGGTCGATGTGGACCCGACGGATGATCATTCCAGCCGTCAAGCTGGTTGCAGCGGGCCATCTTCATCGAACGGCCGAGGCCCGTCGGTGAGTCGGAGGGACAGCATCTCGCACGACAACGTAGAACAGTCTCAATCACGGGACCGGCTCTCCAGCCGGTCAAATGACGGGTCAGAAAGCCTGTCACACAGCCGTCCGTCCCGGGCAGTGCGATGGCTCCACGATGTCGAACGGACCGCCCCGCTGGCACCGCCGGCCGTCGGGCTGATGACCGGTGTTGCGCTCGACGCTCACATGGAGGTCTCGCCAGCGGTCTCGCTGTTGATATTCGCATGTGTGGCGGGCCTTGCTTTTGTTGCGTCGATTCGTCGTTCGTACGGCGTGGTGCTGGTCGGCGTCGCGGCTGTGGCCATCGGGTCGCTGATGTACTACAACTCGGTCCGGCGGGTGCCCGCCGACGGCATCCAGCGATACGCGACGGATCTGGGAGGAATCGCGCGGATTCGCGGCGTGGTCGCCTCTGTGCCGCGCTTGCTGGAGTCGACAGACTTCGAGTTTGCCAAATGGTCGTACGGCGGCGAGCGCACCGTATTCCTTTTGGATGCCGAATCCGTCGAGGGGACACGCGGCGACATCGCTGTGTCCGGGCGAATCCGCGTCACGGTCGGCGAGGCCGTTCTTGATCTGCGACGGGGCGAACGGGTCGAGATCTTCGGGAAGATGTATGCCCTGCGTCCGCCCGCCAACCCCGGTTCATACGACTGGTCTTTGCGAAACCGGCGGCAGGGTATCGTCGCCGGGATGTCGTGCGACCACGCCCTCAACGTAAGACGGCTCGACCGTTCGCCACCTCCGCTGGCGTCGACCGCCGCTCGGGTCAGCAAGTTGCTTGATCGTTTTCGCAACCGGGCCCGTGACCTGTTGTTGGAAGACCTGCTGGTCGACGATGAGGACGAGGCGAGTCTGCTTCAGGCGATGGTGTTGGGCCGGCGGTCTGCACTGAGCAAGCGAATCAGCGACGCTTTTATCCGCACCGGATGCGCCCACTTCCTGGCGGTCAGCGGGGCACACCTGGCTGTTCTAGTTTTCTTTGCCGTTCTGATCGGTAGAGTTCTCGTCATTACTCGAAGACGGTTCACGTGTGTCTTGATTATATGTGTGGTGATCTATGCAGCCGTCGCGGAATTCCGTTATCCGATTCTCCGCGCAACTATCACGGCGATGGTTTTCTACGTCGGGGTTCTAGCCGGGCGGCGGACCGGTCTGCTTAATGCCATTTCGGCCGTTGCGATTCTATTCATCCTCCTGCGTCCCGCCGCGGTGTTCGACGTCAGCTTTCAGTTGTCCTTCGCGGCAACTACGGGAATCGTCTGCGTGACGCCCGCGCTGATAGCGACCGAAGCCGCGATCTGGCTTCGGGTTCGCTACAGCCGCCGGCTTCGTCATCGGGACCCCAGCGGGGAGGTGCTCAGCCGGTTACACCGTTTTACGCTGCTCAATCGAATCCGTTTGCACGTGCGGCCCTGGCTGGTCACGCCTTTGACGATATCAGCCGGAGCCTGGCTGGCGACGGCGCCGATCGTGGCCTGCCAGTTCCACCGGTTTCAGCCCTGGGGTTTCATTAACTCGATCGCCGTGCTGCTTTTCGGCAGCGCGGTTGTGGTCGTGGGCATTTTGACCCTTATCGTCAGCGCCGTTTCGCCGACGCTGGCCATTCCTCTGAAATGGGTCTTATCAACACTGGACGGCCTCTTGATTTCGATGGTGAATCACCTGGCCCAGGTCCCATATACCAGCATTGCCGTACCTCCGGTTCCCTGGTGGCTGATGGCGCTTTTCTACGTGTGCCTGTTTGTCTACGTATGGCGATTTCGCGGAGCAAGTTCCTACGAATGGGACAGCGCCGATCGATTGGTACGGCGGCGTCCGAGGTCCACTCAGCGGTCCGGCGTGTTGCTGGCTTTGTCCCTCATCGTGTCCTTCATTGGGATCGTAGTCTGGATCAATTCGTACGACCCCAAGCCCCGCCTGGTGATTACGACCCTGGCCGTTGGGCGTGGGACGACCACGGTCATCGAGCTGCCGGACGGCCGGACCTTCCTCTACGACGCGGGCACCGATCGTCCGTTCGACGTCGGCACGAGAGTCATCGCGCCGTTCCTGCAGAGCCGGGGTAAGACGCGCGTTGATCGTGTGTACATCAGCCACTCGAATCTCGATCATTACTCCGGCGTGCCGGGGTTGATCAGGGCGCTTGGCTGGACTGGCGAGCCGAGCCGCGTCGGCCCGATCGTCGTCACGCCCTACTTCGAGCGCTTCTGCTCCGATCGATCGCCGGGCCGATATTTCCTCGATCTGCTCCGGCGGCGGTCGCATCCGGTCGAGGTGATCGATCTGGATCGGCGACGCTGGACGGAGGGGGACGTAACGTTCGATCTGCTCTGGCCGATAGAGGGAAACGATTCATCCCTTCGCCCCAACGACACGTCAACGGCGCTCCGGCTGACCTACCAGGGGTCGTCTATTCTGCTGACCGGGGACATCGAGGATGCGGCCCAGTTGGGATTACTGGCCAAGGGAGACCTGGCCGCCGATGTGCTGATGCTGCCGCATCACGGCAGTGTGAGGAACAGCTCGGAAGATTTCATTGACGCGGTGAACCCTCGCTATGTGATTCGATCTCACCGCGAACGGACGGTGGAAACGCGCAGTGCCCTGCCGATGATCGTCGGCGACAGGCCGATGTTCAACACCGCCGACGTCGGCGCGATCGAAGTGGTTATCGACGAGAATGGCGTTTCGGTTCGAGCGTGTCGGGATTGATGAACACGCCTCACCGGTTGGAACCCGGTGCCACACAATGCAGGATGCCACACGATACAGATTGTGACAACTCCGCATGCGGCGGTTGATTGCGTGGGTTTGGCGCCGGCGATATAGTCGCCCCAATGAAAAAGCTGGTTATCTTGATTGTGATCGTCGCAGTCATCGGCGGGCTGTGGTATTGGGCCACCAAGGGCACCAGCATCCTGGAGGAAGAGGGGAAGTTGGCCAAGGCCGAGTGGGGCCGCGTCGAGGTGCCCATAAGCGCCAGCGGCGAAGCCAGGGAACGCCAGCGCGTCGAGATCAAGGCCGAAGCCAGCGGTTCGATCATCGAAATCCCGGTGGAAGAGGGAGACATCGTCGAGCCTGACCAGTTGCTCATCCGTCTGGACACAGAAGAGGAGCAACGAAACGTTGACCGTGCACAGGCGGCGTCGGACCAGGCGCTGGAGGACGTAGCCTTGGCCGAGGTCACCCACCGGCAGGCCGTCGCCGACGCGCCGTTCAACATCAGTAACGCCGAGACGGCGGTTGACATCGCCCAGGCCGCCTACGAGCTGGCCGAATCGGAATACGAGTATTATACGGGTTTCTCCGAGGACGGCATCGGCAACGAGCGTGAGTTGCTGCGGGCCCGCGTCGAGTATCTGCGCGCCAAAGCCCAGCTTCGCAAGGCGAAAAACGACCTGGAATGGATCAAGGACAAAAGCCCGCGAGCGATCGAGCAGGCGTACCATCAGCTCGAGGCGTCCAAGCACCGCCAGAGCAGCACGGAAGCCGTCCTGCGCGACGCCGAGCGCAGGCTTCGCAATACGGAAGTGAAAAACAACTACAAATCACCCTGCCGCGTCGTTCGGATTTACGTTTCGGAAGGGCATATTGTCAGCAGCGCCATCAGCGTTGTCGGCGGGGGCACGCCGCTTATGGAACTGGCGGATGTGACCGCAATGGAGGTCGAAGCCCGCGTGGACGAGGCCGACATCGACACCGTGGTCCGGATGTTGGCCGACGGTCGCAGTCAACGTGAGGGCCTAATGCCGATCGGCGATCAGGACAAGGGCGAGGGCGAAGGCGAGGACGAAGGCGAGGGCGAAGGCGAGGACGAAGACGCTCAGGCCACGCGCTATCGGGACGAAGTAGAGGTCACCTTCGACGCCCTGCCGAAATTCGTGTTCACCGGGCGGATCGTGGAGATCGCCCAAAAACCCGTCACCGTCGCCCAGATCATCACCTTCGACGTGCGCATTCGCCTGTACGACAGCCCGGACATCGCCAGCATCCGCTTGGGCATGCAGGGGACGGTGGAGTTCTCCCCGGCGTTCGAGGAAGGGCTTTGCGTTTCGTACGAGGCCGTTCACAAGATCGATCGCGATCACTACGTGGTGAAGATGCCCGACCCCGAGGACCCGCGCGGCGAGCCGATCGATCGCGACGTCGAGGTCGGTCTGACCGACGGGACCAAGGTAATCATCCACAGCGGGATCGAGGAGGACGAGGAGTTCTACGTCAAGCTGCCCGTGCGAATTCGACGTGACGAGTAGGCCGTGATCGAGTTGACCGACGTGACAAAAGTCTACCCGATGGGCACCACCGAGGTGCGCGCCCTGGACGGCGTGAGCCTGCGCATCGATGAAGGCGAGTTCGTGGCTATCATGGGGCCGTCGGGCAGCGGCAAGAGCACGATGATGCACCTTTTGGGCTGCCTCGATCGACCTACCGGTGGGGACTACCATCTGCTGGATCAGGCGGTCGGCCGGCTCAGCGACCGGCAGCTCGCCCGCTTTCGCAATCGTTCCATCGGGTTCGTGTTTCAGACGTTCAACCTGGTCAGCCGCATGAGCGCCTGGGAGAACGTAGCCATGCCGCTGTTCTACGCCCGCCGAACGCGCACCAAAGCCGCCGCTATGGGGGCGCTCGAGCGGGTGAACCTGACAGACCGAGCCGACCATCAGCCCAATGAGCTTTCCGGTGGTGAGAGGCAGCGGGTGGCCATCGCCCGCTCCATCGTCAACCGCCCGCCGCTGATCCTGGCAGACGAGCCGACCGGCAACCTGGACACCAGGACCGGCGAGCAGATCATGCAGATTTTCCATGAGCTGCACCGGGCGGGTACGACCGTCATCGTGGTGACACACGAGCGCGAGATCGCCGAACAGACCGACCGCATCATTTCCATGCGAGATGGGAAGATCATCGACGACCAGCGCAACGGACGCGAACGGGCACCGGAGACGAAAACGTCCGCCCCAGGCCCGCCGGCGGGTGTCGAGGACGACGAGGCCCAGCCGGTCGAAACCAGTGACATCCCGACGGCCGTTTCGGCGCCGGAGGTGGTTGCGGCGCCGGACGTAGCCGCGGAACCGCCGACCGAGCCAAGTGATCCTGCCACGGCCCCGATCACCCACCCCAAGGCCAAGCAAGCGTTGGTGTGGGCGATTGCCGGTCCGGCGTGTTGGCTCGGGATGGCTGTGTGGGGGATGATCTCGACTCTGATCCAGAAAGCGAGCCCGGGGTTTGCCATGATCGCCGGCGCGTTCGTGTCGCTGACACTGATGGCGATGATGCTCATCAGCCCCATCGTGGCGTTTGTACAAGCGCGGCGGGCATCGCGCTGGATTCGGATCGCGCCGGAGAGATTCAGGGGGATGGGTCTGGTTCGGGCCGCCCAGTGGGTGTCGGGAGTCTATCTGTTGTTGTTCGCGTGCGCGGTGGTTGCGATGGTGTTTGTCGTTCGAGCAATGTTGCAGTCAGGGGCTTTTAAGCCGCCGCATTAGAGCAAGCTCCGTTTTCATGTAGCCCATCGGGGCAAAGAGGATCTTCTCCCTACCCTGACCCATCGGGGCAAAGAGTATCTTTGCCCTACCGCATGGTTTTAGGACGCCGAGCATGTTTTTCCTGAGAATGCTGCTGGCCGCGGCCCGGAGCCTCAAGGCCAACTTCGTCCGTTCGATCCTGGCGATTCTGGGCATCGTCATCGGTGTCGGCACGGTCATCGCCGCCGTGGGGGTGATCGAGGGGGCAACGCGAGACTTCCTGGCGGACATGAAAAAGGTCGGCTCCAACGTGATGTGGGTCAGTCCGGGCAGCGCCAGCCGAGGTGGGGTGACCTTCGCCAGCGTCAAGCCGCTCAAGCTGGAGGATGTCGAGGATATTCTGGACGAGCCTTCCGTCGACGCCGCCGCTCCGGAAATCAGCCGATGGGAGCAGATCAAGTATGGCAGCAAGAACGAGGTGGGCCAGGTCGTTGGAACCCGCGTCGAGTTCTTTGACGTGTTCAGTTACCAGGCAGAGACGGGCAGGTTGTTCGGCCGATCCGCGGACATCGGGCGCAGGCGGGTTGCGGCCCTTGGCTTCGATTTGGCAGAGGGGCTTTTCGAGAATCGAAATCCCATCGGTGAGCAGATCCGCATCGGCCGAGAGTCGTTCACCGTTGTGGCGGTAATGAAGGAAAAAGGGGTGGTCGGCCTGTCCAACTTCGACAGGCAGGTCTACATCCCGATCTCGCGGGCCGCCTCCATGTTCAACGCCCACTCGTTGACGCAGATCAGCATACGTGGAAACAACCCGGAGGACCAGGAGGAAACCCGCTCGGCCGTTGCCGGAGTGCTTCGCCGCAAACACAGGCTGCAACTCGGCGAGGACGATGATTTTAGCGTCACCACGCAAAAAGAACTCTTCGAACAATTCAGTAAGTTTGTCAGTATCTGGCAGGCGCTGTTCTTCGCCATCAGCGGGATATCGCTGGTCGTGGGTGGGTTCGGCATTATGAACATCATGCTCGTCTCGGTCACCGAGCGGACCCGCGAGATCGGCGTGCGCATGGCCGTGGGGGCGTATCGCACCGACATCCTCGTCCAGTTTTTGGGAGAAAGCAGCATGATCTGCGTCGCCGGGGCGCCGTTAGGGATAGGTCTCGGCTGGATGATCAACCGTGTGGTGGAAGCGCAATTGGCCCCTCTGAAACCCGTGCTGGCCCCGGACATCGTGCTGATCGCCGTGTGCGTGGCCATCGCCACCGGCGTCATCAGTGGGCTGTACCCCGCCTGGCGAGCCAGCCGCCTCGACCCAGTCGACGCGCTGAGGTATGAGTAGTGAATAGCGAATAGCGAATGGCGAATGGCGAATGGCGAGTAGCGAATAGCGACACTGCGACGAAGCACTAGAATTGCCAACCGCCACCAGGCCGGGGCCATTGGCGGGCGGAGGTGCCCATGTCCGAGCAGCAGACGCCATACACATTTGATCGGGTGGTGAGAATGACGCTGACCGCAGCCGGGGCGGTCGCCCTGTTTTTGCTGCTGCGCCATCTGGCCGACGTGCTCCTTCCGTTCGCCGCTGCGGCTGTGTTGGCCTATCTGCTTAACCCGCTGGTGAACGCCTTCGAGCAGAGGACAGGCAGGCGCTGGGCGGCGGTGGGGATTACGCTCAGCCTGACCCTGGTGGTGGGCTTCGTCCTGGCGGTAACGGTGATTGTGTTCACGGCTCGGCAGTACGACAACTTCGCCGCCACGCTGGATAAACTGCGCGCCGACCTCAAGGCGGCTGACTTCACCTCACCTACGGCGGAGCTTGGAACACTTTCGGAACCACGGCCACGACATGAGGAACAGGTTGAAGGCCCGTCCAATGGGTTGGAGTCTCGTGCAGACCCAACCGAAGCCCAAAGGTCGCCTGCCGACCCAGCCGAAGCCCAAAGGTCGCCTGACGAACCGCCGGAAGCGGTTGAAGATGTCGGCGGTTCACCCGGCGGTTTGCAATCGGAGGTGAGAGTCGAGTCGGAGGGTCTGGTTTTCGGCGGGCGGGAAGTGTTCGATGCATGGCGAGAGTATCGGACCACGGCCGATGCCGTGCCGCAGGCACAGCGGAGGCAGCGCTTTTGGACGCGACTGAACGCGACGATTCTTGGCAAAGCGGTCATCGCGGGCGTCGAGTACGACGGCTATGGTGAGCTTGCGGTCAAAGCCCTGGGGAAACTGGCGCGGGGCGGGTGGACGGTGTTGACAGCCGGGGTCAATCTGGTGCTCGGGTTTACGGTACTTGTCGTGGTGGCCTTGTATCTGGTGTTTCTCCTGCTTGACTATCCGCAGTACGCCCAGGCGGCACGTGAGTTTCTGCCGCCCAAATACCGCGGCGCGATTGTGGAATTCGCCTCCGAATTCGAGGTGGCCATGCGGCGCTATTTTCGGGGTCAGTCGCTGGTGGCGCTAATCACCGGCGTTTTGTTTATGATCGGGTTTTCGATCGTCGGGTTGCCCTTGGCGGTGCCGTTCGGGCTGTTCGTGGGGTTGTTGAACATCGTGCCGTATCTGCAGGCGGTCGCGCTTTTGCCGGCGGGACTGCTGGCCGTGCTGCGGGCGGTGGAGCACGACTCGAGTCTGCTGTGGTCGCTTGCCCTGGTTCTGCTGGTCTTTGCTGTAGTCCAGCTAATTCAGGACGGACTGGTGACGCCGCGAATAATGTCGGGGGCGACGGGGCTTAGGCCGGTGGCGATTCTCCTGGGCGTATTCATCTGGGGAAAGCTGCTCGGTTTCCTCGGGCTGTTGTTGGCCATTCCGCTGACCTGCCTGGGAATTGCGTATTATCGTCGGCTGGTCTTGAAACACTCGCCGGAAACGACAACACTATCCACAGACTAGCCGTTGATTCCCAACGGCCGTGTGGGTTTTCGGGCTGTGGCTGCACCGGTTGGGAACCGGTGGAGCATTCTTTTTCTGCCACACTCTTCTTGCGGAGCGTACAAATATGGCACGAATGGTTGCCAGGATCATTACGTCTTTCATGTTCATAAGCGCCGTTGCCTGGGGGCAGATGCCGCCGATAGCGGGAATGCAGGCGAAGCTCAAAGTGGGCGACCCGGCGCCGCCGTTGAGCATCTCCCTGTGGCTCAAGGGCAAGCCGGTCAACCTTGCACAGGGCAAGGGCGCCAAGGCTTATGTGGTCGAATTCTGGGCGACCTGGTGCGCCCCGTGCCAGTTCAGCGTTCTGGAGCTGACCGATCTACAGGCCAAATACGGCGACAAGAACCTGACGGTCGTCGGCATCACTTCGGCGGATTTGCGCCGCGGCAACACCCTCGAGGCGATCAGAGAGTACGTGGATCAATGGGGCGACCGAATGGACTACACGGTAGCCTTTGATAGGGACACCACCACAAGCGACGCATACCTGGCAGCCGCCAACCAGTACGGCATTCCGACGGCGTTTGTCATTGATCGTGAAGGCAACATCGTCTGGATCGGCACGCCTATAGGCCCGGAATTCCGCGAAGTCGTGGCCAAGGTGATCGAGGGCAGTTTCGATCCCGTGAAACACCAACAGATCCAGGCAAAAATCCAAGCTAAGTTCAATGAAGCCGACCGGGTCGCCGCTCGCGGTGATATGAAAGGCGCCCTGGCCGTGATTGAGGAGATCTTTGCCCTCGATCCGGGCAATCTCCAGGCAATCGAGACTGTGTGTATAGTGTACGTGCAGGAGCTTAACGACAGAGACGGCCTGCGCGAATGGGCAAGCAAATACATTGACAAACATCGTTCCAACGAGCGTGCGATGCGGCGAATTGCGGACCAATTGATGAACACCGGCGTGTTGCCGGATCGAGTTCCGGATCTTGCCGTAAAGGCCGCCCGGGCCGCGTATGAGCGCGGCGATTCAAGGGACGCTGAGACCGCGGCCATTTACGCTCGGGCGCTATACCAGGTCGGTGCGATCGCAGCGGCCGTCGAGATCCAGACCAAGGCCGTGGCGGCTGCCAGAGGGAGTCTGGCGGAAGATTTCGCCGCGGTTCTCGAGTTCTACAAAGCCTGTCAGAAGGTCAAGCAGAACATCGAGACCTCTTAGAGCGTGTGTGAGAAGTCTTATCCGAGCCGCGCCCGTAAGGAAGCGGTGCGGTATCATCCGCGGAAAACCGCTCCCTCACGGTCGCGGCTCGGTTTTTCGTCCCGCTTCTCACACACGCTTTACAACAGCGGACTCTAACGGCTTCAAGCCGGTGCCACAGGCGTAGAATGCTCCCTTTTTCAAAACCGCGAGTAGACCCGGTCGTCCTCGGAAAGGAATCCGTTCTTGGGCCAACCGAGTATCTGGAGGTTCTGCGGCAAGGCCCCGGGCTTCTTGTAGCGCTTGGCGGTGGTTTCGCCGTGGCCGTCAACGTACACCACATTCGTGCGATTCATGTGGCGGTACGCCTGCCCGCCGGCGTGGACGGTCCCCTCGGCCACGCCTTCGTCCAACGGGGCGCGCATGAACTTGTTGGCCCCGGCTGCATACCCTCCGTCGCCGACCAGGGCCGTGCGGCTCGGCGTGCGAATCTGCGTTGTTTTCGCCGGTGATTCGGTCATGCCGAGGTAGGGGCCCTCACCCTGCCCGCGTCCGATGTAGGTCGTGTTGTAGTTGTAGCCGGTGTACGGATCGCCCGTTGTCATGCTCGGCCCGTCATACGACGGGCATTGTTGAACCGCCCCGCCGTCCACGAATTCCCATATCAAACCGGCCTTGGCGTTGCACGGCTCGCCGAACTCGGTGATCGTGTCCCACGCCACGAAGGCCCCACCGTGTAGATCCAGGTATTGCGCGATCGGAAGGTCGTCGTCGAAGTCGCCGGCGTAGGCATACATAGCTGCCGCGATCTGGCGCTGATTTGAAAGGCAAACCGTGCGCTTGGCGTGCTGACGCGCTCGCGAGATCGACGGAATCAGGATCGAGATCAACATCGCAATCACCGCGATTACGACGAGCAGTTCGATCAGCGTCACCGCGCCGGCCCGGGGCGAATGGCTCGCCCACGTTTTACGACCGGTGGCCCACGTCTTATCCCGGATGTCCCACGGGCGGGTGTCCCACGGCGGGTGGGTGGCCCATGTCTTCAGACGTGGTGGACAGTTACGAATCAGCATGTCGTTTAACCTCCCAGCACCTCGCACGCCGTCATCCCCGATGGGCGGATGCCCCACGTCTTTAGACGTGGGGAGCAGTCAAGACTGTGGGACAGGTTTTCTGACCTGTCATTAGACCGGCTGAGCCGGTCCCACAGTGGTTTTAGGACAGGCTCTCATTTGCCCAGGGTTGTTCAGCGAGGCCCGGTCAGTTCGATCGTAAACAACCCGAAATCGGTCAAGTCCACGTCTTCATCCTGGTCGAGGTCCGCCCGCCGGCATTCGCAAACCGCCGGCCCGCCGCCCGAACCGGTATAACAGCATTGAAACAACACGAAGTCGTGCAAATCCACGTCACCATCAAGGTCCAGATCGCCCGGGGCAATATCCCCCGGCGATACGTCGGCCAGGGCGTCCACCTCGCCACCCTTGCTGGTCAAGTACACATACTGGATCCAGTCGAAGCGACTCTCGGTCAGATCGAACCCCGTTCCACCTCCGGAGGCGCCGTATAAATCGACCCCATCAGCCGCCATCAGGCCTTGGAAGTCGTCGACCGTCAGCCCCGGATCCACCGGTTTCGTGAAGTTCAGGGCCGTGCCCCAGTCGTGCGTGCATCGGTTCCAGGTGAAGGCGTTGGTGGGGAAAAGGTCGTCTGCATACGGGCCTTGCTCGTAAACGTACCATTTCCTCGGGTGAGACTGTGGATTGCCGACGCCCGTTTGGCTCACGGCCACGGTGACCGGCTCGCTGAAAATGGCGCCCACCAGCGGGACGGTTTCCATGCCCTCGTCAGGCCCGATTACCCTTCCGTCAGAGATCAAGAACGAATTGCCGAACACCAGCAGGTCGATGCCGTAGGTATTATCAGGGTCGTCCTCCACAGGCTCGTCGAAGCGAACCTTAACGAACTCACCGCGGTTGATGGTCGTAACCACCTTGTTGCCGTCCGGCCCGTCGAGGTAAATGGCCGGCACCACCAGTGACGTCATATACTGCGCCTGCACAAACGGGTCATAGAAGCTGCGTGTCGGTGAGCCCAGCACGCTGTGGGGATTGTTGTACAGGCCCGACCCGTTCATAGATGGGCTGGCATCGACCACGGTGTCCGCCCACGGGTCGGAGGCCGGGGCGATTGAGTTGGTGCCGACGATCACGGCGACAATTATGAGAATGTCAATCGTAACTCCTGGCATGATTGTGCTCCTGTAAATGCATAGATGTGGATTGGGTTACTTACAATCAACGATGACCGGAGATAGACACTCACTGGGGTCAACGAGGCTCACCGAGTGTTCGCCCGCATCCCAGCCACCCGATCGTGATATGAGCTTTTTACCTTTTACCGTTTCTAAGAACGGGATGTCATCCGCGGCGACGTACATGGTGTCGCCATCGTTCCGACCGTCTCTAAGACGAACTCGGATACGAATGTGACTGCCGGCGCGGCACTTGGCTTTGAGTTTCCTGACGTTGTCACACTTGACGCCGCCGGGCAGGCCGTGGACGTAGACGGTCGAAGTGCTCCCGTCACGGATGAGCAATTCTCTCTTTACGGCCGAAATGGTCACGTCGTACCAGTTGTCCGGCGTGTTGGAGTCCGGGTCGAGCTTGCGCACCTCGTCGGGATCTTCGGGGTCGGCGGGCCCTCGACCGGCAATGGCGTCGGCGATGGCCCCGGCGTTGACCAACCCGGCGTAGTCCAAGTCGCCCGTATCGAAATCCCCCCCCCCAACGTGAAGGTGCCCTTCGGCGTCGAAGCCCAACGCCGTGGCGGACAGCAAATCCACCACCAAGACGCCCTCTTCTTCAAAGTCGATGACCGGATCCCCGCGCAGCACGCCGCGCCACCGCTTAGCGGGGAAATACATGATCCAACCCGTGTCGCTCGGCTCACCGTTGCCGAAGCCGTTGCCGGTGTATAGATTGTCGTCAACGTCGAAGGTGATACCGGCCGACACCGGGCAGTTGTCGATGAGGATCGGGTTTACCGGCTTTTCCGGCGAACTCTTGGTGTCAAGCAAAGTCACCACTTCGCCCGCGCGGATGACGAGGTGCCGGTTGTCCAGCCAATCGGCGTCGAAGTGATCCACACGATACCACACGCCCCGCAGGTCGCGTAGCCGGAAGATACCCACGGCGTCGAAGTTGTTGCCCACCGCAAAAAGCGAACCGTCCGGCGTCACACGGATAAAGGCCGGGTACGAGACCGGAGCGCCCTGGCCCGTCAATGGTCCCAGTGCCTTGAACGTGCGCGATCCCGGCGACGATTCAATGAACACATCGTTGGCCGCGATGAAGATGACCCGGCCGTCGTCCAAACAATCGAACGCATCCTGAAACGCCCCCGCCGACGCCGGGGCGTAGAAACCCATAAGCGTGTAATCGTCAAACCGGTCGGCTCTAAGCGCGCTTGCCACGTTCGTCAGGCAAACGGCGACGAGCGCAACGACGACCCTCATATCGAGATGAAATTGATAATGAATGGTTTTCATAGGTGATGGTCCTCCGAGCAAGGCGAACCGACATCCGCGGTTCGCACATAAAGAAAAATCCCGATGCGCCGTAATACAAGCACACCGGGACCGGAGAACCATCTATGCCATTGATTAGGACCGCCTGGCACGCACGGTGCAAACACCGTAGGATAGAAACCAGGCCTCGTCCGAGAAATGACCGGTCGCGGGGCCCATGTACCACGAGGCGCCACAACAAGACACGATCGCAGGCAGGTCTTCTGGCTTACGGATCATCCTACTAACCGCACCTTCTCCATACCATCAGGCCTGCCATCTGCGGGCCTGCCCGGCACGAATGGTCGTTTGCGGCGTTCGTCCCCGATCACAGCGGCGGGTCCACGGTGGATTCGCACCACCTTCCCTCTTGTCCGTCCACGACGGGACACCTGCGACCACGAGCTATTCAGTTGTCAAAGACATCGCTGACCAACGCACCATAACCACCCGCTCGCCGTTGTCAAGCGTTTTTTTGTAGACCCACAAACCCACGGAAGGGCGAGCGTCACAATTGCGGGTAGAGCAAAGTCTCACTTTGCTCAGCGGCGTTGAAGCAGCCGCCGGCGGGCAAAGAGAATCTTCGCCCTCCCTCGCACGGGCAAAGAGAATCTTTGCCCTCTCCCCTGCACGCCTCAACTTGACGCTCACCCTCCACACCACCCGCCTGGCCGGCAGGCAGGCCTATTCGGCGTCCCTGTGCAGCACTTTGGGATGATTGCCGACCCCTCGTCCCGAAGCGAAGGTGCGTCCACGCCGCCCGCCGACCGGCAAAAAGTCTCTGCTCGAATTGCGACGGAAGCCGATAAACAACCGGTAACGCGGGTCCAGCCGATCCGCGAGGGAAACGGCGACGATGTCAGTCAGTTTTCACCGCAAAATCGTCGATCTGGCACGATTGAGGCAGGTCGTCGGCCTGGCACGGGCGGACGGCAAGACGATTGTCCAGTGCCACGGCTGCTTCGACATCGTCCACCCCGGGCACATTCGTTATCTCGAGTTCGCCCGGCGGCAGGGTGACGTGCTGATTGTCTCGCTGACCGGCGATTCCGACGTCGATAAGGGCGGCGATCGACCCTACATCCCGGAGGACCTGAGGGCGGAGAATCTCGCCGCCCTGGAATTCGTGGATGCGGTCTACATCAATCCCTCACCCACGGCGGAGCCGGTCCTAAAGGCCGTCACCCCTGATGTTTACGTCAAAGGACACGAATACGAGCGGTCCGAGGACACGCGGTTTCTGGCTGAGAAGCGCGTGGTGGAGGAGACCGGCGGCCGGATCATCTTCTCCAGCGGCGACGTGGTTTTCAGCTCCACCAAGCTGGTAGGGCGGTTGTCCGCCGGGGGCGAGGCGGCGTCAGGCAGGCTTGAACTGCTCTGCTCGCGCTACGACCTGACGCGAAGTTCGATCACAGATGCGCTCGACGGATTTCGCTCGCTTTACGTGCTGGTGGTGGGCGATGCCGTGCTCGACCGGTACGTCTTCTGCGACGCGGTGGGCGTGGCAAGCGAGTCGCCCATGCTTTCTCTGTCGTACCTTGGCGAGGAGACATACGTGGGCGGGGCGGCGATTGTCGCCCGTCACATCCGGGCAATGGGTGGCAGGCCGTTTCTGGTGGCGGGCGTCGGCGGCGATCAGGCCTCCCGCTACGTCCGAGAGAAGCTCGACCAAGAGGGCATCGAATGCCACCTGATCGAGTCGCGATCCGCGCTCCCGCAGAAAACGCGATATCTCGCCGACGAGAGCAAGCTCGTCAAGATCGACCGGGCCGAGCACCAGCCGCTGGACTCACGACACGAGGCTGAGGCGGCCCGCGTGCTCGAGCAGCAAGCGGCCATCGCTGATGCGGTCGTATTCTGCGACTTCGGGTGCGGCACCGTGACCGGCGGGCTGCTGGGGCGAACGCTGCCGATGCTCCGCCATAACGTGCGGACGATCGCGGCCGACGTCAGCGGGGCCCGCGCCAACCTGCTCAACTTCAAACACGTAGACCTGTTGTGCCCGACCGAGCGCGAGGTCAGAGCGGCCTTGAACGATTATGACTCGGGCTTGTCCACCGTTGCGTGGAACCTGCTCGACCGCACGCAGGCAAAACATCTGATCGTTACTCTTGAAAAGCGCGGGCTGGTGGTCTTCATGCGTCGCAGCCGGAAACGGGGGACGCCTGAGTGGTCGGCACGGCTGACCAGCGAGGCCCTGCCCAGTTTCGCGCAGCAGACGATCGACCGCCTCGGATGCGGCGACGCCATGCTGGCCGCATCGACCCTCGCCCTGGCTGCGGGCGCCAGCCTGACGCAATCGGCCTACATCAGCAACGCCGCCGCTGCCGTGGAACTCTCCATGCTCGGCAACAAGCCGGTCTCGATCGACCATTTGCGTTCGTGGCTTTCAGGCCGCCCCGAACTGGTGACGCTCGGAGGAAACCGGACCGGTGATCCTCGAGAAATCGGCTCAAGGAATTGCACGTCTCCCACTGTCTAACCCTCGTTGCACCTGTGTAGCGTGTATTAACGCTGGTACGAGAGTCTTTTCGCGTACCTTTGAAGAATCGCGCGGGCCAAAGCAAGCTCCATTTCCGTGTAGATGTAGCGCCGTCACTTGTGGGTGGCGCTTTGTGGATCATTGCGTTACCCACGAGGAGTGACGCTACACGGATCATCTCGTCACCCACCAGGGGTGACGCTACACGAGAACGAAGAACGCTGTAGCCCGGCGTTTCTACGGCAGAGAGAGGCTTGGTCGTGTCGGAAATGTCTGCTAGACTTGTCGGCGCATTGGCGAAGGCGCCGAGTTGTGCCACGCCAGGCCCTAAACGCCTATCCCAATACTGTGGGACAGGTTTTGTAACCTGTCATCTGACCGGCTGGAAAGCCACGTTAGGCCGGCTGAGCCGGTCCCACAGGAGTTTTGGGATAGGCCGTAAACGCCCAGGAGCAAGCCGACGATGTCGATTCACCCGACGGCCATCGTGCACGATTTGGCGCAGGTGGATGAGACTGCCGAGATCGGCCCGTACGCGGTCATCGAGCAGGCGGTGCGCATCGGTCCCGATGTCCGCGTTTATCCCCATGCGTTCATCACCGGCTGGACCCAGGTCGGCGCCGGGTGCGAAATCCATCCGGGCGCCACCATCGGTCACGCGCCGCAGGATTTGTCCTATACGGGGGTGGAAACCTACTGCCGGATCGGCGAACGGACGGTGATCCGCGAAGGCGCTTCCATCCACCGAGGCACCGTACCGGGATCCGCCACCGTCGTGGGCAAGCGGTGTTTCATCATGGCGGGCGCTCACGTGGCCCACAACTGCGTGCTCGGCGACGAGGTGAAGTTGGCCAACGTGGTGCAACTGGGCGGGCACGTGCAAATCGGCGACGGTGCATTCATCGGGGGGGGAACGTCAATCCACCAGTTCGTCCGCGTGGGGACGCTGGTGATGGTCAGCGGTGGGGCGGCGCTGAAGATGGACGTCCCGCCATACTTCACCGCGAACATCGACGGCCGATGCGCCGCGGTCAACGTGGTCGGCATGCGTCGCGCCGGATTTACCCCCCAACAACGAAGCGACGTCCAACTGGCCTACCGGATTCTCTACCGCTCGCGCCGACCCTTTCGTGACGCGGTCAATGCCCTGGCGGATGCGGTCACCACGGACGTCGGCCATCATATTGTGGATTTCGTGCGTCAGCCGTCGCGTCGCGGCATCACGTCGGGCGTGCGACCGCGCAACGCTTGCCGCCCGCGCGGCGAGGAAATCGAAAAAATGCCTCCGGTTCCTCACAGCACCTGACAAGACGTGGGGCGCAGGCTGCCGGCCCACGACCGCGCCCGCGAGTCGCCCGTGGAACCCACACACAGGCAAGGTGCCTGTGCTACAGTTCCGTCAGAACGGGGCCGGGCCGTGATAACCTTCCACCGCCGTCTCCGGCAAATAGTTGTTAAAGCGCGTTGAGCTGGGGTCGAACTGGAGCTTGACGATGTCGGTGGGGCCGTTGCGCTGCTTGGCGATGATGACCTCGGCTTGGCCCTTGAGGCTCGGGTCATCAGGCTTGAAGTATTCCTCCCGATGGATCAGCAGAATCACGTCCGCATCCTGCTCGATTGCTCCGGACTCCCTCAGGTCGCTCATCCTGGGGCGATGTCCGTGACGTTCCTCCGCCGCCCGATTGAGTTGGGCCATCACCACGATGGGAATGTTCAATTCACGCCCAAGAGCTTTAAGGCCCCGGCTGATCGCTGCCACCTCCGCCTGGCGACTTTCCGCTCCGGGCGTGTGCATGAGTTGGAGATAGTCGACGAAAACGACGTTGATTTTGTGCAGCATCGCCAATCTGCGGGCTTTGGCGCGTAGCTCCAACACGGTCATGCCCGGCGTGTCGTCCACGAACAACTCTTTGTCCGCCAGTTCGGCGCACTTCATCATCAGCGTCTGCGCGTCTTCCTCGCTCAATATACGCCGGCGCAGCTTGTGCGAGTCGAACAGGGCGTGACTGCACAGAAGCCGCTGTGCGACCTGCTCATTGCTCATCTCCATCGAGAAGAAAACAACGCTCTTATCCTCGTTCACGGCCATGTGGTGGGCCATGGTCAGCCCCAACGCCGTCTTACCCACGGATGGGCGGGCGGCCACGATGATCAGATCGCCGTTCTGGAACCCGCTGGTCAGTTCGTCAAGCTTGGTGAAACCGGTTGACAGCCCGGTCAGAATCCCCCCTTCGCCGCGGGCTTCAAGCTGGCGTGCTAGCCGGGTCAATGTTTCACCGAGCGGCAGGGCGTTGCCGGAGATGCGGCGCTCGGTGACGGCGAACAACTTGCGCTCGGCTTCGTCAAGTATGTTTTTGGCTTCGTCTGTTGCGGCGAAGGCTTCGTCTGCAATCTTGGATGTGCAGCGGATCAGATCGCGGAGCATCCCCTTGTCGCGAACGATACGGGCGTAGTGTTCGGCATTGGCCCAGTCGGCGAAACTCTCGGCCAGTTGGATCATGTACTCCTGCCCGCCGATCTCCTCCAGCAAATCCCGGCGGCGCAATTCGTCCGAGGTCAGTACCAGGTCGATCTGGTCGCCCTTGTCGTACATGTCCACCAGAACCTCAAAGAGCTTGCGGTGGTCGGGGCGATAGAACCAGGCGCTGTCCTGTCGGCCGATTACCTCCAGCGCTTCGCCAACCGTCTCACGGTCCATGAGCATGGACCCCAAAAGGGCCATCTCCGCGTCCAGGTCCTGGGGTGGGATGCGGTCCGGGCGCGCGACTGAGACGGGCCGGCTATCGATCTGCTTGTTCATTCGCTTGGGCCTCCTTGCCGGCGGCATCCTCCGCCTCAGCCTCTTCGCCTTCAACGGTGCGCGGGCGGACCACCCAGACCTTAACGTCCGCTGTAATATCCTCCGTCAGCTTCACCGTAATCACCGCGTTGTCCAGGTGGCGGATCGGCTCTGACAGCATGACCTGCTCGGGCTGGACCTCGTGACCCTCGGCAGTCAGCGCCGCGGCTACTTCGCGCCTACCAACCGACCCGTACAGCACCCCCTCTTCGTTCGCCGCAGCGGGAATTGTCACCTCAACCTCCGCCAGCTTCTTGGCCGAGACCCTCAACGCCTTGACCGCCAACCGTCGGCGCTCCTCGGCTTCGGCCCGTTCCTTGGCCAGCGCGCGCATGTTCGCCCTTGTCGGTGTGGTCGCCAGACGATTCGGCACCAGGTAATTGCGCGCGTACCCTGACGAAACCTCAACCACGTCGCCGACGATTCCAAGATGACCAATGTCTTTACGCAACAGTACTTTCATCGCGCAGTCTCGTTTCTATATCTCTTGACTTATGAACTCTAACAATACCTGTGGGACCGGCTTTCCAGCCGGTCAAATGACAGGTTAGAAAACCTGTCCCGCACCTGTTTTGTTACAGTGCCTTAACTCATTCTCAAAACAGGGCCGCCGCCCCGTTCACCTGCCTCACGTCAGAACGGCACGTTATTATCACCAGGCGGAGGCGGACCCGAATCGCCATGTTCCGGGTTCGCGCCGGCCGGCGGACCTGGATCGCCGTATTCCGATGTCGCGCCGGCCGGCGGGGCCGGCTCCGGCGCCGGTGGGGCGCTTGGTTGAGGCGTTGCCACACTCTCCGGTTGCGGGTGGGTCTGGGCCGGCGCCGCCGGTTCGGCCGCCCACCCTCCCGCGCCTGCACCCCGCCCGAGGAACTGGAAGTTTTCCACCCACACGCGATGCTTGCTACGTTTGTCACCCTCGGGCGTGGTCCACTGATCGAACCGCAGATGCCCCTCGACCAACACAGGTTGCCCCTTCGACATATACTGGTTGAATGTCTCTGCGGCCCGAGCGAAGACCTGAGCATCGATGAAACAAGTCTCTTCGCGCTTGTTGCCCTCGCGATCCGTCCACCTACGGTTGGTTGCCAACCCGAAATCGCACACCGCCGTGCCAGAGGGCGTATAGCTCAACTGGGGATCACGCGTCAAATTGCCCACCAATATAACCTTGTTATAGTTAGCCATCGGTCGATCCTTTTCTCAAGGGACACACGATCAAATCTCGGACACGTCATCACCGCCCGGCACGCTCTCTTCCGGGTCCGCCGCGACCGCCGCTGCGGCATCCCCTTCGTAATCAGCAGTCCCGGCGGTTTGTGACTCAACCGTCTCGGGCGCCGTAACCAGGTCATCGGGTGGTTCCGGTTCAGCCGGTTCCTGTGGCTCAGCGGGCAAAGCCCGTGCCCACTCCAGATCCTCCCGGGTCACGTGGTCGGCTCGAACCACCAACACGCGCAGGATATTCTCAGACAACTTCGCGTCGCGCTCGATGCCGGCGATACTGTCCCCGGACGCCTTGAAGTACACCAGAACGTACACGCCTCGCTTGCGACCCGCGATCCGGTAGGCCAGGCGACGCTCCTCCCACCTCCGGGCGACGACGTCCTGGGCCGACGCCCGTTCCATTAAACGCTTGATTTCCGCCTCCGCCTTTTCGTACTTGGCGGCAAAGGTCGGGTCGAAGATAAACATCGCTTCGTATTGATTCAATGTCCCTTTCTCCTGCACGTCTTTCATCAAAACCGCACCTGCCGGGAAGCCGTCGATCCCCGCCGACCCGACCATTCTCCCTCACGGTCAGGCCTCGAATAGCCGCCGTTCACACGGGTGACGACCCGCGGACAACCGCATTACTACTCGGGCGGTGGGTCGCCGTTGTACCGATTCATGGCCGTGTCCACGCCGCGCTCAATCCAGCACTCCAGCGCGTCCGCCGCCCACCGGCGCGCCCGGTCCATCACCTCGATCTCGTCGTCCGCAAAGCGGCTGAGCACGTACGTCGATGGATCTCCAAACGGTTCGCCGGTACCTACTCGCAAACGACTCCAATCCGAAGTCCCCAGGAAATCAATGATATCCTGCAGACCGTTGTGGCCGCCCGCCGAGCCGCCCTTGCGAATCCGCACGCGGCCCGGCGGCAAGGCCGTGTCATCACTGACGACCATCAGGTCGCCTGATTCCAACTTGTAGAAGCGACCGGCGGCGCTGACCGCCCGCCCGCTACGATTCACGAACGTGGTTGGCTTTAACAAGACCACCGGCTCGCCGTGAATCTCGCCCTTTCCAAACCAGCCGTGAAACTTCTCGACCGTCATACTGATTCCGCTGCGCCAGGCCAGCACATCCACAACGTCAAACCCGACGTTATGCCTCGTGCCGGAGTATTGCCTACCCGGGTTGCCCAAGCCGACGATCAGTTTCACGACGCTCGTTCAATCTTGCCAACCAGTCTCACACTCCGGCCCGGCTACGGGACGCGATCGATCACACAACTAAGACTAGTGTAGTGATTCACACAGTTCGCATCTTATCCGAGCCGCGACCGTGAGGGAGCGAAACGCTCTATGTAGCTGGTAAGCACGAAGAACGGTATCGGACTATGATGCACCATTTATGAATCACTACACTAGGCACCCCCGGTCTCTTCCTCCGCACGAACCCGCCCGATACGTTGCGGCTCACCCTCACCTTCCTCTGGCTCGGCCTCGACCTCGACCTCCTCAGGCTCGGCAGCCAAAACCCTTACGGTAGCAACCTTTTCCTCCGGGTCGGTCAAAACCTCAACACCATCCGGCAGCTCCAGGTCCTTGACCAGAAACGATTCGTTGACGTCCAACTCGGAAACGAATGGTTGCAGCGTCTCTGGAATGGCCGTCGCCAGGCACTCCACATCAATCTTGTTGAGCGTTTGATCCAGCACGCCGCCCTCGCTCACACCCTTGGGCACGCCGCGCAGCTCGATCGCGACGGTCACCCGAACCCGCTCGTCGACGTCCACGCGCATCAGATCTACGTGGATCGGCTTGATGCCGTGGTGATCGTATTGAACCGCTTTGATCAGATACTGCGACGTGTGTCCGTCCAGATCGAGCGCCAGCGTGCGTTGGTGGTGGGCAAGGGCCACCTCAAAGTCATGGCTATCGAGCGAAACACCTTCAGGCTCTTCACCGTGCCCGTATATGATGCCGGGGACGCGCCCGCCGGCGCGCACCAGGCGCGCCCTTCGCGTGCCTCGACCGGTGCGGCGCTTGGCTTCCAATGTAGTAGCTTCTGTCATTCGACTGTTCTCCCGTAACGCCGCAACACACCCTAGAAGAGCGCACTTACCGACTGATGCTCATGAATACGCTGGATCGCTTCACCAAGAAGCGGCGCCACCGACAAGACTTTCAGGTTCGGCAAATTCTCCACCACGGCTGGGTCCACCGGAATCGTATCCGCCACCGCCACCTCCTTGAATCCGGTGTCCGTCAGGCGGCGAACAGCCGGTCCGGCAAACACCGCGTGCGTAGCCCCGATATAAACGTCGCGCGCGCCGAATTTCCGCAGGAGGTTTGCCGCCTCACAAATCGTCCCGGCGGTCGTGATCATGTCGTCGAACATCATCACGTTCTTGCCGCTGACGTTGCCGATCACCCGAGTGGCCTTCGTCGATTCGCCGGTCAGACGCCGCTTGTCAATCACAGCCAGTTCAGCCCCGAGACGAGAGGCGAAATCGGTTCCCAACTTGATATTGCCCACGTCCGGGGAGGCCAGAACCGGGTCCTTGATATCCAGCGTCTTGAAATACTCGGCCAACACAGGCGCCGACGTCAAATGATCCAGCGGAATGTCGAAAAAGCCTTGGATCTGATCGGCGTGCAGGTTCATCGTCAGCACGCGATGAGCCCCCGCCTCGACAATCAGGTTCGCCGCCAGCTTGGCGGTAATGGGCGTTCGCCCCTCGGCCTTGCGATCCTGCCGCGCGTACCCGAAATACGGAATGACGGCAGTGATCCGGTTGGCCGACGCCCGCCGCAGGCAATCGATGAAAATCAACAACTCCATCAGGTTGTCGTTGACGGGAGGACGCGTCGATTGCACCAGGAAACAGTCGCGGCCTCGCACGTCGTCCTCGAGTTTGATGATCGTTTCTCCATCGGGAAAGCGATCCACGACAGCTACTCCGCACGCAACCCCCAGATACTCGCAGATGCGAGCGCACAGCCCGGTGCTGGCCGACCCGGAAAAGACCTTCAGCCCGCCGATGCCGGTCCCGGTATTCTTGCTTGGCGATGCCATCAAAATGTCACTCCACTGGGAATCATTGGTCCTGCCACTTGCCGCTCAGTCTCAATTGGCCAGGCGCAAACGCCGTCCAAAACCTTCGGCAGGGTTGTTCGCGCGGGGGCTATTGCCCGCCGCCGGGATGATCGCCTCCGACTCGCTCACGTCCTCATCCAAAGCCCGACGACACACACTATTCCTTACTACCCGGCCAGGACTCGAACCTGGAACGCCAGGACCAAAACCTGGTGTGTTACCAATTACACCACCGGGTAACGAAAAACGCCTTGACCGCGATGCCCGGTTTGGAAAACCAACCATCCGAGCGCCCTCGGCGGGTGTCTTCCTGGGAAGGGATCGCGGCATCGGTTCGACACCGAGGCCTGCGCGCGCCGCCGCGAAGAGACACGCCCACCGGCGGCTAAGAACGTGTGTGAGAAGTCTTATCCGAGCCGCGCCCGTAAGGAAGCGGTGCGGTATCATCCGCGGAAAACCGCTCCCTCACGGTCGCGGCTCGGTTTTTCGTCCCGCTTCTCACACACGCACTAAGGCCCATTGACCCCAGCCACCTGCCCCGCAGGCGCCGAACCTCCCAAACAAAGACCAAAAGCCGTGATGACGGCCTGAGGATCGGCGTAGATTAAGCAACTGCGCAGAGCAAGTCAAGGTTCGTCCTGGGCGAACCGTTATCGAAGAACTCAGCTCTTGCAGCGCGCGACGCCCCCACACCAGGCACCCGTGTAAGCTACGACGGACTATTTGCAGTTTAAGCTGACAAGCTCATGCGGCACCGACCCCCCAGCCGGGGGAATCCACCGTTAAAGACCACAAAGCGCGCGAAGGCGCACGGATGGACATCTCAGCAGCCGCGTTGCAGTGGTGTCGTGATGTAGTTTTTCAATTGCCAGAGCGGGATGTTACTATGGGCAATTGTACAGACGAGGAAAACGGCACCTGCGCGTCAACATAGACAATCTTTTTCGGACTTTTCCTCTACTGCGTCCTGTAACTTGGACGATAATGCCGGGTGAGCTGCCTGAAGAGATTCACAACTCCCAGTGGATGGCCACGGATGGTTACGGATTCCCTGGGAAAGCCTGTGGATGACGCGGCATTGCGGTTCGGCGCGGGCACGGAGGCAAGCGCCACCGCAACGGCCGTCACCTGTATCCACTGCCAGTGCCGCCTTGTCACCGCGTGCAGTCCGTGATGCCCCCCCCCAACGATTGGACGGCACGATCGTGTGGGGTCCGATGTGCGGGACCGTCCGGTTCATTGTGCCGGCCCATAATGGTCCGCAGAGCAGACCCCACCTCGACCTGACCTACCGTGCGGTGGGGGACGGATGCGGTGCGGGATGACGAGTTCGGCGGTGTCCGTCCCTCACCCTTCGCTGCGCGAAGAATGGGGCACCCGCTCGCTAACGGTCGCGATACTGGAGACCGCTCGCTGACGGTCGCGGTACTGAACGGTGGCCTAGCGGATGACAAGCTCCGACGGTGTCATCATTATGACACTCTCCGCCTGGATGAGCTCTATCCGCTTCAAGGTTCTGATCACGGCCTCGGCACGAACGGGGTCGAGCGACCGGACCATCGGCAGAACCGTCTCCAGCAGCGGCGAGCCGGGCTTGAACAAGGATGACCGAAGGCCGACGCCGGTGTATTCCTCACCTTCACCGCCGCCGAAGAGCATCTCGAAGATGTTAAGCGGCTGTGGAATGACGCGAACATCGTAATCGCCAAGCCCCGCCTTGTCGGCGGCGAACTTGATGGAGTCGTCAAGCCCGCCGAGGCGGTCCACCAGACCCAGTTCCAGAGCCTGCACGCCCGTGTAGACACGCCCGCCGGCGATGTCGTCAATCGGCTTGGTCAGCTTCTTGCCGCGGCTGTCGGTCACGTGCTCTTTGAAGATGTCATAGACCGTATTCATGTAGTCCGCGATCTTCTGGCGTTCGGCCTCGTTGAAGGGCTCGGCGCTACTGAGGATCATCGCGTTCTTGCCGCGCTTGTTGGCTGACCAGTTGATGCCCAGCTTGTCCCAGCCGCCGGTGGTGACGATCTTGCCCCCGACCACGCCGATGGAAGCGGTGATGGTGGTTTCATCGGCGAAGATGGTGTCAGCCGCGCAGGATACGTAGTATCCGCCGCTGCCGGCTACGTTGCCCATGGAAACGATCAGCGGTTTCTTCTTGGCCACGCGGCGGGTGGCGTCGAGAATGATCTCGCTGGCCAGAGCCGAGCCGCCGGGTGAATCGACGCGGAGGACGACGGCTTTCACCGAGTCGTCGTCGGCCGCCTCGTCCAGCGCCTTGCGAATGGTGGTGCTAAAGGCGCCCGAGACCGTGCCGAACGGGCTTGGCTCAGCCGAGCCGGTCTGGATGGCCCCGTCGACGTAAACGATACCCACACTCGCTTTGGTGCCGGCTTTTTCAGCGGGATTGAGCATCTCGAAGAACATGTTTAACAAACCGAATGGATCCGACGGCAGCTCGAGTTGTCCCTCCTTGCCGTAATTGGTGACGATTTGCGTCTTTCGGCCATAGCGTTTTTTCAGCCCGGCCACGAAATCCTGCCGATGCTGAACGGCATCAATGAGCCCGGCTTCGAGTGCGTCCTCCGCCGTATAAGGCCCATCGTCGATCAAGGCCTTGATCTTGTCGGCGGTCATTCCCCGTCCGTCCGCCATCATCTCGACGAGTGCGTCGTAGAGGCTGTCGAGCAACCAGTCGGTCATCTCTTGGGATTCTTCCGACGGGCCGGTTCGCGTCAGCGGTTCGGCGGCTGTTTTGTAGTCGCCGCAGTGGAGGATGTCCGCCTCCAGCCCCATCTTGTCCAGCAGTCCCTTCAGGTAGGGCGCTTCGCCGTACAGACCGGTGAGCCAGACGTCGCCGGTGGGCGTGACCACGATGTGAGATGCAGCCGTCGCCAGGGTATAGCTCCCGGTGCCCAGCATGTCCGCGTGGATGTAGACCGGCTTGTTGACGGCCGCGAACTGCTGCAGCGCACCACGGACCTCCTGGATCTGGGCAAGCCCAAGGGTGGCATGTTGCACCTCCAACAGTACGGCTTTCACATTCGCGTCCTCGCGCGCCTTTTGAAACCGCTGCAGCACGGATTTCAACGACATCGGCGCGCGCGACCCGAACAACGGCGGCATGTTCTGGGGCGTCTCCGTCATCGGAGCGGACAGATCGAAATGGGCGATTACTTTCCCATCACCGATGCCGAGGTTGAACTGCCCATGGGCGGTCGTCACGGCGGTCAGGCAAGACAACACCGTAACGAGACACGTCAAATGCCTTAATTTCATCAATTTCATCGAACTATCCTCCAGTTGCGACTTTGGACACAAACACTCGGTCGCCTGGACATAGGCAACCGATCCCACTAAGAGCGTGTGTGAGAAGTCTTATCCGAGCCGCGCCCGTAAGGAAGCGGTGCGGTATCATCCGCGGAAAACCGCTCCCTCACGGTCGCGGCTCGGTTTTTCGTCCAGCTTCTCACACACGCTCTAAGCACAAGAATACCAATCGTCTGATTGTACCGTTGGCCTATGCGGCGACCGACTAGAAAATCGATCTCACTTTTGAATCGGTCTTGAGTACGGTCGTCCCGACGGAAAACTCAGATTATACATGGAATTCGCTTCAACACTCCGGAATATTATCAGCAAAACCCTGACGATGGTACGGCGACGGACGGGTCGAACACAAGTCCTTACAGGAACAGACCGCGCCCGCGTTTCGCCCACGCAACTTCAACGGCGACAATCGCTGGGGCGAGAATCCCTTTTACTGCGTTGAGAATCCCGTCCTTTGCTGGGGCGAGGATCCCTTCTCGACCCACTCGCCATCACGTATGTCGGGGTGCGAGAGAGGATTCTCTCACCAGCCTCGAATTCTCGCACCAGCATCAACGGGGACGATTGCCGACATTTCTCGACACCGGGCGGTTCCGTTTCGCCGTCAACTGCCATCCCAAGAGGCCAGAATCTGACAGAACCGATGCTGAATCTGCTTGTACGGGCTACTCGATCCGGAGTAGCCGTTGAAGAGAATCGCGAAGGCGTACTCCCGGTTCGCCGTTGCTTGAACGTAGCCGGCCAACGCGCGGACGCCCTTCATCGTGCCTGTTTTTGCAACGATCCTGCCCTTCAAGTCTTGCATGCTCTGGCGGAGCGAGCCGTCCGTACCACAGACCGACAGCGACTGCCGAAGAAGCACGCCGTCGGCTCGCCGATGCACCCACACCAGAGTCTCGACCAGTTGTCGCGCCGTGCAGCGGTTCTTGCGGCTCAGACCAGAGCCGTCAGCCACAACCAAAGCCGTCACGTCGATCCCCGCGCACTCGAGCGTATCGAGGACCGCGCGTGCGCCCGTGTCCCAGCTTCCGACTGAGTCCGACGTTTTGGCACGCCGGGCCCATTGATACCCGGTACGCTTGAGGAGGCACTCCGCGAAGAGGTTCTCGCTATCCTTGCCGATACGCAGAAAGACGTCGGCGAGAGGCGTCTGGTGGTCGCCCACGACTTCAAGCGTATTCGGGAGTTGTCCGTCGGGGGTTCGGACGCGCGTTCGGACCGGCGCGTTCGCGATCGACACGCCGTGATCGGCAAAAGTCCGCCGCAACGCGCCGGCCAGCAGCAGCCCCGGATCGGGAAACGACACCGGCGCGAAGGGCCAGCGCTTGGAGCATTGGCCGCTGATGTGATATTCAAACGTGTCGTGCGGGTGATGCAGGATTGCCTTGCCCGCCACGCCCGATGTGCACTTGTTGACGATCCGCACCAGGTCGTTTGGCGGGCTGACGGACCAGCGTACGGGCGCGCCGGCGCGTTCATCGGGCCAGACCGTGATGTCCACACAGTTGTCATTGATGTTCAATCCGCCGACCGGAGCGGCGTACCATTTTTGCAGGTCTTCCTTCTGCCAGGATGGATGGACGAAGACGTCGTCGAAGATGGACTCGTCGATGACCAATCCGTCGGCCAGATCGGTCACGCCCCGGGCGCTAAGGGCTTTTGCCCAGCGCACCAGAACCGTTGTGACCGTCTCGCCACGCGCCTTGCACAACTTCGGATCACCCAGCCCCGGGTCCCCGTCGCCAATGACGACAAGCCGGTCGCCGTCAATGGCGCACACGGTTCGGAAGGAGAAACCGGCGCCGAGCACGTGCAACCCTGTAGCCATGGTCAGGACCTTCATCGTGCTGGCGGGTGTCATGGGCGTGTCAGCGTGATGCTCGAATAGCACCTTGCCGCTGTTCGGCTCGATCACGCAGGCGCCGGCCGCCGCCTCGGCGTGGGGAAGGCGCGTCAGCAGCGAACGAAGCTTTGCAGCGTCCCCCTCATCCGCCGGCACTGCCGCCGGCCCGAGCAAGGGCCAAAGCGCAGCAGCGAGCCAAACGACTGACCCTGACCTCAGTTTGGACGCGCCACTCAGGCTATTTCCGCAGGGTGCCTTGTCGTATCGGTCAATAGTCGAGCGCATGGCGGGTCATCGTAGAGGCTCATCGACCGTATTCAAGCGGGACGGGCCGATTTAACGCCACACACGGACTGATCTGCCGGCGGGTGGGGACGGGCTATCAATCCCCCGGGGACGGCTGGAAACGTGTGGCGTGGCTTGGCGGGCGTGTTTCCCACCTCCTTGCATGCGCCACGTCCTCTGGAGGTGGTCGATTCAGTAGTTCGTGGCGACACCAAATGTAGCGTCACCCCTTGTGGGTGACGAGAAATGAGGGTGCGCCGCCCACAAGGGGCGACGCTACAGACCAAATCGACACTCCGTTTGGGTGTGGTGGCGGGCCGTTGACCTCGATTCCCATCCCACTATACTGGCACCCCCACGGTGCGAGTATTGCGCGTGGTGAAGCGTTTTTCATCCCTCCAATACCCGGGGGTTTCCGGTTGTGGTCTGAACCCTTGTCTTTACTAACCAAGACTTCTGGAGAAACCGATGCGCAGCGTTGACCGTCTCCCCGTTTCCCGTGGCCGGTGCCGCACGCTGGTGGTCGGCACGATGGCCGCGCTGGCCTTGACTATTTCGACCGCGTCCGCCCAGCAACCGGCAACGCCGGGCGGCGCCGAAGTCCCGGAGGATGCCTCCGTCGATCGGCTTTTTGTGGACTTCCTGCACTACGCGAAGCTGGGGAGGTTCACGGCTGCGGACGCCTTCGCCCGCGCGCTGCTGGCCCACCCCGATGCAACCCCGATGAAAGTGCTCGAATTGTCCGACAAGGACAGGCTCAGTATCGACACGTTGCAGATCCTGGTGAAGAATTCGACGGTCGGCGACAACGCCGCTGCCGTACTCGAACTTATCGAGCAGGGGCAACTGGAGCAGCGCCGCGATCCACAGCGGATCCAGGCGAACGTCGAGCGGCTGGGCGGCGACCCGCAGCAGGAGTACGACGCCATCCGGCACCTAAGCCAGTCCGGCGAATACGCAATCCCCTGGATGGTCTCGACACTGCTGGACGACAGCAAGAAGGACCTTTGGCCTCGCGTGACCAGCGCATTGCCCAAGATCGGCAAGGGGGCGGTCAATCCCCTCGTTATGGCGTTGGACGTGAAGGACGAGAGTATTCGGCTGAATCTGATCCGGGCGCTTGGCGAGATCGGGTATCCACAGACGGCTGCGTATCTGCGCAAGCTGATCGGACGGGACGACATGTCGGCTCGGACCAAGTCTGGAGCAGGCCGGGCGATCGCTCGCATCGAGACGCTGACCGGGCGGACGTTTACCGCATCCGCGGCCGATGAGTTCTATTCGCTGGCGGACAAGTACTACAACGAATGTCCGACGGTGCGTTCCGATCCGCGTGTGGCTGAGTCTAACGTGTGGTATTGGGACGCGGGCCGGCAGACGCTCAAGGCGGTCCCGGTTCAACAGCGCATCTTCGGTGCCGTGATGGCCATGCGGTGCTCTGAGGAAGCGTTGCTGCTTGAGCCGGGCAAGACGGAGGCGATCGCCCTTTGGCTGGCGGCCAACATCCGCCGCGAAGGTCGCCTAGGGCTTGATGTGGAGAGCGGAAACCCCGACGAGCGTGGCGTAGCGGACGATACGCGGCCTGCGAACTTCCCGCGAGCGTTGTACTTCACGCAGGCGGCGGGGCCTCGATATGCCCATCAGGTGCTTGAACGGGCGGTAGAGGGTCGCGACGCCACGGTCGCCCTGGGAGCGATTGAGGCGTTGCGGATCACCGCCGGGCAGTCGTCGTTGATCGGCACGGAAGACTACAAACAGCCGTTGGTCAAGGCGTTGCAGTTCCCCGATATTGTGGTGCGGATTCGGGCCGCCCTGGCGCTGGGGGCTGCGTTGCCCCAATCGCAATTCGCCGGCTCGCCCATGGTGGTGGCGGTGCTTGGGGATGCGCTGGCCCAGACCGGCCGACGGCGTGTGGTCGTCGCCGATGCCAATGAAGAGAACCTCAACCGGGTAATGGCCGGTCTTCGCGACGGCGAGACGGACGTCATCGGTGAGACCAATTTCTTCAAGGCCTTAAGCCGGGCGCGTCAGGAGTTTGAGAACGTCTCGGCCATTATCGTCTCCACGGACATTGCCGATCCCGATCTTCCGACCGCCCTGTCCGAGCTTCGCAGCGAGTTCATTTTCAGCAAGACGCCGGTCATCGCGCTGACCAAACCGCAGCAGTTGGCCCTTGCCGAGCAGGTCACCGAGGCGGATGATTATGCGGACCAGGTCGACGCCCTGGCCGATGGGACCGAACTCAACGAACGTTACGACCGGATCAACGCTCACACCGGCCAAACCCCGCTTGATCCGGACCTGGCGATGTCCATGGCCTTGCAGGCGGCGGAAACCCTAAGAGCGATCGCACAGCACGGCAGAACCGTCTACGACTTCACCGCGGCCGAGCCGGCGCTGATCTCCGCCCTCGTGTCACCCGAAGAGCGTCTCCAGACGACATGCGCGTCGGTTTTGTCGCTGGCCGGCACCGAAACGGCGCAGCGATCGATCGCACACGTGGCGATGGACTCCAGTAACACCCGTTCGCTTCGGGTGTCCGCTTTTGCGTCACTGGCACAGTCTGCAAAGAGCCACGGGAACATGCTGGAGGAGGCGCAACTGACAAAGCTGGTCAAGATCGCGCGCGACGATGACGACCTCACCATCCGAACCGCCGCCAGCAAAGCGCTGGGCGCGATTAACCTGGCCGACAACAAAGCCAGCGAGATCATCCGCAAGTTCTACGGCGGATGAATCGCCGATAAGTACCGTGATTTGTGTCCGCAGTGTCGTCCGGTGGGCGAGGCCCTGGCAAAACGGCCTCGCCCACCGCTTTTGTTAAGCGGTCCGGTCGTGTTCGCCGATGTGTGAAATGAGAAACTGTGAGGGCCAGACAGGATGCAGAACAGCACGGACCCGTTTGAACGTTTCCGGGACCATCCGGATCTACCAAGCCCCACCGGCGTGGCGTTGCAGATTCTCGAACTCGCCGACCGCGAGAACACCACAGTTGACGAGTTCATTGAGGTAGTAAAGACCGACCCGGCGTTGATGCAGCGGATATTGCAGATCGTTAATTCGCCGTTTGCCGGTCTTGCGCGCCCGATTGCGGACGTCCGGCACGCAGCCATTCTCTTGGGCCTCAAAACCGTCGCCGTCGTTGCCCTTGGCGTGTCGCTGATCGAAAGCAGCGAGAAGATCACTTGTCAGGCATTCAGTTACCGAACCTTCTGGTCCGAATCGCTCGCCAGGGCCGTCACGGCGCAACAGATTTCGAGTAAGCTTCGATTCCTCAACCCGCAGGAGGCCTTTGCTATCGGACTCCTGGCCGATATCGGGCGCCTGGTTTTCGCGAGCGTCTGCCCGAAGGAATACGCCCAACTGCTCGAGAAGGCGGAAGACAACGGTGAACTGGCGGATCTGGAGAGGAGCACTTTCGGTTTGGACCACGACGAACTCGCCGCGTGCCTGATGAAGACCTGGTGCCTTCCGAGTGTCTTCTGTGCCGCCGTGCAAGGGAGAAAAACGCCGCAGTCCTTGGCCAAGGACGGCGAGCAACGTGCGTGCCGGATGGCTGAGATGCTAAACCTGGCCTCGCAGATCGGTGCGACTATCGTTAAACCGGTCATCGATGAGGACGAGCTTTCGTCGCTGATCGGGGCGGCGGAACCGCTGGGGGTCTCCGAGGACGAGTTCACGGCGCTGTTCGATAGCGTCGCCACGGAATGGAGACGCACCGGCAAGGTCCTGAACATTTCTACAAAACCAGTGCCCACTGCCGAGGATATCCGCGCACGAGCGGCCGCCAAGGGCGAAGAGCTTCGTGAGAGCGGTGGTCTTCACCACTTCGTACAGGACGGGTAATCGCTGGTCCACTCCCGTCTCGATTTGCAACGCCACACATTCACCGAATGAAGGAAGTTCCGTTTTCGTGTAGCTGATGTAGCGTCACCCCTTGTGAGTGGCGCTGTGCGGATCATCACGTCACCCACAAGGGGTGACGCTACACGAAAACGAAGATCATCACGTTACCCACAAAGGGTGACGCTACACGAAAACGAAGATCATCACGTCACCCACAAGGGGTGACGCTACACGAAAACGAAGATCATCACGTCACCCACAAGGGGTGACGCTACGCGAAACCGAAGAATGCCGGAAAGGGACGTGCTTACACCGGCGGGTTGTCCGGATCGACGTCTTGTTGTTCGTAATCCCCGGGCGTGGCCGGGGTGCTGATGCGGTAGCTGCCGTCCAGCCACTTGCCCAGATCGATCAGTTTGCACCGTTCACAGCAGAACGGCCTGAACGGCGCGTCTTCGCGCCGATCGACCGTGTGGTTCCGGCGACAAGTTGGACACCTGAAGGTGGGCATGGCGTTTGTGACGAATGGCGAATAACGAATTCCTCCCAGGACGGGGTGTGAGTGCAACTGTCATTGCACCCATATGATTCGTCGGCAGTAGCGGGTGCTCGTATCACTCTGACCCGCCCCGGGACCGTGTTTCGCAGATTCTGCAACTATGATCACAACCCGAGCCGCAGGCTTTAGCCTGCGCGATTTCGCGGATGGAAACCCACTTTAGAGCCTATCCCAAAATTGTGGGACAGGTTTTCTAAGAGCGTGTGTGAGAAGTCTTATCCGAGCCGCGCCCGTAAGGAAGCGGTGCGGTATCATCCGAGGAAAACCGCTCCCTCACGGTCGCGGCTCGGTTTTTCGTCCCG
>Ga0114922_10000652_pt1 | contig 33372 bp, 27 predicted proteins | sample AartaG_FD_100975 | JGI IMG/M metagenome (GOLD analysis project Ga0114922, IMG submission 100975) | Deep subsurface microbial communities from Aarhus Bay to uncover new lineages of life (NeLLi) - Aarhus_00045 metaG | ecosystem: Environmental > Aquatic > Marine > Oceanic > Sediment | place... | reverse complement strand
CACGGCAAATGTATTTATTGGTTGTCATCGTCTTGAACCAATTCAAAATGTCCCCCAATGCAGGGGCAACACTATGCGGTTGCCCTGATGCGTTGTTGTTATTATCACGGATAGGGCGGCCACACGGGGCCGCCCCTACGGATTGTTGGCCGTTACATTTGGGTTTTCTTCGTCTGTTTGCCAATTGATGGGATTTTCGGCAATATAGTGACGGATATGATTTAAATCTTTTTCATTACGGATGATATGTTCGTAATAATTACGCTGCCACAATCTCCCGGGAAATGGTGGCCAGCCGTTTTGTTTTACACGGCAAATGTATTTATTGGTTGTCATCGTCTTGAACCAATTCAAAATGTCCCCCAATGCAGGGGCAACACTAAGCGGTTGCCCTGATGCGTTGTTGTTATTATCACGGATAGGGCGGCCACACGGGGCCGCCCCTACGATGTTTATGATTCCGTGAAAATGGTTCGGCATAACAACATATTCACCTGTTTGAACCGGGGGGAATTTGCTGCCCACTTTCTGCCACCATGTTTTTATCATCAAGCCGGCGTTATTCAATCGCATCTGTTCGTTCACTATATTCCCGAACATACACATTCGGTCTTGTACGCATATCGTTACGAAATACAAGCCGCGCTGCGAATAATCATGCCCGGACAAACGAACGGAACGACGATGATGGATATCAGGATTATATTTGCCATGCATGAAAGAATTTTATGAAATATTCGTTGTGTTGCAAGCTCTTATGCGTATTAACCTTTTGAAATTCCTTGCTTGATGCCGCAGGTTCGCTCTCGGCGAATTAGACATTTCATACTTTTTGTCCTTATTTATCCACCACTGTGGTGGGGGGCAATCATCTAAAGACGAGGGAGTATTTTTATCGTTGCCAGCGACAAGGGGATTTTTTAAAATCCGTTTTTTTTCTTTGCCTTTTGGCTTCTTTTGGGGGAATTAAAGGTGTCTGCCTGCACCCTCAGGTGGTACTTTTTTGTAATGGCAGCATATAATCAGTGGTTCGACCCATTCGACGGTTCGACTGCGCTCACCGCAGGCTTTGCTCACCACAGGTGGCGGGGGTAAACATAACGGCAGGATTTTCCCGCGTGTGCGAGATAAATTTTGCACATACTACCCGGTCCGGCGATTGCTGACGGTGGTTCGCCGATACAGACACCTGCTCTATCAATCATAGCGATGATGTGGCGACGCCGGCGACTGCCACTAAGATTAGAAATGAGAGGTAGAAGCCCAAGATAATCAAGAACCAGTAGATGGAGGCCCTGCAGAAGTTTCGGCGGTTGACATTGCCCGTACCACTCAATGCCCAGACAAGATACATAACGAGATTCACGAAGGGTATAGCAAGAACCAGAAGTGTCAGCATCCAGCCACCCACTGCCATCGGTCTTGTGTCAGCATTTTCATTTACCATACTGGTCTTCCTTTTTTCTCCTGCGAAAAATGATTATACAGTCTGTATAAAGCGGGAAACACAGACTTATCTCTTCTGACTAACAAGTTCCCGTTGCTCTTATCATAACAAATCCGTACCAATAACGCTATACAATATATTAGGATAACGGTAGAATAAAATCAGTGGTTCGAAATGTGACGCCGCCCAGAGGCGGGGGGATTTAGAATTTAGAATTATTGAGATTGTTAGGGAGCAGAAGGAGAACCGATGAAATCAGGGACTATCGAAAAATGGATACGACGCTGCATTCTGGTATATCCCGTGTTGTTGCCTGCCGCACTTTACGTAACATGGGTGATTGCAGGATTATCCCTGGGTAGGTGGCCGCGTCCATCGATTGATGACCCGGATTCAATCAACATGGTCGTTTTGTATGTCCGCTTCTTTGTATTTTTTCTGATATTTATTGGACGACCGATATTCGTGGTCTTGGCGGTATTCGCCCTGGGATGGGGCCTACTTCGGTGTCTTCTTAAGCGGCCCCGTGGCATAAGGCTGGCAGTGTGCGCTTGCCTGTCCATGGTGTTAATGGTGGTGGCAATCCGATTCGTGTACTGGGACCCACTTTCCGTTTATAAATGGTTCATAGATTGACCTGAGCCTGCGATTTGCAACAGAGGTGCACGTTTGGCGAGTCGAAAGTTGATAGTGGTTAGTATAAAGCCAGATGAGGCCGAGACGGCCGATTAGAAACAAGCGTGTATTATGAATCTTAAATGCTTATTTGGTTTGTTCGTTAGGGTCATAATCTCTGTCGCTTTTGCCGGTATTTTTTATGTGGGCTGGATGGCAGTTGCCATTCCGGTACTTAAGTCAGGCCCTTTGTTTGCAAAAGCCCTTTGTTGGCTGTCGGCCCCTGTAGTAACCGGCACCGGCTTTACATCAGGGCTTGCAATATTTGAATTGCTGCCAGGCACAAGAAAAAGCAAACTCCGCGATATTGTGCTATGGCCCTTAGTCGGTTGTACCATCGGTGTTGCCGTTGTTTTCCTCTTCGGCCCAATGCTGATCGTCTTTGCGATGTTTGCCCTCGGCGCAGCAAGCATCCTGGCTAAAGAAATTGTTAACATAAAAAACCAGTCCAAACAAACTTCCGGCGCAGCCGGGAGGGACGAAAGTACGTAATTCGTTGTCCTAAGGACTCCTTAGGAGAAAGGCAAGAGTTTGGACCCGGCTTCGCGTTAGCTACGGCGCGGCAGGCGGGGGTAAACATACAAAGAAAAAGGAATATCCAATATCGAACAAGGAATTTCGAATGATGAAGTGAAGGGAGAATGACGAAAGAGGAACCCGCAGTGAAACTGCGGGCTAAATATCGAATCCTTCGCTCTGACCCCCAAATAAATTTGGGGGCTAAACATAAGCGGACCTTGCGTGGGCACCCCGGGCCGAAGAGCTCCTTAAGAACCCCGCCACGTGGTGGCGGGGCTAAACGATACGGAGGCGACAAAAGACGTCGCGGTTTTTATAAGAAAGAATGGTGGGGCAAGCCCCATCCTATTCATGAAAGGCTGCCGGTTGTCAAAGGTGTTTTAAAGTGTGGAAACGAACTGTCGATCTGAAAGTTGAAGGTTTGAGTCGTGCTTTCGCGCAAATGATATAACACCTTTGAAACAAGACAGTTACTAATTCGGCCTTGCTGCTGAGTTCCTTATGATGTACCTATAAACTCATCTAAAGCTTGCCCGGACTTTTTAGTTATGGTACAATCCCGTCAGGTGCACGAGGTTAATGTATGGAAACAGAAAGGAAGAACTTTATGAAACAAGAAGTGAAATGGCGGTTGTTGGTACGGTTGATAACTGTGTTCTTCACAGGCGGATGCATACTTTTTGCCCGAACTATGGTAGTTGCAGCGTCCAACGAAATTAACCCAAAGCGTATCGAGAACATTGCTGCTCTGCTGCCGGAAAAGCCGGCAGGTTTCGGCTCACGCATCACCGACCGGAACGCCTGGCGGAAACTGGCCCAGAATGATTCATTCAAAAGGATCGTCTCCGAAGCAGAAAAGCTTCTGCAAGAACCCATTCCAGAGCAGCCGGATGATTTGTATCTGGACTTTTCCCGCACGGGCAACCGTACGCGCTGGCAGAGGGTCAGCGGTCGTCGCCGTGGAAGAGTTCGTACACTTGCCTTGGCCGAATGTCTGGAAAGTAAAGGGCGTTTTACACCAGCGTTTGAAGAGATTGTCCAGGTACTCTGCTCCGAGCGGACCTGGGTCATGCCGGCTCACGACCGCAATCTCACCAACTTTAATGGAAAGAGTATCGATATCGACCTTGGCTCTTCTATGCTTGCCTGGTCGCTGGCTACCGCCGATTACCTGCTGTCCGACAAATTAAGTCCCAAAACTCGCCGGCTCATTCGTAACAACCTGGACCGGCGTGTCTTTGAGCCCTACCGGGATATGGTGTCAGGCAAGCGCAAGAAAAACTGGTGGATGACCACGACTAACAACTGGAATGCTGTCTGCCTTGCCGGCGTGACCGGTTCGGCATTAGCAGTGCTTGATTCACCTCACAGCCGTGCCTTCTTTGTCGCGGCTGCAGAGGACTATTCGAAGAATTTCCTTAAAGGCTTTACCGATGATGGCTACTGCTCCGAAGGTCTTGGCTATTGGAACTACGGCTTCGGCTACTATGTTATGCTCAGCGAAATGATATATCAGGCCACCAACGGCAAGGTGGACTTTCTCAAAAACAACAAGGCAAAACAGGCTGCTGCTTTCGGCTCGAATATCGAAATCATCAACGGTGTTTATCCTGCCTTCGCTGATTGCTCCATCAGGGCCCGGCCCAGCTCGGGTCTGATGTATTTTGTCAGCCGGCGATTAGGTATGGGTTTGCGCTCCTGGGAACAAATTGACCCTGCTTCTCCTCAAGGCTCACTATATCAAAGCATGATGTATTCTTTCGCCAATTCCGCCTCCCTCGCTTCTCCGGCTCAAAGTGCCGCCAAAGGCTTAAGCATCCGGTCGTGGTTTCCCCAGGGTGGTGTCCTAATCTCCCGGCCTGGTGCGAATTCGTCCTCACGTCTGGCCGTTGCCCTCAAGGGCGGACATAACCAGGAACACCACAACCATAACGACGTCGGCTCCTTCATCGTTGTACTGGGAGATAAGCCCCTGCTGCTGGACCCCGGAGGTGAAATCTATACCGCCCGTACATTCAGCAGCCGCCGTTACGAAAGCAACGTTCTGAATTCCTTCGGACATCCCGTTCCCATTGTCGCCGGTAAATTGCAGCGAACCGGCAGACAGTCCCACGGTCGCGTAGTTCAGGAAACTTTTACTGATAATAGCGACACACTGGTTCTGGATATTTCTTCCGCCTATGACGTACCCGAACTCAAAAAGCTCGAACGTAAATTTGTCTATTCCCGCCTTGGCTCCGGCTCTTTAAGGGTAACTGACGAAGTTGCTTTCTCCCGACCTTGTGATTTTGGCACAGCCCTTGTTACCTTCAGCCAATGGAAGCAACTTCCTTCTTCGTGCCTGATGGTCTGGGAACAGAAGGAGGCCCTCCGGGTCCAGATACGGGTTACTGGTGCTGAGTTCGAAATCCAACCTGAAATAATCCAGGAGGACGTCAGCGCCCGCAAACAACCGACCCGATTGGGCATCAATCTGAAAGGCCCGGTGACCCGCGCTGTTGTTTCTCTGACCATCACCCCGGTTGAATAATCCAGGGGCAGTGATAAGAATGACGGAAGCAAAACGGCCCCGTGGAAAGCCGTCATTGCCACTTGTATGGCAATGCCGGGCCATTTCTTACTACAAGCCCAGTTACAGACCTGCCCCGTTAGAAATATTCCTTTTTTGTGTGATTTTGCGCATTGTAGAATTTCTAACGGGGCCTGCCGGCTGGGTCGAACTAAAACCTGGAGATTGTACTTTGGCAAGGAGGGTATTTACACTGAAATACTCAAACTATCAATGCGATGAGCGGAAATGATAACGGACTGCGAAATGGGCGGCGTAGGATTTCTGGGCCGACATAAATAAAGGCCACAAAACATTATCAATACTACATAGCCGAATATCGAAAGAAAATAACAAATCAATAGCTTTCCGTAGAACAATTTATAACAGATTTTCGAATTCGCTGTTCGCCACGGGCCTGCCGGATTCGGCGGAAAGGTCGGCAGCAAAGCACACGGCTTGGGTTTTGGCCGCATCTTCCAGATCCGGAAACGGTTGCCTGTCCTCAATAATACAATCAAGAAAATGCGAGACTTCGCCTTCGAAGGGATGATGGGCGACGTCACCGCTGTCCGGAAGGACGCAGGGAATCTTCAAAAAATTGTTCTGCCCCGGAAAGAGTTTTGGTGCAAAGAGCTCATCATTACGAAGTGTACCCTCAGTTCCGTAGATTCCGATGTTGAACCGGTACGGCATTTTTACATCGAAGCTCGTGGTACTGCGTCCGACCTTTCCATCCTTGAATTTTACGTTAATGGAGATCGTCCCCGGGTATTGTATGGGATTTTCGGTTTTTAGCTGATAGGCAGAGACTTGCTCGACCTCGGTGCGTGCAAACCATCGCAGTGCATCTATCGCATGACAGCCGGCGGTCAAAAGCGCTGTTCCGCTCTGCCGGCGACTGCCAAACCATTTCTCCTCCGGCTTCATCCATATCCGGTGCAGGTAATCGACCTCCACCATAAAGATGTCTCCAAATACGCCCTGCTCAATCAGGCGGTCAATGGTCATCAGCAAGGGGTTCCAGTGCAGCACGAAGCCAACGACCGTTTTGACGTTGTTCTTTCTGACCGCTTCCCGTTGTTTGTGGACATCTTCCGGAGTCAACGCTGCCGGCTTTTCGATGATAACATGCCTGCCAGCCTCCGCAGCAGCGACCACATACTCCGTGTGTACATTGTGCGGCGTGCATACGACTACGATATCCACATCTTTTTGCTCAAGCATCTTAGAGGCGTCGGTTTCGATGGTACACTGTAAGTTGTAGCGTTCTCGGTACCGTTCTGCGTTTGCGCGATTTCGGCTAACCAGCGTTCGCACCTCGGAGCGTTCATCTTTCTGAAAAGCCTTTACATACTCTTGAGCTACCCAGCCACAACCAATAATCGCTGCGCCAAGCTTTTTCATATTCTGTTTCCTTTCCCGGTACGGGCGGTTCGCGAACCGCCCGTACTATGAATTTCTTTGTGAGCAGACTTAAATTATAATAAAACAAATCGTTAAGTATAGAAAGCGGCATATCGCTCCATTGCGTCCATAATAGCCTTTACATTATCAAGAGGAACGCCTGGGTACAGACCGTATATCATCATAAGGCCACCTTCAGGGCTGCCGAGCTTTTCAACCTCTTCCCGGATTAGGTTATCAATCTGCCGGGGACTGCCGAACCGGGTGATAGACTGTCGGTCTATATCGAGGTCGATACAGACTCGTCCCTTAAGGTTGGCGGCTATCCAGTCAATGCCATTAACAAGGTCCTGAAGGTTGAGAGCATCCAATCCGCTAACGACAAGGTCGTCCGCAAGGTCACGGATATCGCCGTCAGAGTGCATGTGGACGAGGCGGTGCGCCTTGCGTGCCGGTGCCGTCAAGTGTTCATAAATGGGTTTGATATATGTCCTGAAATGTTCAGGCGAAAGCATTGGGCCGAGTTGCATCCCCAGGTCTTCAGGATAGCGCATCATCGCAACGCCGAGGTCAACGTAACGCTGAACAATCCCCATGCTGAAGGTCTCGACCATATCAATCAATTGCCAGAGCCTCTGGTCTTTATCTGCCATATCAAACAGGAGCCTTTCGTATCCGCGCAGATAACTGAGCCTCAGGAACGCGTGGCCATGCTCCAGACTGCCGGCAATGTGCTTTCCCTCTTCTCTGGCCTTGAGGATTTTGTCCTCAACTACAGACCAATCGATTTCAGCCATGCCGTTCGTCTTGGCGGGGTCGGGCGGTGTAAAACCTTCCAGAGCGTACCATTCTGAGAGAGGATGGCCGGTTACCGCACCTGTGATGCCGTCATCGGTAGTTTCCCAGACGCAGCCCCAGGCATCTGTATAGGGCTGACCGGCGCGTTCCCAGGGAGCTAATTCGGGCGGCTTATATTCCGGACCAAAGTCAGGAAACAAAATGCGGTGTTCAGCCATTAGCTCAAGCAAAGCTTCCGGTGGGTAGTGGTGCCAGCAAGCCGGATTCGTCCAGAAATCAACCGGTATGTGTTCGGGCTTGTCAAAACGGATGGCTCGCAGGGTATTCTTAGTAATGGTGTCAGTGAAATCCATATCAGGGTTACTCAAGAACTCTGCACACAAACGTACGGCCGCCAGCATTTGGTGGCACGGGCTTCCAGCCCGTGAAAACACGGCCAAGATGGCCGTGCCACAAGGGTACCCATTGCTCAAGAAGCCTCAGCCGACCTCAATTACCTTGCCGGACCTGGCGGACTCATAGCAGGCAGCCAGCACCTTTTGATTGCGCAAACCCAACTCGCCGCCGATAAGCGGCTCACGGTCATCTATAATCGCCTGGCTGAACTCTTGTATCTCAGCCTGATAAGTATTTACCGGCTCAGGAGCAATAATCGTCCCTTGACCTTCGGGGCGTGCCCCGTTAGAAAATCCGGCTTTTCGTGTGATTTTGCGGATTGTAGAATTTCTAACGTGGCGTGCCTGCTGTGCATCGTAGTCCTTGCCGTCTTTTTCCAGAAGCGCCGCCATCTCGCCGGCAGGTGCCTGGCCAATGGTTCCCTTAGCTAATATCGAGCCCTTTGAACCGTAAAGCTCGAGCGCGTTCTTGCTGCTGTTGTCGGGGATACAGAAAAAGGTGTCAACGGTTCCCAGCGCTCCATTTTCAAAAAACAGTAATGCTGCCGCGCTGTCTTCCGATTTATAATCGTGGACTGTGTTGTTGATAAAACAACTTAGTCTTGCGACTTTTCCAAAGAACATTTCCAGCAGGTCGATGCAGTGGCCTCCCATATCAATCAGCGCCCCGCCGCCGCCAGTGGCGGGGTCCTGACGCCAGGCGCCTTCGATGGGCGGATACCAGCAGGAAAGCTGGGCCCGGGCGTAGGTTGGTATGCCGAGCTTACCCTCACGTATGAGCCTGAGCGCTTCGGCGTGCTGGGCCACGAAACGCATCATAAATGCACAGCCAAGCTTTATGCCCATCTTTTTGCAAACGTTAATCATTTCTTGCGTCTCGGCCACTGTCATACCCAGAGGTTTCTCGCAAAGGACGTGCTTTCCGGCCCTGGCGCAGGCCCGAAGCTGGTCGCCGTGAAGATGGGCCGGAGTGGCAATGTAAACCGCCTCGACATCCGTATCCAGGAGTGCCTCGATACTCGCTGCCTGTTCGGCGTCAAAGTCTTTGGCCACCTCAGCGTTTACCTGCGCGTTGATGTCAAATACCACAGATAATTCGGCATTATTAGCTTTCAAAATACCTTCCGGAATCGTTCTTCTTCGGGCAATTCCGCCTGACCCAATCACACCCCATCTGATATTTGTGGACATAATAACAATCCTTATTTCCTTAACAGTCTGTTTTGGTCATCGTCTTGAACCAATCCCCAATATCCCCCAATGTAGGGGCAACCCCGCGTGGTTGCCCTGATTTGTTATGATGTCGCCCTGATGTGTCGTTTTCATTATCAGTGATAGGGCGGCCATACGGGGCCGCCCCTACTTTGAATAGGCCTTTATAACCTTGGCCAGCGCGCTGCCTATCTGCGTGCAATCTTCTTCTGTGTATGTTGGAAATGCGAAACAGGTAAACGTATGGCTCTGGTGCCAGATAGCGTTGGGCACGTTAACTTTATTGTAATCGACACTCCCTGGATTTGTGTACTCTTTAGACTTGAATGGAAAACCGCTTTTGCCGAAAGAATTATGTTCCTGGTATGCCCGCTCGGTGTGGCACTGGGGCCAGAAGACCCTCCAACAGGGAGCGCCCTCCGCACTGCCCGCAGTAACAAATTGATTTATGTCACAGTTCATATTCTCAATATCCAGAGAAAATGCCAAAACGTACCAGCCGTTCCGTCGCTCCTCTGTATCGACCGGGGCGAAAATGACCCTGGGCAAATCTTTTATTGAATCGATTATGATATGAGCGTTGCGTCTGCGCCTCGGCAGATTCCACGTGTCAATCCGTTCGAGCTCGGCAAGACCGATGGCCGACTGCATTTCGGTCATGCGATAGTTCCATCCGACCATGTTATGGATGTAGGGCAGTTTCTGTTCCAGCTCCAGCAGGCCCAGGCGCTGCTTGACGTCGTAGCCGTGGTCACGAAAGCTCCGTGCCTGCCAGGCGAGCTCTTCATTGTCGGTGGTTACCATCCCACCCTCGCCGCCGGTTGTAAATATCTTGTTTTGGCAGAAGCTGCAAGCTGCGATGTGACCGATAGTGCCGGTTTTTCTTCCCTTGTAGAGCGCGCCGGCGGCCTCGGCATTGTCCTCGATGACGAAAAGATTGTGCCTTTTTGCAAATGCAAGCACCTTATCCATATCGCAGACATTGCCGTACAGGTGTACCGGCATTATCGCCTTTGTCCGTTTGTTGACGAGCTTCTCTGCTGATTCGATGCTGATACAATGGTCATTGATATTAACATCGGCAAAACGTGGTATTGCCCCGGCCTGGACGATTGAGAAGCTGCTGGCAATAAAGGTGTAACTGGGCACGATAACTTCATCGCCGGGGCCGATTCCCAGGGCGCTCAGCGCAATGTGCAGGGCTGCGGTGCCGCTTGATGCGCTGATGGCATATTTGCTGCCCTGCCAGGCTGCAAATTTCTTCTCGAATTCCATTCCCTTCGGACCAGTCCAGTAATTAACTTTGCCGGACTTGAGGACATCTTTTACAGCCTTGATGGTTTTTTTATCGAAATTCGGCCAGCCGACCAATTCGTTGGTTACGGACTTTGGACCTCCGTCGATTGCTAATTTATCTGCCATTTTAGTGCCCTTTCCAATTGTTTTCCCGCAGACACCGGGGCTAATACTTAGACTCGAACACAGCTACAATGTCATTTATCTTAATTCCTGCATATAGTCAAGAGTTTATGCTCAAAGGCAACTAAGAAATCCGGCTTTGGCCAAAGTTGAAATTAATTTTTACCGCCGAGCTCACAGAGACCGCCGAGTTTAATCTATAGTTTTGAGTTTTGAATTTTATATCTAATTTATTCTCTGCGCTCTCGGCGTTCTCGGCGGTTAATCTTTTAGGCCGACGCTGTATTCTTGCAAGAGTGCTCTAACATTGTTATAATGAAATTGACTAAATGCTCGATGTCTCGGCTTCAATATCAACAGTAAAAGGAGGATACAAGCTATGAAAGTTTCCTTTCAACTGAAGACTGTTATCCAGGCTGCCGTACTCACAGCTTCGCTGTTTACCGCTCATAACGCCGTCGCCCAAGGCGCCCGTTCCGACTATGAGCGTGCATTTAATCTCCGCAAGCTCACGGCCAATAAAGTGTTCAAGCAACAGGTCGAGCCCCACTGGCTTGCGGGAAATACCCAGTTTTGGTATCGCAACGACCTGGCTGGTAAGGCACGCGAGTTTATACTTGTGAATGCAGAAACCGGCACACGCGAACCGGCGTTTGACCACGAGCGCCTTGCCACGGCGCTTGCCCAAGCGGCCGGGAAAGAAATACAGGCCGACCGACTACCAATCGACAAACTGAAGTTCAGTGAGTCCGGGGCAGTCCGTAAGGACTCCATAGGAGAGCTACAGTTCAGAAGTGGCGGCAAACAGTGGAAATGCAGTTTGCGCAGCTATGAAGTCCGGGAGGTTCCAAAAGACGAACGGACAACCTCTTTTCTTCGGCCACACGTTGAGCTGCGTCCGAGTATTCGGTCCGGTGATGAGACTTCGATTACCTTCATCAACCGCACTGCGGGCGATGTTGAGGTCTATTGGCTGGACTATGAGAAGCAGCGACGTCACTATACTACAATCGGCGCCGGCAAGCAGCATCAGCAGCACACTTTTGTTGGACATTTCTGGCTGGTAACGGACAAAGGCGGAAAGACCTTAGCTGTATTTGTCGCCACTGAAGAAGCTGGAAGTGCTGCCATAGATGCTAATAGTGTTGACAAAGCTACTATCAAAAAAAAATCCAAGACAGTAAAACCGCAAGGAGAATCGCCCGATGGCAAGTGGCTTGCGTTTATAAAAGATTACAATCTTTATGTGCGAAAGCTTGAAAACGGCGATGAGATTGCACTGAGCAGCGATGGCACGGCAGAAGACGCATATTCGCCACGCCCTTACTGGTCGCCGGATTCCAAAAAGCTGGTCACACTGCGTACCCGAAAAGGCGATGACAGAAAAATCCATCTCATCGAGTCGTCGCCCAAGGAGCAGTTGCAGCCGAAACTTCATACGCTCTCTTATGCCAAACCAGGTGACTCCATTGCCATTCGTAAGCCCAAATTGTTCAATGTTGTCCGTGAGCGCGAAATTCCCATTTCGGACGAACTTTTCTCGAATCCCTGGAGCATTTCAAAGATTCGCTGGGTGCCGGACTCAAGCCGGTTTAGCTTCCTCTACAACCAGCGCGGTCACCAGGTACTCCGCATCGTAAGCGTGGACGCGACGACCGGCGAATCGCGTGACATCATCAATGAACAGAGCAAGACGTTTATCGATTACGCATTCAAGCAGTTCAGCCATCATCTCGACGACACGAACGAAATTATCTGGATGTCTGAACGCGACGGCTGGAACCACCTCTACCTTTATGATTCGGAAACGGGCCGCGTAAAAAACCAAATTACTCAAGGCGAGTGGGTCGTACGAGGTGTCGAGCGTGTAGATGAGGACAAACGACAAATCTGGTTTCGGGCCGGCGGTATCCGAGAAGAGCAGGACCCTTACTACGTGCATTTCTGTCGCGTGAGCCTGGATGGCTCAGGTCTCGTAGTGCTGACCGAAGGGAACGGCACACATAGAATCGAGTTTTCGCCGGACCGCCGATTTTTCCTGGACCGATGGTCCCGGGTCGATGAGCCGCCCATAACTGAGTTACGCGATGCCAACGATGGCAGACTTATTTGCGAATTGGAACGGGCCGACTGGTCTGCGTTACTGAAAACCGGCTGGCGCCCACCGGAACGATTTGTTGCAAAGGGCCGGGACGGTAAAACGGACATTTATGGAATTGTCATCCGTCCGAGCAATTTCGACCCGAATCGCGAATACCCGGTAATCGAGCAGATTTATGCCGGTCCACAAGGTGCGTTCGTTCCGAAATCATTCGGTCTGCAAACCCGCCAGCACGCTATCGCTGAACTTGGCTTTGTTGTTGTGCAGATTGATGGCATGGGTACCTCGCACCGTTCAAAGGCATTTCATGATGTTTGCTGGAAAAACCTTGGCGACTCTGGCTTTGACGACCGTATTCTATGGATGAAGGCTGCTGCAGCGAAGTGTCCCTGCATGGATCTTGCACGGGTCGGTATTTATGGCGGTTCAGCGGGTGGACAAAGCGCGCTGCGTGCCCTATTGGCTCATGGTGATTTCTATAAGGTTGCAGTTACCGACTGCGGCTGCCACGATAACCGAATGGACAAAATCTGGTGGAACGAACTCTGGATGGGCTGGCCTATTGGGCCGCATTACGAAGAACAATCTAACGTAACACAAGCTCACAAACTACAGGGTAAACTGCTGCTTACCGTCGGGGAACTCGATAAGAACGTGGACCCGGCCTCAACTATGCAGGTCGTCGATGCGCTCATAAAAGCAGACAAGGATTTCGAACTGCTGATAGTGCCGGGGCGTGGTCATGGTGTAGGTGAAACACCTTATGTCAGCCGGCAACGTATGGATTTCTTCGTGCGGCACCTGCTTGGTGTAGAACCGCGCAGCCAGCCATAAATCGAAACCAAGTTACAATTAACCATGGCGGCCAACCACGGCCTCTTTATGACTATTTCTGCTCCTTAGGGTGCGAATATGGTCTTAATAGTGGGGGCAGAGGCAACTATCGAGGGCCGGAGACACTTCGTTTGACTTCCAGGACCAAAAAGTGTATGATTGTCGACGCGCAAAAAAGGTTAGTCCCCGCTGCTCGGCTGACGCCTTGCGAACGGGCAAGAGTGCTTGAAAGATATAGCTGATGTTGAGAACGATAAAGGCAATCTTAGTTACGGAGGAAACTCTATGAATTACAAATGCGCGGATATTGCGAAGATGATTGACCATTCTTTGTTACGTCCTGAGTTGACGGAAGAAGATATTCGCAAAGGCTGTGAAATTGCCAGGAAGTACAAAGTAGCCACCGTATGTTGCAGCCCTTCTGTTTTAGCTTTAGTGAAACAACTACTCAAAGGCTCCGGTGTCAAGGCAACCACTGTCCTGGGCTTTCCGCACGGATATAATAAGACGGAAACAAAAGTTTTTGAGGCTGAACAAGCCATAAAGGACGGCGTGGTCGAACTGGATATGGTTATCAACATCGGCAAGCTCAAAAGCGGCGACTTTGATTATGTTAAAAATGACATCAAAGCTGTGGTAGATGCCGCCCATCGTAAGGATGTTTTGGTCAAGGTCATTTTGGAAAACTGCTATCTTACAGACGAACTTAAACAGATTGCGGCAGCGCTTGCCGAGGAAGCGGGGGCTGATTTTGTGAAGACCTCGACCGGTTTCGGCAGTGGCGGAGCGACGTTAGAAGATTTGCAGCTTATGCGGAAAACAGTTTCTGAAAAAGTTCAGGTCAAGGCCGCCGGTGGAGTACGAGACCTTGATATGGCTGAAAAGGTCCGGGAAGCCGGCTGCACACGATTTGGCGCTACAAGAACGGAAACCATTATGGAAGAATGTTATAAAAGAGAAGGCAAAACGAACTAATTGACGAAACAAGGAGTTATATGCTATGAGGAATAAACACTATCCAAACCTGTTCACTCCAATCCAAATCGGCGATATCGTCATTCCCAACAGGATAGCAATGGTCCCGACAGATATAAGTTCTGCCAATGCCGATGGCTCTGTAAATCAGAGGGTAATCACCTATCATGAACAAATTGCTAAGGGTGGCTGCGGTTTTCTCATTGTTGGTGCTACAACGCCTGATAAGGCGACGGGAAGACCGACTGTAACTTGTGTGGCTGCTGATGAAGACCCGTTAATTCCGGGACTTTCCCATCTTGCCGAAGCGATGCATCGTTACGGAGCAAAGTGTGCTGTTCAAATACAACATCCCGGGCGACAAGCTGCCTGGCCTCGCAAAAATTTGATGTCCGCCAGTGACCACGTATTGGATGTCCCCGGCTCTGCCGGCCATGAAGTCATTTATGCCGAGAGCATTGCCCAGGGCAAGACGATTCGGGCCATGACGGTTGAGGAGATATACGATTTGATTGAGAAATTTGGTGAGGCTGCCTGGCGGGTCAAGCAGGCGGGCTTTGACGCGGTGGAACTTCACGGAGCTCACGGTTACTTGATTGCACAATTTATGAGCCCCTTTGTGAATAAACGAAATGACCGCTTTGGCGGCAGTTTTATCAACAGGATGCGTTTCACGATGGAGATAGTTAATCGAATACAAATGAAATGCGGAAGGGATTTCCCTCTCGGTATTCGCTATTCCGGCGATGAATGGATCGAGGGAGGACGAAGACTCGATGAAAGCGTTAAGGTGGCTGAGCTTATGGAAGAAATGGGTTTGGCCTACGTTGACATCAGTGCGGGGATATTTGAATCGCCCGGAACCGTAATGGACCCGATGTATTACCCCGAAGGATGGAACACCTATACGGCAGAAGAAATCAAAAAACACGTAAAAATCCCGGTTATCACCAGCCATTCGTTACGAAATCCGGAGTACTGCGAGAAGATATTAGCCGAGGGAAAAACAGATATGGTAGGTATGAGTCGACAGTTAATCGCCGATCCGTACTGGGCAAACAAGGCAAAAACAGGCAAAAAAGAGGATATCAGACGGTGTATCTCCTGCCTTGTCGGCTGCTGGCAGGAATCTTTGATGATAAAGCGTGACATGCGCTGTGCCATTAACCCTGCGATTGGAGATGAGCGATTCATACATTTACAGCCTGCTAAAAAATCCTGCAAAGTGGCGATAATCGGAGGTGGTCCTGCGGGAATGGAGGCAGCCCGTATCTCGGCGCTTCGCGGTCACAAAGCCACGATATTTGAAAGTACAGGCGAGCTGGGCGGGGCTATGCTTTACTGCTGCACGGTGCCCGGTAAAAACAAGATGCGCTGGCATGCCGACTGGCTCAGATGCCGGATGAAAAAGCTGGGTGTCGAAATCAAATATCGTACTGAGCCGACAGCCAAAGACCTCAAAGATTTCGATGTTGTACTTTGTGCCTGCGGCGGTAAGGTTGCCAAACCTGAAATTCCGGGAATCGAACTGTCGTTAGTTGTTACGTTTGAAGATGTCCTGCGATGTAAGAATAAGAAGTGTGAATATTATCCCGAAGACAAAGCGGAGCCGGTAGAATGCGGCGAGAACGTGCTGATATGGGGCGATCACTTCGGCGCCGCCGACGCAGCCGAGAAACTTGGTACCGCCGGGAAAAAAGTCACGATTGTGACCGAAAACAAAGACTTTGCAGAATGGATGGAACCCTGTCATCGGGACGTGATGATGAAACGGTTTGCATCCGGCAATGGCGAAGGCCTGAAAAGTAAAACATACGTTCATCCGGTCACTGTCATTGCGAACGCTTCCATCCTGGAAATCAAGAAGGATGGAACGGTGGTTATTGTCAATAGTAACTTCGTGAGGTCAATGGTAAAAGTCGATACGGTTGTTTTGGCCAAAGTTGTTCCTAATGATGACTTATATGAAAGTCTTCTGGAGGCAGGTTTAACAGTAGCTAAGATTGGTGATGTCAAGAAAGTTCATAATCTTAGAGGGGCTGTTACGGACGGTGCAAATGCTGCTTTGGTCATTGAAGAAGGTGTCATGCTAAACGCCAATAACGAATTGATTTCAAATTTGCCTACAGGAGTTGAACTGTAGAGAATGGCAATTCCGGTAAATAAAATGTAGTGTTAAAAATCCAGGGACAATCGAAAGCATTACTCTCGAAGCGAGGGGACATTGAGATGGGGAAAATAAAGGTCGGAGTTATAGGTACAGGCTTCATCGGGCCTGCTCATATTGAGGCGCTGCGGCGTTTGGGAAGTGTCGATGTTGCTGCTTTGGCTGAGTGCTCCGATGAGGTCGCCAGGGCCAAAGCTGAAGCGCTTGGCATTGAAGAATATTATGGTGATTATAAGCAACTCCTGAAGAAGGGGGACATTCAGTCCGTCCATATCTGTTCGCCGAACTATTTGCACTACGAGATGGCCAAAGAGACACTTGAGGCCGGCAAACATGTCATCTGTGAAAAGCCTCTTGCGATTAGCGTAGCTGAGGCTGAAGAGCTTGTCGAGCTGGCAGACAAGAAAGGTCTTGTAAACGCGGTCAACTTCAATATTCGCTACTATCCTCTGATGAGGCAGGTTCGGACGATGGTCGAAAAGGGCGATGTAGGTAACATTTTCGCCGTGCAAGGGTCATATTTACAGGATTGGCTTTTTTACCAAATCGATTATAACTGGCGGTTGGAACCGGAACGGTCCGGTGAGTCTCGTGCCGTTGCCGATATTGGCTCTCACTGGATGGACCTTATCGAGTATGTCACCGGCCTTAGAATTAAGGAGGTCTGCGCGGATTTTGCGACATTTCACAAGATAAGAAAGAAGCCGTTAAAGCCCGTCGAGACCTACGCGGGCAAAGTGCTGCAGCCGGAAGACTATGAAGATATGCCTATCAATACCGAGGACTATGCGACGGTACTGTTTAGATTTGAAAATGACGGCCGCGGTGTTATGACGGTCAATCAGGTCGCGGCTGGGAGGAAGAACAGGCTCTATTTTGAGATGGACGGTTCGAAGCAATCAATTGCGTGGGAGTCGGAGAAGCCGAACCAGATATGGATCGGCAGGCGCGACGGCAATAATGAGGTTATGATGAGAGATCCATCGCTGGTTTATCCGGAGACAAGAACACTAATCGACTATCCCGGCGGCCATAATGAAGGATTCCCGGACACTTTCAAGCAGTTGTTTAAGGAAGTATATGCACACATATCCGGTGACAGGTCGGGCCCTGCTTCCTTCCCGACATTCAAAGACGGGCTTCGCGAGATTGCTTTATGTGAAGCAGTTATGAACAGTAACAGGAAAAGAGCCTGGGTTAAAGTAGGATAAAAGGAGTTGAGAATATGGTTAAACTTGGTTTTTTAAGTGCGATATTGGCAGACCAGACGTTCGAGGAAGTAATTACTTTTGCGTCAGAGACGGGATACTCATGTGTCGAGATTATGTGCTGGCCGCCGGGAAAGGCAGAGAGGCGTTATGCCGGCGTTACTCATATTGATGTTACGGAGCTGTCTGAAGAGAAAATCAAAAGTATTCAAAGTTTTTTGAAAGAAAAAAGTGTCTGTATTTCCGGCTTGGGGTACTACCCGAATCCCCTTGAAGCCGACAAAAAGAAAACGGACTATTACATCGAACATATAAAGAAGGTGATAGACGGCGCCAATAAATTGGGGCTGGAAAATATGAATACGTTTATCGGCAGAGACCACGAGAGGAATGTGGAGGGCAATTTTGCAAAATTCAAGGAGGTCTGGCCGCCGATTGTAAAATACGCCGAGGGGAAAAATGTAAAAATCGGTATTGAAAACTGTCCGATGCTTTTCAGCAATGACGAATGGCCCGGCGGCAAGAACTTAGCTTCGTCGCCGGCTATATGGCGAAGAATGTTCGAAGAGATACCATCAGTAAATTTCGGCTTGAATTATGACCCATCCCATCTTGTCTGGCAGTTTATGGATTACATCAAACCGATATATGAGTTTAAGGACCGTATATTCCATGTACACATTAAAGATGCCAGGGTGATGCGCGATAAACTCAATGACGTTGGTATTCTCGCGACTCCGCTTTCATTTCACAGCCCAAAGCTGCCGGGTTTGGGAGACGTTGATTGGGGTACATTCTTTTCAGCTTTATCTGATATCGGTTACGATGGCTGTGCTTGTGTCGAGGTTGAGGACCGGGCTTATGAAGGCTCTCTCGAAATACGAAAAAAGTCACTGATTCAAAGCCGGGAATATGTTAAGCAATTCCTGCCAATGTAGAATTCTTGGCCTATGACAGAAATAAAAACAATCGCTTCTTTTGGATAGTGAGTTCGGACAATGGGACATTAGTCGGGGCCGCTATTGCGGGGCAATATTGCCATCCGCAGTGGCAGGAAGCTGAGCTGGGACCCAGAGAGTACGAAGTTTACGAATGACAGTGACGCAAATAGATATGTTAAGGAACCGTATCGTTCAGGTTGGTCTTTATAAAGCTGGAACAATTTTCTTAAGGAGAGTAACGATGAAAAATCTGAATTGTTTTTGTATATTGATTGCATTTTTGGCTGTAACTATCGGCACATTACAGGGGGCTGAGCCTATCTTCGTCCCCGTTAAGATTGACGGGCCGGTGCATGACCCGGCGAACCACAGTTACTGGTTCGGGCCATTCAGCGAATGTGCGTCGGTGCTGGATGTTGATAATGATGGTGACCTCGATATTGCTGCCGGTCGCAACTGGTACGAAGCGCCGGACTGGAAAAAGCATAAGGATTTCCGGGACGGCGCTGAGACGAACGGCCCTGAAACAGACGACAACAGCGAGTTCGCAATGGATGTGAACCGGGACGGCAAGATGGATATCGTCAGCTCAGGCTGGATGCGAATGAAAGGGGCCTTCTGGTACGAAAACCCGGGCAGAAAAGGGATAAAGTGGAGAGGGCGAAGGATTCACTCGGCCAGATCGATGGAGGGAGTCATCCATGGTGATATAGATGGTGACGGCGACGATGATATTCTCTGCAACCACTGGAGTTTGGTGCCGGGCCAGGGCATGACGTGGATCGAACATATCGATAAGGAGCCATGGCTTGTAGAACACGTAATCGGGACAAAGGGTGAAACGCATGGAAACGGACTGGGTGACATCAATGGGGACGGACGGACGGACATCGTTACCCAGGTCGGCTGGTACGAAGGGCCCCGCCATCCCACAAAGGACAAGTGGATTTTTCACGAAGACTATAAGTTCACTGTCGCCAGAGGGTCCGGGGCGGCTTCCCATCCAATTCTTGTTTATGACGTTGATGAGGACGGCCTGAATGACATTATCATCGGGGCCGCACACGCGTATGGTCTGGTCTGGATGAAGCAATCGGTCAGCAGTACCGGCAAAAGGACCTTTAAGCAAATTTGGGTTGAGACGGGTTTTGGACAGTTTCACACAATAGCAATGGACGACCTCAATGGTGACGGCAAGCCGGATTTGGTCAGCGGCAAGAGATTGTTTGCTCATCATGGCCGTGACACCAGTTGTTACGACCCACTTTTTACCTTCTGGTACGACATCCAGGGCGGCAAGTTCGAGCGTCACGTTCTGTCTTATAACCACCTGCCGTGGTATTCGGCTGAGAAGAATATCAACCCGGCACCCAACTATGCCATCGCCGTTGGTATGAAACTTAATATTGCCGATATGGACAAGGATGGTCACAACGACATTATAGTCTGCGGTAAAGGCGGTCTGTATATTTTCTATTACAGGGGAAAGACGCCGTCGCCGAGAGTCAAGATTAGATTGTCGCCGGAGAGCACATATCCTTCATGGATACCGTGGCATAACTAATCCCATAAACGTTTGACAATTTGTTGTTTGGGAGCGCTTTGAATTAGATTACGCAAGTATAGATAAGGAAAACGATCAATGAAGGTTAAGAACTTAGTTATCGTAATGATACTTGCGATTTATCCTTTTATCATCGCCGGTTGTGGATGTGTCAAGTTTAACAAGAAAAAGTCCGTTAAAGAGGGATTTGTTCCACTTTTCAACGGCAAGGATTTGGCCGGCTGGATTACCGGGCCTGACAATATGGTGAGCAGATTGCCAAAATGGACCTCAATAAGTGGACAGAAGCCAATAAGAATCCGGACGGAACTGGAAATAAGTTCCAACGAGCACTGAAGGACTTTGCTCGGAAAGGGTATATCGGTTTTCAAGACCATGGAAGACCTGTGTCGTATCGTAACATCAAAATCAAACGATTGTAAAAATGAAGAAATCTTCTGAACCGAAAGGGTGACAGCGGAAACCCGACGAAAGGAGCAACTATTATGCGATATTCAAGAATTGTGTTTTCTATGGCCGGCCCGTTTATCTTCCTGCTAATTGTATTGGGCGTCGCTTGTCAAACGCCGGCGGCGAATAAGAGCAGAAAGTCCTACAGCCTTGTCCCGGATGAACACGGAATGATTCTCAAAGCTCCGGATGGCAGAGTAGTGTTTCGATACATGACTAAAAAGCCCAAGGTAACGAACCTGGCGGCCAATAGTGTTTGCTGCTTTCATCCGCTGAACACGCCATCCGGGGAAAGACTGACCGATTTAGCCCCTGGTGACCACCACCATCATCGGGGAGTGTTCCTTGCGTGGCACACAATGGGCTTTCGTGAAAAGGCAGACTTTTCCAGCTTTGGGCCATTAGGCCCAACGTATGGCTGGAACATCAGTCGTGGCGATTTCTGGGGATGGGGTGAATTCGCTCCCACCAAAGGCAGGGTCATCAACAACCGTGAAGTTAAACTTGTCAGGGCAAATGCCGAAGTGGCGGAAATGAAAATTCGCAACGACTGGGTGACAAATGAGAAAGTAATGATGACCGAAACGACTTCGGCAAAGCTGCGCGAGCAGGATGGTGTCTATGTTTTTGACCTGGATTATAAATTCACTCCGGTGGTGGATTTGATACTGAATCACACTGCCTTTGGTGGTTTTTGCGTGCGTGCCAGAAACGATGGCGAATCCTATTACGCCACGCGTGACGGCAAAGTCCTATTGCCTGACCCTCATTATTCGGTTCCTGAGTTAAACTGGCCGACAGCAAATTGGTATGATTACACGATTAAATTAGATAATGGCAAGACTATCGGCTGTGCAGTGCTCGACCATCCCGACAATCCGCCTTCGACCTGGCACAATCCGCGTTATGTCTGGATGGTCAATCCGTGTATTGCTGCTGCCGGTCCTTTCACGGTGGAAAAAGGCGATAGTCTCTCACTTCGTTACCGCCTGGTGGTCCATGACGGCCCCACACCTGTCGATTTGCTGGAGAGGCTTTCCAACGAGTGGCAGACTTCTTCAAGTGCCGCGAGGTTTAGGCTCGAACGGGATTTTGTTCGGCTGGACAACGGCAAGGACCTGGCCGGCTGGAAGGGCAATATGAGGGATTGGAGTGTCGTCCACGGCGGGATTCATCTGCACTACAAGAGCCCGCCTTCGGGAGGTGTGCTCTTTTCAGAAAAACCCCATAGTGACAATGTAATCATTCGAATGCAATTTCGGGCAACTTACGCCGCTGATTCCGGAGTATTTGTTCATGGCAGTCAATTCCAGGTCAGGGATTATATAAATTCTTATCCCGACACGAAAAAGTATGCTCCTTCCTGTAAACCGCCCGGTGTGTGGAACGACCTGGAATTCGATATTACGAATGGGGTTGCTGTGGTCAGGCTGAATGGCACTGTGATAGAGAGGGCATGGAAGATTGGCACGAGGGCAAACCAGGGTATAGGTCTGCAAAAAGAAAAAGCCGACTTCGACTTCAGATACATTCGCTTGAAAGAGAAGAAATGAATGCGCTTTAAAGGGCGGTTCTCCGCGAGTCTGGTCTCTTCCTGCTTTGGGTCTGCTCACCCTGTTAGAAGTAGTCGTATTACTTCTAACGGGGCTAACGTCTGCATCCCAGGCGGCTCTGCTGCCGGTTCACTCGAAAAAGGCCAAAACGCTGCCGTGGCTTGTGAGGCTTGAGCAAGGAATCGTATTACGAGTCGGACAATGACGAGTAAAGAACGAATGATGTGTGCCCTGGAGCGCGGCAAACCCGATCGCCTGCCCGTTTCAGTTCATCAATGGCAGCCCTACCACCTTGATAAGTACCTGGGTGGGATAAGCGATATTGAGGCGTTCGAAAAGTTCGATATGGATGCACAAATCCAGTATTTTGCGGATATGGGCCAGTTCTGGGTAACAAAGGCAGACTTCTCCAAGGTCTCCACCAGTGAATGGAAGGACGAGGCGCAGATAATCAACGACGCTCCGGACGACCGGATTGTAGCACACAGAATTGTTACACCAGAAGGAAAACTGACATATAAGACCGGCGGCAATCGCAAAACGACCTGGATTACCGAGTACATGATTAAAAACGACGAGGATATCGAACTGATTCGAAAATATATGCCTGTACCCAGGCTTGACCCTAAGCCGGTCAGAGAACTGTATGATGAAATTGGCGACCGTGGTATTCTACGCGGATTTGTATGGGGCGACCAGGCCGGCTGCTGGCAGCACGCGTGCTGTCTGAAAGACGTGAGCGAACTGATAATGGCCTATTACGACAAGCCGGACTGGGTACATTCGCTTTTGAAGATTCTGTTGGATAAGAAGCTGCAATTTATCGAAGGGATGAAGGGTGCAAAGTTTGACCTAATCGAAACGGGTGGCGGCGCGGCATCTTCAACTCTTATTTCGCCGAAGATTCACGAGGAGTTCTGCCTGCCATACGACCGGAAATTGCACGATGCACTTGGCGAATTAGGTTTTAAGATTACCTACCATACCTGCGGCGGCACATTGGGGATTGAAGAAATGATAGTGGCCAACGGATGTGATGCGTCGGAAACATTGGCCGCCCCAAGCATCGGAGGAAACCAGCAGCCGTGGGAATTTAAGGAAAAGACAGGAAATCGACTCGCTCTAATCGGCGGCATAGACCAATTCAACGTGGTGGCCGAGGGCACAGAGCAGCAGATACACGATAAGGTATTAGAGTTATTTGAAAAAGTGGGGTATGAAGGTGGATACGTCTGTTCGATGTCCGACCATTTTTTTGAAACACCTCCGGAGAAATTACAGATTTTTGCCGACGCGGCACGTGAATGTAGATATTAGTTAAGAAGGCATTAGGCATTTTAGGAGGAGATACGTAATATGAAGAAGCTGGTGTTGATAATCACATTGGCGGCGATTGTGTTGACGAGCGCCGGCTGTGCGCAGCAGAAGGTTCAGCGGTATGGAATGGTAATCGGCGTCAAAGAGGAGAAGTTAGACGAGTACAAGAAGCTGCACGCAGCCGTTTGGCCGGGCGTCCTCAAAACAATCAAAGATTGCAAAATCCGTAACTACTCGATATATCTGCACACAATTGACGATGGCAATTACTACCTGTTTAGCTACTTCGAGTACCTCGGCGACGACTTCAAAGCCGATATGGCCAAAATGGCCGCCGACGCTGTCACGCAAAAATGGTGGCAGTTTTGCGAGCCGTGTCAAATACCACTATCAAACCGCGAAGAAGGCCAATGGTGGGCAACTATGGAAGAAGTATTTCATCTTGATTAGGTGCTCAGATGAGTGACGGTCGGTTAAAAACTGAACGGGTGACAGCGGCACTTGAACATCGTGAGGCAGACCGGGTTCCCGTGGGTGAGTTTTTCTGGACAAACTTTTTACGCAGAGCCAGGGCGGAGCTGGACGTCGGCGACGATTTCGACCCGTATCGTTACTGGGACCTCGACATGATAGTCATAAATCCGAATATGGACCCGCATATCGCGGGCATCCTGGTTCTGGAACAGGCAGAAGACCACACGGTTATCAGGACCGGCTTTGGAGCAACCATCGAGCGGCGCAGCAACTACCCGATGCCGCGTTTTATTGACTTTGACACGAAGACCTACGAGCAGATGGAGGCCTTTGGATTTGACGACCCAAAGGACGAAAGGCGGTACTTTGAGGCGATTGATGACCAAATCAATTCGGTCGCGGACGAGCTAAACCTTGGGCTTCCATCCTACGTTGACCGAGTAAATGCCTACGCGGACGATTTTTGTGTCTTCGGGAGTGTTTGCGACCCGAATGAGATGATATGGCGCATCATGGGCACGGAAAACGTTATGATAAAGCTCGCCGAAGCGCCTGACCGAATGGCCAGGTTTATCGAGAGGCTTGGCGATTTTCTGGTCGGCATTGTGCAGGGCCAGATTTCAGCAAGCAATGGCAGGCTTTCGGGAATATATATCTGGGGCGATGTTGCCTATGACAAGGGGATGTTCTTTCAGCCGGATTACTGGCGGAAGGTTTATAAGCCACAACTGAAACGCATTTGCGATGCTGTCCATGCAGCCGGATTGAAAACCATCTATCACGGCTGCGGTAATGCTTCCGTGCTTTTTGAGGATATGATTGAAGCCGGCGTCGACGCATATAATCCCCTGGAAGCAAAGGCGGGTTTGGACGTAGTCGATTTGAAGCGCCAATTCGGCAAACGCTGGGCGTTTAACGGCAATATCGACGTGCGTGTGCTCGCTACAGATGACCGCGACAAGGTCAGACGCGAAGTCCTGACCAAGCTCAATGCCGCCAAGGGCGGCGGCTTTATCCTGCAGTCGGACCACTCGGTGCCGGACAGTGTCGACCCTAAAACTTACGACTATGTAATTGAGCTTGCCCGCGAGTATGGAAACTATCCGTTGGAGCTGGGTGAGTTTGACCAGGATATTTGAAATCACGGATACGGAGGCAAATTATGCAGCGGTACGGAATGGTCATAAAGGTCAAACGCCAAAAGTTTCAAGAGTACAAACAACTGCATGCACACGTTTGGCCGGACGTGCTGAAGATGATTACAGAATGCAATATTCGCAACTATTCCATTTACCATAAGGACGGCTACCTCTTCAGCTACTTCGAGTATATTGGCGACGACTTTGACGCAGATATGGCAAAAATGACTGACGACCCGACAACTCAGAAGTGGTGGGATGTTTGCAAGCCGTGTCAGGAGCCGCTCGAGACGCGTGCCGAAGGCCAGTGGTGGGCGAGTATGGAGGAGGTGTTCCATTGCGATTGACTTCGAGAGAACGCGTGCTTACGGCTTTCGCGCACGAGCAGCCCGACCGCGTGCCGTGCTGGTGCGGAGCATCTGAGGAATTCTGGGCCAAAGCCAAGCGGGAATTGAGCCTTGACGATGAAGGCGTGCGGCTCAGATTCGGAGATGATTTCAGACGTGTTTACGCTGAGTATAACGGGCCTGACTTTGTATTATTCGAAGCTGCTGCATTCCGAACGGTATTCGGAGTAGAGCGTCGCGGCCTGGGATATGGTCAACCGATAAATCACCCGTTGGCCGATGCCTCACTCAAAGAAATCCACGATTATCGGTGGCCTGACCCGGCGTGGTCGGCAATTATAACTAAAGTTAAAGGATAGAGTATTCCATGTTTGCCAATGATAACGTGATATTACGGATGCAGGGGATTGTGAAGGAGTTTTCCGGGACGCGGGTGCTCGATAAAGTAGATTTCGATGTCCGCGGGGGCGAGGTCCATGCATTGATTGGAGAAAACGGCGCGGGAAAATCGACGCTGATGAACGTGCTGGCCGGCCGGTTTAGCGACTACCAGGGCCGGGTTACCTTCGACGGGCGTCAGGTCAGAATCACCAATCCCCGCCAGGCCCGTGAGATGGGCATTGCCATCATCTATCAGGAACTGAGTGTGCTGCCCAATTTTACGGTGGCCGAGAACATCATGTTCGGTGATGAGAAGGCGGGACGCTGGACACGGAAACTGGACCGCGCGTTTATCAACGCCGGGGCACGTGATATCATTGACTACCTGGGTTTCGACCTGGACCCCGAGAGAAAAGTCGGTCGGCTTAGCAAGGCCCGGCAGTGCCTTGTTGAGATAGCCGGTGCCGTGCGCCGCAAGGTCAAATTGCTGGTATTTGACGAACCCACCGCCGCCCTGGGCAGTGAAGATGTCGACAAGCTCTTCGAAGTAATCAAGGACCTCAGGAGCAGGGGGTTGGCGATAGTGTACATCTCACACCGCCTGGCAGAGCTGCCCCTGATTGCCGACCGCGTTACTGTGCTGCGCGACGGCAGAAAGGTGGGCGCCAGGCAGATACATGAGTGTCAGATATCTGCTCTGACCCGCATGATGCTTGGACACGACCTGGTCGAGTTTTTTCCTGAAAAAAGGAACAAGCCGGGCAAGACCATCCTCAAAGTGGACGGCTTGAGCCGGGCTGGTGTGTTTGAGAACATCTCCTTCGAACTGCGTGAGGGTGAGATTCTGGGCATCGCCGGCCTGGTAGGCTCAGGACGTACTGAAATCATCCGCGCCATCTTCGGAGCCGACAAAGCTCGCGGAACAGTGCTGTTCCACGGCAAACCCATCGTTGGCCGGTCTCCTTATCTATGCCGTGCCCTGGGCATCGGAATGGTCCCGGAGAACCGCAAACAGCAGGGCAGCATCACAGGCAGACCGGTCTCCGAGAACCTCAACATCAGTATTCTTGGTCGGCTCTCCGGTGTGCTCGGATTTCAATCATCCCGGCGTCTTAAGAGCCAGGCCAGGCTAATGATTGAACGGATGAAAATCGACCCGCCTTTTCCGCACGCTGGCATTGAGAACCTCAGCGGCGGTAATCAACAGAAAGTGATTGTCGGACGCTGGCTGGCAGCGGAATCAAAGGTGATTATCTTCGACGAGCCCACCCAGGGTATCGACGTGGGCACCAAGTCGCAGATGTACAGACTGATTATGGCCCTGGCGCGGGCGGGTCGGGCGATAATCCTGCTCTCCTCCGAGTTAATCGAGATTACCAAACTGGCCGACCGAATCCTGGTCATCCGGGACGGCCGGCTGGTGCGGGAAATGCAGGGAGCAGAGGCCGACGAGGACAGCCTTTTCGCCGAATGTGTGAGAAAGGATAATCCCGAATGACAACTGATGCAAAGAAACCCGGTGCCGGAAGGACCAAAGGCGCTCTTTCTTTTCAGAAGCTCCAACAGGCGTCCATCCTGATACTGTTAGTGGCTCTGTGTGTTGTCGCCTCTTTCAGAAGCTCCACGTTCTTCACCTGGACCAATCTCGTAGACAACCTGTTCACCAACGCGGCGGCCCTTGGCGTGGTGGCGCTCGGGATGACCTTTGTTATGATAGGCGGTGGATTTGACCTGTCAGTGGCCTCGACAATTGTCGTCTGCAGCGTGGTGCTGGTGATGGGCATGGACTGGCTTTCGCCCTATGGCGCAGCAGTAGCAATCCCCGTGGCGCTGTTGCTTACGGTGCTTGTTGGCGTTATCCTGGGCGCAATCAATGGCACACTTGTCGCCTATGTTGGAGTGAATCCCTTTGTGGTGACCTTGTGTACAATGCTAATCTTTCGAGGCATCGCCCAGATACTGACCGGAGGTGGCCAAACCCAACAGGTCCGGGACATTCTGCTTCGCAGACGGTTTGACTGGGTCTATGACGCCGGATTGCGGCTTTTCGGCGGTGGCTGTGAGATTTCCATGCCGATTCTGATATTTCTCGTGGTATTCGCGGTCGGAATGTATCTGCTGCGGTTCACTCGTTTCGGGCACTATGTATATGCCATCGGTGGCAACGAGGAAGCGGCGTGGCTGGCGGGCGTAAACACACACCGCATCAAAGCGCTCACGTACGTACTGTGTGGTTTCACCTGTGCCATTGCAGCGGCCATTTTCGTGGCGAAGACGGAAACCGCCGGAGCCGAGAGCCACATGGGCAAGGAGCTCGTGGTGATTGCCAGTGTGATTGTAGGCGGCACGCCTCTGGGCGGCGGCAGCGGCGGGCTCACGTCAACGGTTATCGGCTTGCTATTGCTGCGTATAATCGATAACTTATTGACGCAGTTTAGTATTGGTCCTGAGTACCGCACCGTTGTTACCGGCCTGATTATTCTCGTCGTCGTGACAGTTGATGTGCTCGCCAAGAGACGCAGCGGTAAATAGTTTAATGTTGGCTATTGAGCGTTGTAGAGAGAACATTCTATGGCTTTTTTATGGCGTCAAGATTGAGAGAAAGCAAATAATGAGTTCAAAGAAAATGTTCGTGAAAGTTGTTCGCGTGGTATTGACAGCCCCGCACCAAAAAACATACTTCGCTGCGCTCCTTTTTTGGTGCGGGGTTTTGGTGCTGCTCGCTGCGCTCCTTTTTTGGTGCGGGGTGATGCTGGTAGGCTGCGGCAAGAGCAGTGACGATACACGGAAACGCGAGATAGGTTTTTTGATGACGCTGGACCATCCATACTGGCAAAACATGCGCATCGGGGCGCAGGACGAGGCACAGAAACTCAGCGTTGAGGTGACCATCCTTAACGCCAGGGAAGACCCTGTCTTGCAAATCGAGCAAATAAATGAGATGGTCGCCAAACAGGTAGAGCTGGTTTGCCTGGTGCCAATGAAAGCCGAACCGCTGGTGCGAGGCGTGCAGATGCTCAACCGGGCCGGGATTCCCGTGATTATTGTCAACCGGGGAATTGGAGACGGTTGCGAATATCTCTGCTACACCGGTACTGACAGCTATGCAGGTGCTGTAGTTTCCGCAAAAATATTAGCCGAAGCGATGGGCGGTAAAGGCCAAATCGTCGAGTTTCATCAACATCTTGGGACGGGTCCTGAAGTCGCCCGAAGTCAGGCGCTGCGCGATGTGCTTAGAGACTATCCGGATATCAAACCCGTTGCACGAATACCCCACAAGGGTGAGCGGGACATCGTGAAAACCGAGATGCAGACGCTGCTGCAAAAGTTTCCCAACCTGGCCGGCATCTACGCCCACGGAGACAATTTCGCCATCGCAGCAGCGCAGGTGTGCAAAAAAGCCGGACGTGCGGACATTAAAGTTGTGGGAATGGGTGGCAGCCAGGAAATGCTCGAGGCGATAAAACAGGGGCTGGTAACGGGAACCAGCTACCAGCAGCCTGAGGAGGAAGGCCGCAGCGCAATTAGACTTGCCGTCAGGTATCTTGACGGTGAAAAGCTCGAAAAGTCCTATCCTGTTGAATGCCCTCCTGTCACGGCGAAAAATGCAGACAAATTTAAGGGACAGTTCTGAAAAATGTCTTTAGCTGCGTAGATAAGTAAATAGAAAACTAAACAAGCAATCCCGCACCAAGAACAGAGCGCAGCGAAGTATGGTTTTTGGCGTGGGATGGAAAGGATGGAAAGATGAAATTCACTAAGATGGCAAAATGGTTTGTTAAAATGGTAGCTGCCAGGAGAGGTGCTGCCCTTGCATCGGTAGTATTGCTTGCAGCAGTCATGTCGATACCTGCCGCTGGTGAGGCCAGGAGTAGGGGCGGTTCGCGAACCGCCCGTATTGTCATTCGCGCAGATGAAGGCAAGGAGAAAATCAACAGGAACATTTACGGCCACTTCTCAGAGCATTTGGGTAGATGCATCTATGGCGGTTTTTGGGTTGGTGAGGATTCCCCAATTCCGAACACGCGCGGCATTCGCAATGATGTGGTCGAGGCGCTGAGACGAATCAAGATACCAGTGCTGCGCTGGCCGGGCGGCTGCTTCGCCGATGAGTACCACTGGAAAGACGGCATAGGCCCCCGTGAAAAACGTCCGAGTATGGTCAATACTCATTGGGGGAAAGTTACCGAAAACAACCATTTCGGCACCCACGAATTTCTTGACCTGTGTGAGCAGTTGGGCTGTGAGCCATACATCTGCGGCAACGTTGGCAGCGGGCAGATTTGCGAGATGCAGGAGTGGGTGGAGTACATAACATTTGACGGCAAGAGTCCGATGGCCGACCTGCGCCGCGAAAACGGACGCCAAAAACCTTGGAAGGTAAAGTACTGGGGTGTTGGCAACGAAAACTGGGGCTGCGGCGGCCGTATGCGGCCGGAGTACTACGCTGACCTCTACCGTCGTTACAGTACATACCTGCGTAATTTCGCCGACAACCGTCTTTACAAGATAGCATGCGGACCCAGCGGTGCAAATTACCACTGGACCGAGGTGCTGATGCGCGAGGCAGGAAGGCACATGAACGGTTTTGCTCCCCATTATTATTGTGGTTCGGGCAAGAAAAGCCGTTCGGCGACCCGGTTTGACGAAGAAGACTGGTTCGCACAACTCAAAAGGGCGCTCTATATCGAGGAGCTTATTGCCAGGCATTCAGCCATTATGGATAAGTACGACCCAAAGAAACGAGTGGGAATGCTCGTGGACGAATGGGGCGCGTGGCATAAGGTCGAACCGGGAACAAATCCGGGATTTCTCTACCAGCAGAACTCGCTGCGCGATGCGCTTGTGGCGGCAGTTACCCTCAACATCTTTAACAATCACTGTGACCGGGTAAAGATGGCTAATATCGCTCAGACAGTCAATGTCCTGCAGGCGATGATTCTTACTAAAGACGAGAAAATGATTCTGACGCCGACTTATCATGTCTTTAATATGTACAAGGTCCATCATGATGCCACCTTGCTGCCTGTTGAGCTTAAGTGCGGTGATTATCAATTTGGAAACGAAATAATTCCGGCACTCAATGTTTCGGCATCCAGGGACAAATCAGGCAAAATTCATATTTCGCTCTGCAATCTGGACCCCAAAAACTCCGCCGAGCTTATTTGCAAATTTCCTGGAGCAGAAGGCAAAAACGCGTCCGGCTGTGTATTAACCGCTGATGCTATGACTGCGCACAATACTTTTGATAACCCGGAAGCAATCAGCACCGCCGCTTTTTATGACTTCAAGCTAAACCCCGTTAGAAATTCCAAGGCGGGTAAGAATACCACCCAAAAAGCGAAGATTTCTAACGGGGTAAAAGGTGATATTTTAACAGCAACGCTGCCTTCCAGGTCGGTGGTAGTTTTGGAAATTGAGTAATCTGATATTAGACCGTGACAACTTTTGCCTTTTGGCCTGCATAGGGGACATTGAGCCGGTTGAACGTGTATAAGCCTGCAAAAAATTGGTGTATGGGTAGTTCTACAGTAAAAAAGAGTTTTTCCGTCATTGCCGAATGTATGGCAATGCCGGATTGAATAATATAGACATAGACGCAATAAATGGGTATATATCCTGGCTTTCGCTAATCTTTCTTAAAGGCTAAAGGACAATGTGAATGTCAAAGGAAGAGCTTCGACGAGGATTTGGTCTATCGACTGCGACCTACGTCGTAATCGCCAGCATGGTCGGGACAGGGATTCTGGTCTCGCCCGGGTACATGATGGTTTCACTGAACAACTATACCGTAATCTTTGGACTCTGGATTCTTGGTGGATTGCTTGCCTTGTGTGGTGCTCTTTGCGTGGCGGAATTGGCGGCCGCTTTGCCCCGTGCAGGCGGGGAGTATGTTTACCTTCGAGAAGCATACGGCCCGATGCCTGCCTTTCTCAGCGGTTGGACGTCGTTTTTTCTTGGCTTTTCGGCACCGCTTGCGGTTGCCGGCTATATTGCGGCCCTATATCTTTTGACGCCGTTCGGATTAGTTAAGGAAACGGGCCACCTTGTGCAGGTTACGGCTGCTGTCATTATCGTCGCGATTACCTTGCCCAATCTTATTGGTCACCGTCAGTCTGCCTGGACACAGAATTTCACCACGATTCTCAAACTCGGTCTGTTTGTGGCCCTTGTGGTGATGGCCTTTCTGTTTGGTGAAGGACGACTGGCAAACTTTGCACAGGGACAAGCGATACGAGAAGTCAAACTTGGCACCGCGGCTACGCAGTTGTTCTATGTTATGTTCGCCTACTGCGGCTGGAACGCTGCCAGCTATCTGGCCGGTGAGGTAAAGAATCCGGGCAAAATTCTCCCGCGCTCCCTGCTGCTCGGAACAGGGCTTGTCTTCGTCTTGTACCTGGCCCTTAACCTTGTTTTCGCTTATGCCGTGCCTCTCGGTGACGTTGGATTTGCCAACGCAGAGCAGGTCCCCCAACTTGCGGTCGAAAAACTGTTTGGCGCCAAGGCCTCCAGCATTTTCTCCGTTGCGGTCGGATTGACGTTCTTAGCCACAGTGAGCGCTTTTGTTATCACCGGCCCGCGGATATACTACGCGATGGCAAAGGATGGGTTGTTCCCGTCTGTAGCTGGGCGTGTCAGTTCGAAGGGGGGCATCCCTGTGTACGCGATGATCGCACAGAGCGTGTGTGCAATCATTATTCTGTTCGCGATGAAGAATTTCAGGGACCTGTATCAGTACGCCTCCGTGGGCTTGTCGGTCTTTGCGATGCTCTTTATCGCCGCAGTGTATGTCCTTCGATGGCGCAAGCCGGAGATGGCAAGACCGTTTCGCGTGCCCGGATACCCGGTTGTTCCGGCAATCTTCATGGTGGTAATTCTCTTCATGACCGTGTTCGCATTCAGGCAGTGGTGGAAACCTTCGATGTACAGCCTCGGCAGCATCCTCGCCGGCATCCCGGTTTATTACGTCTGGTCGTTGGTCAGGCGTCGGGGAAAAGCATAGGAACAGGTAATCAAGGATTAACCGTAGAGACCGCTGAGGAAGACAAGAATAGAATGGGAAAAAACCACAAGGACGTATACGTAGGGGCGGTTCGCGAACCGCCCTTACAAATAATCTCTGCGAACTCGGCGTTAAAATACAACGCGAAGTAATGCGTAATTAGAGGTATTTACCAAATTTTTTTGCTAACGCCGCGAGTGTTTTCAGTCTCTCAGGCTTGACATGGGGTGCTACACTGCAGGCCGAAGAAAGGATATAACCGCTGCCGGGTTTGCCGACTTGGAGCCTGTCTTTCACCGCCTGCTCAAACGTTGCATCATCTGCATCAAGCATCTCGTTCACGGCATCCAGGTTTCCCTTAAAGAAGAACCGCTCTCCATACTTTGATTTTGCTTGGCGCAGCTCTACTGTACCGAGCGGCGGAGGGTCCAACGTGTCAATCCCATCAACACTGGTTTCGCTCATAAGGTCCAGGCGGTCGCCAATCGCACCGCAGGT